>ERZ888423.1969-NODE-1969-length-16470-cov-6.194030_pt1 | contig 16470 bp, 15 predicted proteins | sample MGYA00520523_ERZ888423 | MGnify/ENA primary metagenome ERZ888423 (study PRJEB32303, sample SAMEA104408611) | aquatic metagenome | biome: Brackish water; feature: Pelagic; material: water | place: Baltic Sea | collected 2014-06-08T10:24:00 | depth 30,27 m ...
CTCCTGGGCCGTGTACTGCTGGCAAAGGAACCAAATTTCGCGCGCCTTCTTTTGACCCACGTGCCGAGCGAGGTAGCTCGAGCCAAAACCCGCATCAAAACTACCCACCCGCGGACCGGTCTGGCCGAATCGAGCATTGTCTGAAGCCACGGTAAGGTCGCAAACTACGTGCAGCACGTGGCCTCCACCGATTGCGTAGCCGTTGACCATGGCAAGTACCGGCTTGGGAATTTCGCGAATGCGTTTGTGCAGGTCGAGTACATTCAGGCGCGGAACGCCGTCTTCGCCGACGTAGCCTCCAACCCCTTTGACGTTTTGGTCTCCCCCGCTGCAAAAAGCCTTATCGCCTTCACCCGTGAGCACCACCACGCGCACGTCGCTGCGCTCGCGGCAAATATCAAAGGCCTCAATCATCTGCGTATTGGTCTCTGGCCTAAAGGCGTTGTAAACCTGCGGGCGGTTGATGGTAACCTTGGCTATGCCCTCAAAAAATTCAAATTTGATGTCGGAATACTCCTTGATGGGGGTCCATGCGATGTTCTTCATAGTGGGATCAAAATTAGGCTCCAAATCGACCCTTCCAGGCTTTTTCTGAAGCATCCGGGTCGGTAAAAAGTTCCAAAACGGCCGTGCCGGAATCACTAATGAACGAGGGCCAAGCAGCCTCAAATTCGATCCTATTGCCCGCACTTCGGTAGCTAAATCCTTGATTTTCTGCGGATGCACTTACATTTCGTCGGTGGCGGAAGCTGAAATTGCGATCCAAGAGTCCGCTTGCCCGGGGACCCTCGATCCATTGAAAAATTTGCCCACCCTGGTTGTTTACCACCACTACCTTGAGGGCCGGGAGTGCGTCATAGGCCAAGCCTGCCCCGCCGTCGTATAAAAAGGACAATTCGCCGGTGACCAAGAGGGTGGGTCGCCGGGAGGCCCACATAGACCCCAAGGCCGTCGAGGTCTGACCGTCGATTCCGCTGACGCCGCGGTTGCCAAAATGCCGAATGCCGGGGGCGTAGAGGCCCTGACCCCATAAAAAGTTGGCGTAGCGTATGGGCGTAGAGTTGCCCCAATGCAGGTCCCAATCCGAGCTAATTTTTTGGGCGATGGCCCGATGTACCGCCATGTCCTGCCAGCCCTCGGATGCCGAAGCATTGCGGCGGCGTGGCGCCCAGGGAGAACCCAAGTCCGGAGCTTGGTCGGCGAGATCCTTGAGTGCGTCGTAGGGATGGGCATAGCTGCGAGACTGGACTGAGCCAAACAAATCAGGCAGGGGGTCGCGCGGGCCGATGACCCAATGCCTGCAGCCTCTGAGCTTGGCCTTGGCATTTTTAGCCACCCAAGCGCCTCCGATGCTCACCACTGCATCGAAGTCGGGAATACCCAGCTCCAGAGTGTCTTCGAGCTGCTCCGCCGCGTCGCTGGGCAGTTGGCTAAGGGGCTCCGCCGCAATCATCCATCCCTTAAGTGCAAGTTCACGCACCGCGGGTTCAGGATCGCCCCACGATGGGTTCCACTGACCGACCACCAGTAAGGGGCGCTTGGCGTGGTGCACCAAATCGGGGAGCTCAAGGTTCAACGGCTCGACAGCCAAGGGTTGATCGCCTATGGGCCAAGCAGCTCGAGGCGGGACGACTTCATAGAGCGGCTCAGCCATCGGCACGTTCAAGTGAACCGGCCCAAACTTTAGTGAGGCAAGGGCCTGATCCACAACCGCAGCATTCCATTCTATGGTCTGATCAAGGTCAAGCAGGCCTTTGCCGACAAGGTGGTCGTCAAAAATCCGCTCTTGGCGAATGCTTTGCCCCTGGCCGTTGTCGATTAAGGCAGCAGGACGGTCGGCCGTAACAACAAGCAGCGCGACCTGCTGGTAGAAGGCTTCTGCAACCGCTGGCCCAAAATTCAGGGCCGCCGTACCGCTAGTGCAGACGGCAAAGGCAGGCTTGCCCGAGGCAATGGCGGCTCCGAGGGCCCAGTGCGCGGCACTGCGCTCGTCGAGCAGCACCTGGTTTGGAGCCTCAAGATCCCTAAAGGCTAAGACTAATGGCGCGCAACGGCTGCCGGGAGAGGCAACCCATCCTGCCCAATCCAAGCGGGCAAAACGATCGCGAAGCATTCCCGCTATCTGGGCAGACGTTGTTTTTGTTTTCACCCGATTAAAACGCTTTCGAGCGTACGAAGTTTTTGCTCGGTTTCTACCCACTCTCCCTCGGGGTCAGACTTGGCGGTAATTCCGCCGCCGGCGTAGCCAAGAAGTCCGTCGGAGCCCCATTCTACGCAGCGCAGGGTGACATAAAAAACCGACCGCTCTGCACCGGACCAGCCAAAATAGCCCGAGTAATTGCGTCGGCTGTAGCCCTCGTGCAGGCGAATGAAGGCCTGAGACTGCGCCCGCGGGAGGCCGCCCACCGCAGGAGTCGGATGCAGGGCCATAGCGACTTCCCAGGCACTTATGGTCGAATGCAGACCGGTAATGTGGCTGCACAAATGCTCTACAGGGCCCGCCTGCTGTACCGTAGGACCGTCGATTTCGAGGGACTGAAGCCCAAGCGCTTGAAGCATTTGAACGATGTCTTTGGTCACCACGTGCTGTTCCTCGCGCTCCTTGAGGCCCCAAACGCCTTCACTGCCAAGCAGACGGGTACCCGCCAGAGACATGGTTCGCACAACCTGGCCCTGAACCTCGGTCAGGCACTCTGGGGTTGCTCCCATCCAAATGCTTGCTCCCGGGGCACGGAGCAAAAAAACAGTGGCCCTAGGGTAGGCCTCCGAGAGGCGTTCAAAGGCCTCGAGGGGCTGCACTGAACTACTCGGGTAGGCCCTGGTGCGAGACAATACGACCTTCTCCACCACGCCGTCCAGGCAGGCCTGACGCGCCTGCTCAATAAGATAACGGTAGTCTTCTTCGCTGTGGGAATCCTGGGGAGCAATCGCTGGCAGCGCGCTGCGCTCCAAAGCCCCTGCGATCCAACGACGGCCCTCTAGGCCTTCGCCCCGTGGAATGGCCTCAAACCGCTCTAGAAGTCCGCTAAACTGGGCAATGCCAAAGTTGCCGCTACTGGAGGGTCGAAGTTCCCAAGCCTTTGGCGCCGAGCCTGACTCGCGAATCAAGGCAAACCCGCTCACTCGTGCTGCTTGTGCACCCGCGGCACAATCGCGTTGGTCATTTTTACAAACGAAACGAGCTTGCCTGCATCGTCCACAACCCGAATTTCAAGCACGTGCGTACTGCGTCCGCGGTGCAAAAAAGTGGCTGTTCCGTGAACAAACCCGCCTCGCGCACTGCGCACGTGGTTGGCCGCGATCTCGAGTCCAACGGCTACAAAATTCTGCGGGTCGTCCAAAAAAATCTGCGATGCTGCACTTCCCGCAGTCTCGGCAAGGGCCACTGTGGCTCCGCCGTGAAGCAGTCCGAGGGGCTGCATGTGCCCGGGAGTTACAGGCATACGGAGGGTCAGTGAGGATTCGGTCATGGCCATGTATTCGATCCCGAGGGTCTGCATCAAAGTGCCCTCGCGGCGGCGGTTTAGTTCGGCCAAAATTTCAGGGTGCGTCATGGCCTGTAAAGATAGGCACCGACTATACCTTTGCCTCTTAACTTCAGTCGTAGCGAAGCAATGCTTACCATAACCCTACCCGACGGCTCTGTCCGATCCTATCCCGACGGTTCAACCGCCCTTCAGGTTGCCGAATCCATAAGCCGCGGACTCGCGCAAAACGCCCTCACTGCAAAGTGGAACGGGCAAAGTGTAGAACTCCATGAGGCCCTTAGCGGCAGCGGATCGCTCGTCTTTTTCACCTGGGATCAGCCCGAAGGCAAAGCTGCATTTTGGCACTCCTCGGCCCACGTGCTGGCGCAGAGCATTCTGCACTTTTACCCTGACGCGCTGCTCACCATCGGTCCCGCGATAGAGAACGGATTTTACTACGACGTGGACTTTCGTGGAGCGGCATTTGGCGAAGGGGATTTTGAAAAGCTCGACAAGCAGATGCTCGAATTCGCTCGTCAAAAATCCGAGTTCCGCAAGCGTTCGGTGACCAAGTCCGAGGCCATGACTGCCTATGCCCAAAATCCGTTTAAAACGGAGCTCATTGAGAACCTCGAAGACGGCAGCATCACATTTTGCGACCACGCCGACTTTACCGACCTATGCCGTGGCGGACACATTCCCAACACGGGCCTCATCAAGGCCATAAAGATCATGAAGGTGGCCGGTGCCTACTGGCGTGCCAACGACAAGAATCCGCAACTCACGCGAGTCTATGGCGTTTCGTTCCCAAAGGCCAGCATGCTCGAGGAGCACCTCGCCCTGCTCGAAGAGGCCAAAAAGCGCGACCACCGCAAACTAGGGCGCGAACTTGAGCTTTTCACTTTTAGCCAAAAAGTGGGTCAGGGACTGCCCCTGTGGCTGCCCAAAGGAGCCGCACTTCGCGAGCGACTGGAGAACTTTTTGAAGGCTGCTCAAAAAAAGGCGGGCTACCTGCCCGTAATCACGCCCCACATTGCGAGCAAGGAGCTTTATGTGCTTTCGGGCCACTACGAGAAGTACGGCAAGGACTCCTTTCAGCCCATTCACACCCCTGAAGAAGGCGAAGAGTACCTGCTCAAGCCCATGAATTGCCCGCACCACTGCGAAATTTATAAGTCCCAGCCTCGGTCCTACCGCGACCTGCCGCTTCGCTTTGCAGAGTTTGGCACGGTGTACCGCTACGAGCAAAGTGGCGAGCTTCACGGCCTGACCAGGGTGCGCGGATTCACTCAAGACGACGCCCACCTGTTTTGCACCCCAGACCAGCTCCTTGACGAGTTTTTGAAGGTCATTGACTTAGTGCTGTACATCTTTAAAACCCTTGATTTCCCGTCGTTTAAGGCACAGGTAAGCCTGCGTGACCCCGACAACCCTAGCAAGTACATTGGCAGCGCAGAAAACTGGGAAAAGGCCGAGAAGGCTATTTTGGAGGCTGCAAAAATCAAGGAGCTTCCGCACGTTATTGAGTACGGAGAAGCCGCATTTTATGGGCCAAAACTCGACTTTATGGTGCGCGATGCCATCGGACGCGAATGGCAGCTCGGAACCATACAGGTGGACTACAACCTGCCCGAGCGATTTGAACTCGAGTATAAGGGAGCCGACAACGAGATGCACCGCCCGGTCATGATTCACCGAGCGCCCTTTGGATCCATGGAGCGTTTTGTGGCCGTTCTCATTGAGCATTGCGGCGGAAACTTCCCCCTATGGCTGACCCCAGAGCAGGCGGTAGTTCTCCCGGTATCGGAACGTTTCAACGAGTATGCGCAACAGGTTGTGAGTCTGCTCGAAATGTCCGATATTCGCGCCCTCGTTGACGACCGGAATGAAAAGGTTGGTCGCAAAATCCGCGATGCGGAAATGCGTAAGGTCCCCTTCATGCTAGTGGTCGGCGAGAAAGAGCAGGAATCCCAAACTGTGTCGGTTCGCCGCCATGGAGAAGGAGACCTCGGAGCAGAGTCGCCCGCAGAATTTGCGGAGCGCGTTCGTGCCGAGGTAGCCCAACGGCTAAGCGCTCTTTGAGCCGTTTAATGAATTTAAAATACTGAACCTTCTGAGGAACAATAAACCTTCGGGTCCCCGTCAAGGGCGAGGCTACCGCGAGCCGGAAGCACTCCACAAGATTAACGAACACATTCGTGTTTCGACAGTCCGCCTCTTGAGGGATGAGCAAGAACCCGTCGTCTTATCAGTGCGAGAAGCCCAGGCCTTGGCCGAAGCAGACGAGCTTGATTTGGTGATGATTGCCGAGAACGCCGATCCCCCTGTCTGCAAAATCATAGACTACAAGAAGTTCTTGTACGATCAAAAGAAGAAGCAGAAAGAAATCGCCGCCAGAGCACAAAAAGTGGTTGTCAAAGAGATCCGTTTCGGACCACAAACTGACGACCACGATTACGAGTTCAAGCTCAAGCACGCCCGTAAGTTTCTAGAGGAAGGAGCCAAGTTGAAGAGTTTTGTATTCTTCCGTGGACGCTCCATCATCTATAAAGAGCAAGGCGAACTGCTGCTGCTCCGATTGGCACAAGACGTTGCCGATTTGGGTAAAGTAGAAGCCCTACCCCACCTCGAAGGGAAGCGGATGTTCATTCTAATCGCTCCAACTAAAAAGAAATAGTAGCCTAAATAAAAGATCTGTACCATGCCTAAGATGAAGACCAAATCCAGCGCCAAGAAGCGATTCAAGCTCACGGGCACTGGTCAAATCAAGCGCAAACACGCTTTCAAGAGCCACATTCTTACCAAAAAAGCTACGGACCGCAAGCGCCGCCTTACCCATTCTACGTTGGTTCACACCTCCGACATGAATTCGGTAAAGGAGATGCTCGTAATGTAGTTTTTTGTTTTGTTATCTGGTCTAATTAACCCTGCGTAAGCGCCCCTAAGAGTCTGCCAAGTCTTATAAACTGAAGCAGTCCGCGCTACCAAAAATCTAGTAAATATGCCTCGTTCAGTAAATAATGTAGCTTCTCGTGCACGCCGCAAGCGCGTGCTAAAAATGGCCAGAGGCTACTTTGGCCGCCGTAAAAATGTTTGGACGGTTGCCAAAAACGCCGTTGAAAAAGCCCTGGGTTACGCCTACCGTGACCGCCGTGCCAAGAAGCGCAACTTTCGCGCCCTTTGGATTACCCGCATCAACGCTGGTGCGCGCATCCATGGAATGTCCTACAGCCAGCTGATTGGCAAGCTTCACGCCCACAGCATTGAACTCAACCGCAAGGTTTTGGCCGACCTGGCCATGAACCACCCGGAGGCGTTCAAGTCGGTTGTTGACCGAGTTAAGTAGATCCTTGCCGACTTTTTAGAAGACCTTGGACCACGCAGGTGGTTCCTTGGTCTTCTTTGCATTGAATACCACTCAAGGGAATTATGAGCTTAGGGCGTCCTTTTATGGGAGCCTCAGAATCCAAGGCTGCCCTGATTCCGACTCCAGCCTTAGCATATTGGCCGACCCTTCGGACCAGCGTTCTAACTCGCGGCATGGACCACAATGGAGTTCAAGTTCGGCTCGACTTAGGTGTTCAGGCCTTAGGAACCACCTTCTACCCTGCCGAAAGGCATTCTCATGCCCGCGAAGGTTATCGGGAACCCTAGACAGCACGAAGTCATTGATCGGGCCCCAAGCGTAGGCCATGGGCTTGGTTTTGGGCGCAGCGTAGATTTGATCTGAAGGCCCTGACTCAACGATTTGCCCCTGCTGCATCACGTCGATTCGGTCGGCCCATCGCATGGCATCTCGGGCGTCGTGGGCCACAAATACTACGGTCGCCTTTGTTTTGCGCTGCCAGGCCTTGAGCAACTGAATTAGGCGCTCCTTGAGGAATCCGTCCACATGGCTGAATGGTTCGTCGAGTAAAAGCACCTTAGGACGGCCCAACAGCGCTCGGCCAACAGAGAGGCGCTGCTGCTCTCCGCCCGACAGGCTGTTGGCAAGACGCGAAGGATCCATGCCCAAATGAAGGGTCCGCATGATACGGCGAACGATGCGATCTTCTTGGTCCTCAAGCCGCCCATGCACCAAATCAAGGAGGTTGTCGCGCAGGCTTCGGTAGGGAGATAGGCCAAAGTCCTGCTTGACCCAAACCACCCCGGGATGCCCTGCAATCAGGCGGTCGCGGTTGGGTCGCGCTGACCCAACCCAAGATTCTCCGGAGTCCGCAAAAACCTGACCTGCAATAATCGATAGAAGCGTGGACTTGCCTGAACCCGATGGGCCGTAGAGAGCCACAACCTGACCGGCTTCTACCGACCAAAAGGGTACATCAAGCAAAAATGAGCCGCGAACCAGGCGCAAGCCTTGGGCGCGCAGCGCAGTGGATCGGGCCACGTTTAGAGGTGGATCACCTCGCCGTAGGCCGCGGCCGTAGCCTCCATAACCGCCTCAGACATAGTTGGGTGCGGATGCACCGCCTTGAGAAGCTCCATTCCCGTGGTTTCGAGCTTTCGGGCTGTGACCACCTCGGCAATCATCTCGGTGACATTGGAGCCAATCATATGGGCACCAAGCAGTTCACCGTATTTCGCGTCGTAAATCATCTTGACAAAACCCTCCTTGGCTCCCGAGGCCGAAGCCTTGCCGGAGGCACTAAAGGGGAACTTGCCCACCTTGACCTCAAAACCTGCTTCTATGGCCGCTTTTTCAGTGTAGCCTACGCTGGCAATCTCCGGAGAACAGTAGGTGCATCCGGGAATATTGTTGTAGTCCATCGCCTGGGGATGGTGGCCCGCAATAGACTCCACGCAAATAATGCCCTCGGCAGAGGCCACGTGCGCCAGAGCTTGCCCCTTGACCACGTCTCCGATGGCGTAGTAGCCCGGAATGCTCGTACGGTAGAACTCGTCAACCGCAATGCGTCCTTTGTCAACCGAAATGCCGACGCTCTCGAGGCCGATGTTTTCAATGTTCGGACTCACACCAACGGCACTCAAAACCACGTCGCAGTCTACAACATGCTCGCCCTTGGCGTCAGCGTAGGTGACTTTGCAGCCCTTGCCCTTGGTATCGACCGACTTAACCTCGGCACTCGTTATGATATCGATGCCCTTCTTCTTGAATACCTGCTCAAGGGCCTTGCTCACCTCTTCGTCTTCGTTGGGCACAATTCGAGGCAAATACTCCACAATGGTGACCTTGGTCCCCATCGCATTATAGACATAGGCGAACTCTACCCCAATGGCACCCGAACCGGCAATTACCATACTCTTGGGCTGCTCTGCAAGAACCATGGCCTCGCGGTAGCCCATGATTTTTTTGCCGTCTTGGGGCAGATTGGGTAGAACGCGGCTGCGTCCGCCCGTGGCAATGATGATGTGCTTGGCACTGATGACCTGTGTTCCAGAATCGCCCTTGACCTCGACCTTACGGCCAGGCATCAGCGTTCCTTGCCCCATGTGCACGTCAATCTTGTTCTTCTTCATTAAAAACTGAATGCCCTTAGACATTCCGCCCGCGATATCACGGCTGCGGGCAACCACTTTGCCAAAATCGTGCTTGGCATCCTTCACGGTGATTCCGTACTCCTCGGCATGCTGTATGTATTCAAACACCTGCGCACTCTTGATCAAGGCCTTGGTGGGAATGCATCCCCAATTCAAGCAAACTCCGCCCAAGCTTTCTTTTTCAACAACTGCCGTTTTTAAGCCAAGTTGGCTGGCGCGAATCGCGGCTACATAACCGCCAGGGCCGGAGCCCAATACCAAAACATCGTATTCCATAGCTACAAAGGTAGGCAGGCCACTGCAGAAATTTCGAAGCGCGCATTCATCGGAAGGCCTAAAACCGCGACGGTTTCACGCGCCGGCTTGGCATCTCCCATGAATTCCGCATAAATCGCATTAACCGCGGCAAAATCCGCCATGTCGCGCAAAAACAGACTGCATTTTGCGACATGCATGAATCCCAAACCCTGGCTTTCAAGCAGGGATTTTAGGTTGGTTAGGGCCATCCTGACCTCGGACTCCAAGCTGTCGTTTAAAAAGGTTCCGTCGGGACTGAGGGCAATCATGCCCGAGATAAAAAGATGGGAGCCGGACCAAACGGCTTGGCTATAGGGTCCGATTGGTGCAGGGGCATTGGCGGTGTACACAGGTCGTATCATTCTCTAAAGTTAGGGCCTGGGCTCATACTACCTTTGACTAATGGTCCTTGGCGTACTCGACAACCGCGACTCGTTCACCTTCAACTTGGTGCACCTGCTCGAACCCTATTTTAGCGAGGTCCGCGTGCTGCGCTGCGACGACCCTGCTGCTATAGAAGGCTTTGAATCCTGTGCTGCCCTAGTGCTCTCGCCCGGACCCGGCCTGCCTAGCGAATCAGGCGCACTCATGCAGGTCATTGCACGGCATTGGGGCCGCAGGCCTATTCTAGGGGTATGCCTGGGCATGCAGGCCTTGGCGGAGTTCCGGGGCGGCCAACTCCAGCACACAGGCAGTCCGCGACACGGCATTGCGCGAACCATAACCTGGCTTCACGAGGATGCACTGAACCAGGGCCTTCCGAAAACAATGCAGGTTGGATACTATCATTCTTGGGCGGTTAAGGCCCGGAGCATTACCACAGAATGGACGCTCCTCGCCACCGACCACGAAGGACTTCCCGCCGCCATTCGCCACCGAACGGAATCCGTTTGGGGCCTTCAGTTTCATCCAGAAAGTGTTTTGACCCCCTTGGGCAAGAAGCTACTGGAGTCCTGGGCTCTGCTCGTTAATAGTCACCCAGACCGCGCCGGCGCTGCACCTTAAGGGCATTGAGCAAGGGGGCCGTAACACCCATTCCGATGGTGTAGCTTCGGGCGTAGCCCAGCGGAACCCAGCGCAGGTTCATCTGCCAGCAGTGAATTGTGCGGACCACGTCAAACGAGGTAAAGGTTATGCTGGCGCTCGCCAAATCATAGCCGCTCGAGAAGCGAATCTTCCAATTTTGGGTCGGATCCCAGCTGCCGTCTACCCGGAGCGAATGAACGGTCTTGTAGCTTGTACCTGCAGCAAAGCGCCTCAGGGAATAGCCGGCATTCAGGCTCCAGGGAGCCGCCCAGTCGGCATAGTCAATGGGAGAATAGTAGTCGGAAAAATAGTTCTCTTCTAGACCAAGGTCGTTGATCTTTGGGCCGCGTCGGCCCTCGGAGCTCCCGCCGCGCAACCGAAGGTCAGCGCTAAACTGATGCATCGTTGGCCGAATGAGGCCCTGACCGAGCGCCGCCGAAAAATCCAGGCTGCGCTGGCCGATGGAATCGATTCCGTACCAATCAAAAAGGCCCTGATAGCTCACCCGATAGGCTCCTTTAGCCCATGAAGACGATGCCCTAATGGCCATATTTTCAAAGGGATGGCTTAATGCAGCCGCGTTATAGCCCGTTTCAAGGCTTAAGTCGTCGATTAGCTTAATCTTCTGCTCGGTTCCGGAATCGCCCCGAGCGCGAAGCTTGGCATCGAGGGTGTTGCGAAGGCGAAAGCGCACGGCTCCCAACTGACCGGGGCCCGGCGAGCCGTAGGTATAGCCTTCAAAACGATTGAAGCGCTTTAGACCACCCAGCGTATCGGACTGAATTTCTTGATAAATGTTCCACTGCGGGTTGGCAAAATCCGGGCGAGCAATGGCCGTGAGCGAGGGGTACATCACGTGCCGTAGTGCAGACAAGGGTCCGCGCTTAAAGCGGAACAAGCCATAAAGCGTGGTGTTTGCCGAGGCCGAGGCGCGAAACTCCCGCGCCGCAAAAAAGCCCTGAACCGTGTCAGAAGTCACCTTATCGGTTAACGAATCCCAACGGTAGTCAAGGGCCGTTGGGTACCATTTCTCGGCCCAATCGGCACTGGGATTTATCGTGATAAACTTAAAGAGTTTGAGGTTGGTATTGAGCGATGCCGCGTGCTGCACCCCGCTTCGAAGCCGAGACGGATCAAAGAGCTGAGCGGGGTCCTGGAGTTCCTCGAGGAGGCCCTGGGTTTCGTTGCGGCCGTTCATGGCATAGGTGAGGCCAATTCCCTCGTACCATTTTGGGGTACCGCTGCGGACTTTGCGGGCAAAGGGCTGCACCCGTGCCATTCCCAGGGTGAATTCTGGGAGCGAGAGGGCAATGGTGCCCTGCTGGTTGTTTTGACGGTGCCGCAAGGCTCCAGTGAAGGTGAAGGGAGTTCCGGGGAATCGCTGCACCACACTGATGGAGGAGGACAGGTCATTCTTTAAAAAGTCTTCGGGGTTGGTCGTAGTGTTCTTAAAAAAACTGCCGGTAGCCAGCTCCACGCGGGCAGCAAAGGTGCGCGAAGGGTGAGCCTTGGGGTCTTGGCTGTGGTTCCACGATATGCGGTAGTCTCGGGAATCATAAAACTGACCATAGTCCGCGTAGCGAGGGTCGCCATAGCGCGTTCGGTTGGCCTGAACGGCAAATCCGCCCGAGAAACGATAGCGGTAGCGGTAGTTGGACTGCGCTTGAATGCCCCAGGAACCGCGGGTATAGAGGTCACCAGTAACCTTCAAGTCGACGTGGTCGTTGAGCGCCCAATAGTGGCCAAATCCGGTCAAACCAAGGCCCCACTCCCGACGGTCGGCAAAATTGGGCAGAATGTAGCCTGAGGCGCGCTTCTCCATGACCGGGAAAAATCCGAAGGGAAGGGCCAAGGGCGTGGGCAAATGAATCAGTTCGAGGTAGGCAGGGCCTGTGACGATGCGCTTGCCCACGTCCAAGCGCGCTCGGGGCGCGACAATGGCAAAGTGCGGATCTACATGGTTGCAAGTAGTGAAGCGCGTCGAGCCGATGTAGTAACTGGAGTCCGAGATCATTTTAACCTTCCCCCCAGAGAGAAATCCTCCGCCCTCTTGACTGGTCGATTGATAGACCCAGCCTTTTTGGGTTCCGTAGTTGTAGCGCAACGTGTCGGCTCCGATTCGCCGTTCGCCCTGGGTAAAAATGGGGCGGCCGATGTAGGTCCCGTCGGCTTGCTTGGCACCAAAGGCTTTGATTTCGCGCAAGTTCCAGTCAATTATTAGGTACTCGGCCTCGAGGAGAAAGTCTGAGGATTCGGCACGGGCCTTGCCCTGAAGATTTAGGGTATTGCTCCCGGGGCGCAGGACTCCCTGCTTTTCTGAGGCGTAGCGGATTCCATCGCCGTCGAGAACGCTCTGCGCTGGGGCCGTATACCACATAATTGCCGCGAGTATTGCGGCGTAAGAGTTTACCTTTGAAGCGACGTTCATGAAATCAGTGACCAAAAGTAGTACCTACCAACGCCTAGCATGGCTTTTGATTGCCCTATTGGCAATTCCACATGCCGGTTTTGAGCCTGCGGCTCGCATGAGCAATGAGATTCGCACCGTAGTTATCGATGCTGGCCACGGCGGCAAAGACCCTGGGAATTTGGGCACCCGCCGTTACAAAAAAACAGAGAAAGATGTCGCGCTCGCGGTTGCCTTGTTGGTCGAGAAGTATATTTTAGTGCGCCATCCCAACATCAAGGTGGTCATGACCCGCCGAGACGATTCCTACCCAACGCTGCACGAGCGCACGGTCATAGCCAATCGGGCGCAGGGCGATGTCTTTATTTCGATTCACTGCGACGCGGCAGAGAACCGCTCTGCCTATGGCTCGTCGACCTATGTAATGGGTAAGGACCACGACGACGAGAACCGCGTTGCCATGCGCGAAAATTCCGTGATTCTTCAAGAAGACAACCAAGACGTTTATGAGGGCTTTGACCCGACTAAGCCGGAGTCCTACATCATGCTTACCATGTTTCAGTATGCCTTCATCCAGCAAAGTGTGGAACTGGCCCAGCAGGTTCAGAATTCCTTCAGGGACGATGTGGGACGCAAGGACCGCGGGGTGAAGCAGCAGCCGCTTTATGTGACGAGTCGTTCTGCGATGCCGGCAATTCTTATTGAGCTCGGATTTTTGACCAACAGCGCCGAGGAGGACTACCTTATTACCGACCAAGGCCAGGACGAAATGGCGCGTTCCATTGCGCGCTCTTTTGGGCAGTACAAACTGCGGCGCGAGGGTGGTGCTTCTGCTGCCGCTGAGCCGAAGGTGGAACCTAAGTTGGAGGCTAAGGTGGAGCCGAAGGTGGAGCCTGCCGCCGAGCCAACGGCGCTTGCCGTGCAGACCATTTCAGAACCCAAGGCAGAACCTGCCAAGGCCGAAGACAAGCCAGCCCCAGCACCAGGCGCGTCCAGCGTAGCTAATAAAGACGTTTTTTTCAGCATCCAGCTCAGCGTAAGCGGAATCCAAAAAAATCCTACTGAAGAGCCCTTCTCGGCCCTTCCTGACGTATTTGTCGCTAAGGACGGTCGCCTGTTCCGATACCTTCAAGGAAGGTACCGCAGCCGTACCGAGGCAATAAATGCCCTCGAATCCGCGCGAAAGAGTGGATTTGCCGATGCTTTTGTTGTTGCCTACCGAGGACTGGCTCGCATTACCCTCAATGAGGCAGATCAAGCCCTTAAACCCTAACTTGTAGTCTATGTTCAGTCGCGAATTAAAAACTGGTTTGGTCGTGCTTTTTGCCGGACTCATACTCTACTTTGGGATTTCCTACCTCAAAAACAGTACGCTGCTCGACAAAGGCATAACGATCTACTCCGTCTACGAACGTGTTGACGGCCTTATCGGTTCGCAACCGGTCAACATCAACGGACTCTCCGTCGGGCGGATTGAATCCATCGATTTTCACCCGGATCAGTCGGGGCGAGTAGTAGTGTCGATGCGCATTGACTCCGACTACCCCATACCGGTCAACAGCCTTGCGCTGATTAAATCCAGCGACTTGCTGGGGGCCAAAGAAATTTCGCTTCAAATTGGAACTGGTAAAGTACTCATCGAAGACGGAGATACCCTGCGCAGCGCCATTGAGGAGTCCTTAGGCGATGCCATCAACAAAGAAGTACTGCCCGTGAAGGTTAAGGCCGAGCAGCTTATTGCCTCGCTCGACACGGTGGTGCAGGCCCTGACGGGCTTCCTGCAGGGCGGAGTAGAAAAGGACTTCCGTTCCTCCTTCAGCAACGTGAACCAATCCTTGATTCACTTGAACGAGATCACCACCGAGCTTTCGACCTACATGAATGAGAATCGGGAGTCCCTTGGCCGTGCGACGCAAAACTTCGAGCGGCTTTCGAAGACCCTCGCCGACAACAAAGACGAGCTCGATCGGGTGTTTATGAATTTTGCCAATATTTCAGACTCGCTGGGCAAAGCCAACGTAGGCCAGACCATGATTGCCCTAGAGCGAACTTCAAAGAACCTCGACGTAATCACGGGCCGCATGGCCAACGGCGAAGGAACCCTTGGCAAGCTTAGCGCCCAAGATTCGCTGTACAACCAAATTGATAAGACCGTACAGTCGCTCGACCGACTGCTTCTCGACCTGCGCTACCACCCCGAGCGCTACGTGCGCTTGTCGGTTTTTGGCCGTAAACCCAGCCGCATAGACGAAGAATGATTTCGAGCCTAGTCTTTGTTGCGCTGCTCGCTGCGGGCATAACAGGGTTTACCCTTCAGGTGCGTCGACTGCGCCGGGGACTGGCCCTTGCTCGCCCGTCGGGTCGCCATGACCGCCAGTCAGAGCGTTGGTCCACCATGGCCCGAGTCGCACTTGGCCAAGGAAAGATGGGCCCTCGCCCCCTTGCAGCCGCAATGCACCTCATCGTCTATGTGGGCTTTGTACTCATCAACATCGAAGTCCTCGAAATCATCTTAGACGGTATCCTGGGAACCCACCGGCTGTTTCGTGCCCCACTTGGCGGATTCTACGACGTCCTCATGAGCTTTTTTGAAGTACTGGGGGCTCTGGTAATTATCGCGATTGTAGTGTTCTTGGCCCGCCGGCTCGGCTCAGGCCCCGACCGCCTTAACCACCCCGACCTAACGGGATGGCCCCAAAAGGATGCCCTAAACATCCTGGTCATCGAAATCGTTCTTATGTCGGCGTTGCTCTTGATGAACGCAGCGGAATACCAGCAGCTAGTCTCCAGCAACCAGTTACGAGCTGCAAGCGGCCCCTGGTTGATCAGCGGCTTTTTGCTGCCCCTCTTCAGCGGCTGGAGCGCTTCGGCGCTGAGTGCCTTTGCCATGAGCATGTGGTGGCTTCACTTTGTTGGCATTTTGGCTTTTTTAAACTACCTGCCTCGAAGCAAGCACTTTCACATCATTCTGGCCTTCCCCAACGTTTGGTACAGCAAATTGACTCCGCGCGGACAAATTCCAGCCATGGAGTCCGTGACTACCGAAATCAAGTCCATGCTCGACCCGAGCTTCGTTCCAGACCCCAACGCAGTTCCGCCTGCACGGTTCGGAGCCAAGGACGTGCACGACCTGCACTTTGCCAACCTGCTGAACGCCTACAGCTGCACCGAGTGCGGACGGTGCACCAGCGAATGCCCTGCAAACCAAACGGGCAAGAAACTCTCCCCACGCCGCATCATGATGGCCACCCGCGACCGTGTTGAAGAAGTCTTGACCGGGGGCCAAGGAGCCGAAACCAGGAGCCTGCTCGACGATTGGATTTCGCGCGAAGAGCTCTGGGCCTGTACCACCTGCAATGCCTGTGTAGAAGCCTGCCCCTTGAACATTGACCCCATGGACATCATCCTGCAAATGCGCCAGTACCTGGTCATGGAGGAGTCCGCAGCCCCGTCGACGGTCAATGTCGCCATGGGCAACATCGAAAACAACGCAGCTCCTTGGGCCTACCCCCAAGCAGACCGCGGCAACTGGATTCAGCAATGACCGCACTGATCGAAACTTCCGTTCAGGGTGCGTTGGTAAGCCCAGTCCTCCCGGAGCATGTAAAAAACTACCTCATCGACATCGACGGAACCGTTTGCGACGATATTCCCAATGAAGAACCCGAGCGCATGGCTACTGCTAAGGTCTTTCCGGAAGCCTTAGAGACCATAAAGGCCTGGCATGCCGAAGGACACATCATCACCTTTTTCACGAGCCGCACTGAAGAGCAC
>ERZ888423.1970-NODE-1970-length-16465-cov-7.592566_pt1 | contig 16465 bp, 16 predicted proteins | sample MGYA00520523_ERZ888423 | MGnify/ENA primary metagenome ERZ888423 (study PRJEB32303, sample SAMEA104408611) | aquatic metagenome | biome: Brackish water; feature: Pelagic; material: water | place: Baltic Sea | collected 2014-06-08T10:24:00 | depth 30,27 m ...
CTGCTGCTCGGCGAGCAGCAGCCTGCCGAGGTCCTGTCAGCCGGGCTGCGGGAATTGGCCGGAGAGGCAGAGGTCCGTTCGGCGGCTGAGTCAGCTGGGCCGGGGTTGGACGTGCGTCGCGTTCCATCCAGCAGCCGGCGAGACATCCTGGGATTGCGCGTTCCGTCATTCGAGATCACCACTCGCCATGACCTGATGGAGCATGCCGAATTGTTCGGCCTTCGCTTGGTGGCGGACCCCATTACGTCGCACCTTCCGCATCTGAGTCCGGTGCCGCTCTTCGTCTCGGACGGTGTGCAGGACGTGTTGGCGCGGTTTTTCGCGGAAGGCTTCGAAGCGGCCGCGGTCACGGCGTTCGGTTTGGCGGCCACCGGCGTGCCTCCCGACGAGCCCTACGAGGTCACGTTCGTGGAGGCCACCTTCGACCGCCCGTTCGGCTTCATCGCGGTGCATCGACCCAGCCGGCTGGCGGTGGTCGCGGGTTGGGTCGACAGCCCGTTCCAGCCCACCGAACAGGACGGGGCATGAGCCCGGACGAGAGTGAGGCCCGGAAGAAGAAGGCCGAGCGCGGCTGGTTGGCCGATCCGGCGCCACCGCCGCCATGGGAGTACATCCCTGGCGAGGAGGCCAAGTGGTACCTGATGATGGGCGCCCGGTATCTACTCGAGCTGAAACGAGAGCGGGAACTTCGGGGGGAAGCCAAGTGAGCCAATTCAATTCCGATGACCAATGGCGGTCGTTCCAGACCTTCATCGCGGCGTACCTCTTCGGCATGCTGCATCCGCTGGACGTCTTCACCATCTCGCGACGCAAGAAGGCGGCGCCGCCACTGGTGGAGTTCCGGTTGGAGGCCGACGGCATCCTTCGGTTCAGCGTGGGCGATCTGGCATGGAGTGACGAACCGGGCGAGTTCGTCCTGGTCCGGCGAGAGGGCGCCAACCGGGTGGCTCTGCAGACGGTGGAGCTGTTGCGCAGCCTGGAAGATATCGACGAACCGCGCGCAGTGCGTCTCAGCGGCAGCGGCCCCGCAAGCTCGGTGGCCGTGCTCGCCAAGGGCGGCTTCCTGAGCGGCGGTGAGCCGGACAGCGTCTATTCCGCGCGGCAGGCCGCGCAGAGTGCGCGGATGACCGCCGACGTCGACATCGCCGGCGATGTCATCGAGGACGAAGCCCGCAAGGTGGGGGATCGCGCCTATGCCGAAACCAAGAGCGGCTCGATCGCCGCTATCGCGGCGGCGCGCACGCTGGCGGAGCTTCGGACGTGGGTGGACCCGTTCAGTCCGACACCGGAGTCCGGCTATCTGGTGGGCAGGCCGCGGGAGGGGTGAGGCCCTATCGGCGTTCGGGGTCCTGACGCCCTTCGGCGCCATCAACAGCGGCCACCAGTGCGGCGGCGAGCTCCCGCGCCGCCGCCGCCAGTCCGCACTTGGCTGGTTGACCCCGATCGAATTCGAGGCAATCATGACCACGCTTTCAGGCCGCGTGACTACGACTGTCACCTGTTCGTGCAGCAGACCAGACCCGGCTATGGCCAGCATTTCTCATGTATGCCAGGTGTGTCCGGGAGAATCAAAGATGTGTCCGGTGATGTCAATGTTTCGGCCGGTCGATCGTCGCAGTATGGGAAGCGAAATCAAGTCAGAGAGACGGCAGGACGAAGATGTTGAGAACGTTGGCATTAGCAGCGGCTGTGGCTGGGCTACTCGCCGTATTCGTGACGATTCCGCCGCTGCCCGAGGCCGACGCCGACGTGTGCGCCGGCGGCGGCGGACGCCGAGTGAACGTCAGCGGATGCGCCAACCTCTCAGACGTGATGGCGCCCTACGTCGTACCGCCCGCCGCCTACGCACCTTTACCGGCGGTCAGCGGATGTGTCGGCTACGACGGTAGATGGATCAGCGGCAGCGCGTGCAACTGATGCCGGGTGTCACGAGCTGGCTCAGATAGAGCCGGAGTGGATCAGACGGGTAACAGACAGGAGCCTTGTTCAATGAGCGGAGTCAGTCGTCCTCGTATCCGGTACGCGGTCATCGCCGCGCTGGGTCTCACCGTGCTTCCCGCCGGCATAGTGGCCACGGCGTCGGCCGAACCGCCGAACTGTACGGCAGCGGACTACGCGGGAGTCGTCGGTGGTGTTTCCATGGCTACATCCGCCTACCTATTCATTCATCCTGACCTGAATATGTTCTTCACCGATCTGGTCGGCCAACCGAAGGAATCGATCCGCCCCGAGGTGCAGCAGCGACTCGATGCGAACCCGCAGGCGAGGGGGGAGATGCAGGCCATCCGTCAGCCGTTGGTCGATTTCCGTGGTCGCTGTGGACTACCGGACGGTGGCTGGCTGCCAAACGGATAACCGCGATCAAGAGCCCGACGGGTCGAAAACCGTCGACGGAGTTGTCTGGAGTCCCTGGTGCCCGCTGATTCCGATGAATCCGTTGCCTGGTTCCTCAGGCAGGGCCTGCCCGCCGTGGTCAGCCCCCGGGACCTGTCCCGCCATTTCCTGAGCCGCGCGGCACCGGCACTGACAGCCCTGGCGGTGGTGGCAGTGAACTCCATCCTGGTGGTGGCCGTCTTGGGTCAGCACGTGGTCGACATCAGGGGGCGGCCGGATGCGCTTCAGTCTGTCGCCTTGGTGCTGTTGGCGATCACATTGCCGGCCGCGGCCGTGGTCGGCTGGCTGATATCGCGGATCGAATCCCGATATCGCCGCCTCCTCGTCTGCGGTATCGCCGTGGCGGCGATCGTCCTCGGAGCCCTCTTTGGTGGTCCGGCCCGGCACACCTCTGTCAACCTGATGATCTTCGGAGTGGCTGTCGGCATGATCCTGGTCCTCACAGCGACCGGCGTCGGCGCGATCCTGGCATGGACGGCGAGGATGACGTTGTCCAATCTCGCCCTGGTCGCCGGGATGTTCGTTCGGGCGCTCCCGGTGGTGCTGCTCACCTTCCTGGTGTTCTTCAACGGGAACGTCTGGCAGATGACCCCGCTGATAAGCCGTGGCCGACTATGGCTCGGGATTGCGTTCCTGCTACTGCTCGCCAGCTCGTTTCTGGTGTCGAGCGCGTTGGAGGATGTGCGGCAGCTTGCGGCCGAGCCCAAAGAGAGCCTTGGCGCCCGGCTGGCAGGCACTCCCTTTGAACAGGCGGCGGATTATCCTGCAACCCCGCTTCGCCGCTGCGAACGCTTCAATGTCATTCTCGTAGTAGCGATCTCGCAGATCGTTCACGTATTGACCATCGCGGCAATGACGGCTCTGGTCTTCATCATCCTGGGTTTGATATTGCTCAGCCCTGAAGTGTTGAGTGCCTGGACCCGTGATCAGGGCAGACCAGATGGGGAATTGCTGACGATGACTATCCCGATCCCGAACTCGCTGATACAGACCGTCCTGCTCCTCGCCGCCATCACCTTCATGTATCTGGCCGCCAAGGCGGTCACCGATGTCCAATATCGATCCAGGTTCCTCGACCCGCTGCTTGACGAACTGCGCCTGAGCCTGGCTGCCCTGGGCAGGTTCCAATCTACTCAGCGCTTGGCCTAGGGACGGGATCGACCTGAAACCACATACCCTCGAGATCATTGGAGCGACCTTGTCAGAACCGAACGGATGGAACGACAGCGCCACGACAGCGGCGATTGTTGAGTTCGTCGACCGTGTCACCGGCGATGGCCCCGAATACGTGGCCCCCGAGGACCGCATCGCCGTGTTCGACAACGACGGCACGCTGTGGTGTGAGAAGCCGGCCTATATCCAGCTCGATTTCATCCTCCGCCGTCTGATCGAACGAGTCGCCCAAGACCCGCCGCTGCTCCGGCAGCCACCGTATGCGGCGGCGAAAAACGGGGACCTCGCGTGGTTCGGCGATGTTGTCGCGCAGCACTACCAGGGTGACGATACGAATCTCAACGAGCTGGTTGGAGCGGTCCTTGATGCCTTTCAGGGAATGACCGTCGAAGATCATGCCGATCGAGTGCGGGCCTTCTTCGCCGACGCGAGGCACCCGAGTCTGCTCCGGCCCTATACGGAGTGCTCCTACGTGCCGATGGTGGGATTGCTGCGCTACCTGGAGGCCAACGGATTCACCAACTACATCGCTTCCGGTGGAGGGCGCGACTTCATGCGGCCCATCGCCGCCGAGCTGTACCAGATCCCGCCGGAGCGGGTTATCGGCAGTTCGATCGGTTTGGATTTCTTCGACGGAAACCTGCTCACGACCTCCAGGCCGGAGTTCCTCAATGACGGCCCCCAGAAACCGGCACGGATCTGGGAGCGGGTAGGGCGGCGCCCGATACTGGCGGCCGGAAACAGCAACGGGGACATCGAGATGCTCGACTATGCGGATGCGGGCGGCGGCCCTGCGCTGGCCCTCCTGGTCCATCACAACGACTCCGAGCGGGAATTTGCCTACGATTCGGGCGCGGAGAGGGCTATCGAACGCGCCCGATCGCGGGGCTGGACCGTGGCGAGCATGCGCGACGACTGGGGGACCGTCTTCGGCGACGGGTGAGATCACACCCAACGAAGACGGCGACACCGGTCCCATCAGCCGACCCCGGACAAAGCCAATGGAATTCCCCTGAGGCGGTGGAGGCATCGGCTTTACGGAGGAGCGATATCAAAGAAAGGGGAAGAAGTACGACCGAGAGTCCCGAGAGGGAGCTGTGCGGTTTGTGCGTGAGACGGGTAAGTCGATCGCGCAGGTGGCGCGGGACCCTGGGGGGCCATGAGGGCCCATTGGGCCGACGCGGTGACGATCGTCGCGGTGCTGTGGTGCAGCGTCAAGGATTCAATGGTGTGGTCGGCGCCGCCGATACTCGGTTTGCTTTGGTGCGCAATCGTTTCAATGATCGCAGTTGCTGCTTCCGCGATCGCCACACGGATCGGGGAGGCGTTGGCCGCCGAGGTCGGACTACCGGACGGTGAGGATCCGGTGGCGGCTCAGTTCAGGTAGTCGAAGCTGGTCAGCATTCCCGCCTCTGCGTGATAGGTGTTGTGGCAGTGCATCGGCCAGTAACCGGGGTTGTCGGCGAGGATGGCGACTTTGACCGACTGGCCGGGCAACACGATGACGGTGTCTTTGCGCGCCCCCTGCGTGTCGTCGGGGTTGAGTATCGCGAACGTGTGGCCGTGAAGGTGCATCGGATGCCACATCCGGGTGTTGTTGACGAACGTCAGGGTCGCCTGCTGGCCCTGCCAAACCGTCAACGGCTTGTTGTCGGGGTAGGGGCCGTTGATGCCCCATTGGTAGGCCGTCTCGGCGGCGGTCAGAGTGGCCACCATTTCGGTGTCTGGCTTGGTGAACGTCAACTGCGCTTCCTCGGGCGCCGCGAACAGGTCGATGGTCCCGACCTTGCCGTTCAGTTCGGGTGGACGGAAATCGACGGATGGGGCGGCCCCGGTGCCGGTCGCCAGCAGGGCACGGCCCAGGGCGTTCTTCCCCTCCGCGGAAGCGACCAGCGGGAACACGCCGTCGCCGGCGGTGACGATCACATCGTATCGTTCGCCTATCCCGATCAGCAGTGCGTCGACATCGGTCGGGACCACCGGGAAACCGTCGGTGTGGGTGACCTTCATCCGGTGTCCGCCGAGGGCGACGCGGAAAGCGGTATCCGACCCCGAGTTGATGAATCGAATCCGGATGCGCTGTCCGGGTTTTGCCCTGAACGTCGTGGGCGCCTCGGGGATGCGGCCGTTGACGACGTAGTAGGGGTAGGTGACGTCGCCGGGGTCCCCGCCGAGCAACGACTCGCTGCCTGCCCCAGCCATCTGGCCCATCCCGCTGTCCGATCCCATCGACCCCATGGCGCCCATCCCGCCCTTCTCCAGGTCGTCGAGTATCTGCTGGGGCGAGCGGCCGACCCCGTCGGTCCAGTCGTCGAGCATGACGATCCACTCGGTGTCGTAGTCGCCACGCGCCCGGGGGTCGTCGATGATCAGCGGTAGGTACAACCCGGTGTCCAACTCGACGCCGACGTGCGGGTGCGCCCAGTAGGTGCCGGCGTCGGGCACCGAGAATCTGTAGGTGAATGACTGCCCCGCAGGAACATTCGGTGTAGCCGGTTGGGCGCCGTCCATATCGTTGCGCAGGGCGATGCCGTGCCAGTGCGCGGAGGTCGACTTGTCCAGCTTGTTGACAAGTGTCACCTGGAGTTCGTCACCGACGTCGGCGCGGATCAGCGGCCCCGGAATGGTGTCGGCGTAACCAAGGGTTTTGACCACCTTGCCGCCGAGGTCGACGGTCACCGGCCGGGGAGTCAGCGTCATGCTCACCGTGCGCCCGGTGTGCGGGCGCGCTGCCTCGGCCGCCTTGATCGGATCGTCGAGGGCGGCGGGGACGCTGGTCGGCTGGCTGGTCAGATTCGATTCCGGGGCGGTGCGACTGCAGGCCGCCAGGGCCGCACCCGCCCCCGCCGCGAGGGTCGCGGCCAGGAAGGTGCGCCGGGTCGGGTTCTCGGATGTGCCAATTGCAGATCTCACTTTCGTCAGAAAATCGTTACCCTGAGCGAACCACGGAATCGGAAGAAGCGGGCCGCACGCACGGCGGTGTATTGATATAACCGCTGTAGGCGGGGAGGCCGTGAACACGTTCAGAGGTGGCGAGGCCCCACCCTTCCCATACCGTCTAACGAAGCAGTTGAGGCTCCGGCGGGACCCAGTCACCTTCGAGGATCCTCGTTCCCGGAAGGTAGAGGCGAATGATGTAGTTCCACCCGTCGGTGATGGGTATGTAGTTGGGTGAGCTCGGATCTCCGCCGAAGTGGATGGTGACGGTCCCGTCCTCGTTCTTGGTTCCGGTCACGTCATTCACCGAGTAGGCATCCAACTCGTTCGGGGTGAAAAAGCCGTCTTCGTTATAGACGGTCACCGACCAGAAGCCTTCCACCGGAACGTCCGCGGGAAGGGTCAGGGTGTAGGCGGTCTTCCCGTCATTTTTCTCCGGAACGACGTTGACGTACTGCGCGCCACGAGGCGGATTTCCACCCCAGCCGAAGGACGTGGCCATCAGGTGCACTATCGGGTCCACCTGTCCCTTCTTCCCGAAGCCATCGGAGCAGTCGGGCAATTCGTTAGCCAGGGCGTTGAGTGCTTTGCGGGTCCGCTCGAACGACTTCATGTCCCAATCCGGCAGTTCCAGCTCGCCGGGAGATGATTGCCGTATCTCGATCGCATCCTGCAGAGCATGGGCGGCTTTCATGTCGCCGGGGTCGTTGGGGTCGGCGAATGTCCGGAAAACCAATAGCGCGTAGCGGGTCCCGACGGAATCCATGGTCAAAGTGACCTCGCCCCCGCCGTGTTTCAGCACCGGCATGAAATGGTCTTGGCTGACGACCAGTAAGGACTGGAAGCGATCGGGGGATGCTGGCTTGATTACCGTCGCCGGCTTCGTCAGATCGATTACCGCCCCGGTGTACAGCGTGTCCCGGTTCCCGCGGATCGTGGTCTGGTCTTCCACCGAATACGGCTCTCGCATGTGCAACAGTTTGCCCACGCCCCCGGCTTTCTTGGCGTAGCCCGACATCTGTACGTCGCTCTCGGCGCGAATGTAGTTTTTGATCGTCACTGGAATCGGCGGGCTCATACTGGCAGAACTCCTATCTCACGCGTTCGGTGTACCCCTCGCACCGACTAAACATGCACCAGATCGGCTCGGAATTTCCTGATTTCGCCGGACACGAATTTGATCTTCGCGGACAGCGTTGAACGCATCATCGGCGGATCTACCGACATTTCCGTGGGTCAGATTTCATCCCGTGCGGCCAGGTAATGGTGGGCAGAGCCCGCCTCGGGTGAGCAGGGCCATGGCGATGAGCGGATCAGGACTATGAAAGCGGACGACTTCCAGGCCGGCATCGGAAGTGCCTGCTGCTGAACGCCGGGCGGCCATCTGCTCGGGGTCGGAGACGTCATATCGAGCCGGCGGGTGTGCAGCGATCCGGATTTTCACGAGGTTGGCGACAAGTGGTCGAGCCCGGCCGTCTTGCGGTATTCACTCGGTGTCATCCCGAACCAGCGCTGGCATGCTCGGGTGAGGACGCTTTGATCGGCGTAACCCAGTTGGTGAGAAAGATGGATCAACGTGACGTTCGGATCTGCCAGGCGCCGTTGGGCGATCTCGCGTCGCACTTGGTCGAGGATTGCCGCGAAGCTGGTGCTTTCCGCGGCGAGTCGTCGTTGCAGGGCCTTGGGGTGCAGACCGAAGTGACGGGCTATGAGGTTGAACGAGGGTGGCCCGGCGGGAAGAAGCGGGCCCAGCAGCGCAGCGACTGCCACAGCGGCCGAGCCGGCCTGCGGGCTGGGGGCGGTCAAAGTCAGATACGAGAGGGTGGTCTGATGAACCAGCTGGTCTGTTGACAGTGGTTGTTCGATGTCGCCCGCGCTGATGAGGAAGCCGCCCACGGCGGCATTGAAGACGGCTGGAGCGCCGAAGAAACGCCGATAGGCCGACTCGGGCGCGAGCGGCGCGTGGGGGATGTGGACCTCGCGGGGACAGTAGTTCCGTCCGAGCAGCAGTCTCAAGGTCTGCAGCGCGATTCCCAGCGACAACTCCATCGTTTGGTGTTGTTGTGCAATGGATTTCAGGTTAATTTCAACCGCGAAGAACAGGTACTCCCCAGCTGTGTGTGGGATCAGTCCGACATCAAGAGCGTTGGTGTGGGCGGACATGAATCGACTGAGGATCGTGAATGCCTGCTCGGTTGTGGGTGCGCTCCGGCACGCGAGGGCCAGCGGGCCGAGGATCTCCGGGGTCTGCTTCGTGGAGAGCAGCCGCCCGAAGTCCGGACGACCCGTGTGGTCCGCCGCCGCTTCAACGACATTGATCAGAGCTGCTCCGGAGATGAAGACCTCTCGATCACCGACACAGGCCGGGTTGATGGCCGCTGCGCGCAGCAGGAGATCGGGATCGCCACCGAGATGGTCGACCAGCTCGCGGTATCCCGTCAGAGCCGATGCCCGCACAACCTTCATGTCGGAATTGTTTGGCCTGTCGGCGGTTCGGCGATCCGTCATGTCCACAAACTTCAAAGAAGTGTCCCGCAATGTCAAGTTCGGCGGCGGTGTTCGCCCAAGGCGGCGGAGTGGGCGGGTTGCCGCGCCGGTTGTCTGCTGGGGTCAATTCTTTGTCCCCCGAGATCAAGGATGTCGGCGCTGGACCGGTGGATAGTGATGGCCACTGGCGGCAGCGATGTCGCGGCGCTCTTGGCCTAGACCCCTGGTGCTCTGCGGCGGCGTTTCCAGCAACCGAGTGAGGAGCAGCGGTGAACGAACGGCAAGAGCCCAGCAGGACCCATCTCCCGATTCCGAGTGCGCCGCGCCGGGGCTTGGTGACGTACAACGCGAAGGACCCCGACACGTCCTACCCGCGGATTGAGCAGGTGAGTCCCCCCGAAGGGGCGCCGAACATACTGGTCATTCTGCTCGACGATGTCGGGTTCGGCGCGACCAGTGCCTTCGGCGGTCCATGTCAGACCCCGACTGCCGAGCGGTTGGCCGCCGGGGGGCTGAAATACAACCGTTTCCACACCACAGCGCTGTGTTCGCCGACACGGCAGGCGTTGCTGACCGGCCGTAATCATCACTCGGCCGGCATGGGCGGCATCACCGAGATCGCCACCGGTGCGCCGGGCTACTGCTCGGTGCTGCCCAACACCATGTCGCCGATCGCGCGGACGTTGACCCTCAACGGCTATAACACCTCCCAGTTCGGCAAGTGCCATGAGGTTCCGGTCTGGCAGACCAGTCCGGTCGGACCGTTCAATGCCTGGCCGTCGATGGGTGGCGGGTTTGAATACTTTTACGGTTTCATTGGCGGTGAGGCCAATCAGTGGTACCCCTCGCTGTACGAGGGCACCACGCCGATCGAGATCGACCGCACTCCCGAAGATGGCTACCATTTCATGGAGGATATGACCGACAAGGCGATCGCCTGGATCAGCCAGCAGAAGGCACTCGCTCCGGATCGGCCGTTTTTCACCTACTTCGCTCCCGGCGCCGCCCACGCCCCCCACCATGTGCCCCCGGAATGGGCCGACAAATACAAAGGGCGTTTCGACCAAGGCTGGGACAAGATTCGGGAGCAAACCTTCGCCCGGCAGAAAGAACTCGGCGTGATCCCGCCGGATTGTCAGCTGACTGAGCGGCACGCCGAGATTGCGGCGTGGGACGAAATGCCCGATGAGCTCAAGCCGGTGCTGCGCCGTCAGATGGAGGTTTACGCGGGGTTCTTGGAGTATGCCGATCACCAGGTCGGGCGGCTCATCGACGGTCTCGATCGCCTGGGGGTTCTTCAGGAAACGCTGGTGTTCTACATCCTGGGCGACAATGGCGCCTCCGCGGAGGGGACCATGAACGGCACCTTCAACGAGATGCTGAATTTCAACGGTCTGGCCGAGATTGAGACCCCGGAGTTCATGGTCGAACGTCTCGAGAAATTCGGGGGCCCGGAGTCCTACAACCACTATTCGGTGGGTTGGGCGCATGCGATGGACACCCCGTATCAGTGGACCAAGCAGGTCGCCTCGCACTGGGGCGGAACCCGCAACGGCACGGTTGTGCACTGGCCCAACGGTATCGACGCCCGTGATGAGATGCGCTGGCAGTTCCATCACGTCATCGACGTGGCGCCGACCATCCTGGAGGCTGCCGGGCTGCCCGAGCCGTTGTTCGTCAACGGGGTTCAGCAGCATCCCATCGAAGGGGTGAGTATGGCCTACTCCTTCAACGAGGCCGACGCACCCGACCAGCATGAAACGCAGTATTTCGAGATGTTCGGCAACCGCGGCATCTACCACAAAGGGTGGACCGCTGTAACCAAGCACAAAACGCCATGGCTGCTCGTCGGGGAAGAGACCGTCGAATTCGACGACGACGTCTGGGAACTCTACGACACCACCAAGGACTGGAGCCAGGCCCACGACCTCGCGAAGGCTATGCCCGAGAAACTTCATGAGTTGCAGCGACTGTGGCTCATTGAGGCCACTCGCTACAACGTCCTGCCCCTCGACGACGATCCCGCCACGCGGTTGAATTCCGATTTGGCTGGTCGTCCGCAACTCATCAAGGGTGACACCCAGCTGCTGTTCGCAGGGATGGGCCGACTCTCGGAGAACACGATGCTCAACATCAAGAACAAGTCACACTCCGTGACCGCCGAGATAGAGGTCCCCGACACCGGAGCCGAGGGTGTGATCGTCGCGCAGGGCGCCAATATCGGAGGCTGGACCCTCTACGCCAGCGGTGGCAAGCTCAAATACTGCTACAACCTCGGCGGGGTCCAACACTTCTTCACCGAGTCCGACCAGGCCATCCCCTCTGGAGAGCATCAGGTCCGGATGGAGTTCGCCTACGACGGTGGTGGGTTGGCAAAGGGCGGTGACGTGACCCTCTACGTCGATGGCCAAAAGGTCGGCGAGGGACGCGTGGAGGCCACAGCGCCGAACATTTTCTCCGCCGACGATGGTTGCGATGTCGGCGCGGACACCGGCGCACCGGTTTCACCGGATTACCCGCCCATGGACAACGCGTTCACCGGCCGAGTCAAAGGCGTGCTGATGTCCATCGCCGAATCCACCCAGGAGCAGACCCACGAGATCACACCCGAGGAGGCCATCCGCATCGCCCTGGCACGCCAGTGAACCGTGAACGACTCCGGCCGCTCCCTGCTGATTGGACACGAGGGATGACCGACCCAAGTTCTGTCTACCATTCAGGTTGACAGCCCTACTGCAAGGAAGCCCATGCGCACCCTCACCGTGATCGCGCCCGTCGTTGTGATGTTTGTTGCTGTACTAACCGGGTGCACCGGGCCCAAGAAGGCCGAGTCCCCGTCGGCCTCGTCGAGCGCCCCGAGTGGCCCGGTGACTGCTGGGCAGGCGCGGGAGATCGCCAAGGCTGCCTACATCTACGGGTTCCCGATGGTGGACAGCTACCGAATCCAATACTCCTATTTCATCGACACCAAGAACCCCGAGTACAAAGGCGCATGGAACGAAGTCCACAGCACTGCCCGGGTGTTCACCCCGGCCGACGTCGCGATTCAGACCCCGAACTCCGATACGCCGTACTCATTTGTGGGTGCGGATCTGCGTGCCGAGCCGCTGGTGCTGACGGTTCCTCCGATCGACAAGGATCGCTACTACTCGCTGCAGTTCATCGACGGCTACACCTACAACTTCGCCTATGCGGGCAGCCGCACCACGGGCAATGACGGTGGTGCTTTCCTCCTGGCCGGGCCCGGGTGGAACGGCGAGAGGCCTGAGGGGATCAAGGACGTCATCACGGCTGACACAGACTTCGCGTTCGTGGTCTATCGCACCCAGCTACTGGGTCCGGACGATCTGGAGAACGTCAAGAAGGTCCAGGCCGGCTATCAGGCGATGCCGCTGTCGAGTTTCCTCAAGAAACCCGCCCCGGCGGCCGCTCCGGCGATTGCGTGGCCGGCGCCGCTGACCCCCGATGAGCAGAAGACCTCGCTGAAGTTCTTCGACCTGCTCGACCTCCAGTTGAAGAACGCCCCAACCATGGCTTCGGAGAGGGAGATTCGGGCCCGGTTCGCCTCTGTCGGTCTCACCGGTGAGGGAACGTTCGACTCCGCCACGCTCAGCCCGGAGATGCGCACGGCGTTCACCGACGGGATGGCGGATGCCTGGGCGGAATACGACACCTTCAAGAAGGACAAGGTCGACACCGGAGAGGTGACGTCGGGGCAGCTGTTCGGCACCAAGGAGCAGATGAACGGCAACTACCTCTACCGGATGGCCGGCGCGGTGCTCGGTATCTACGGAAACTCCGAGACCGAGGCCATGTATCCGATGCTGTCCGCCGACGCCGACGGCAAACCTCTCAGCGGGGAGAACAACTACACCCTGACCTTCCCGGCCGGCGGGCTGCCGCCGGTGAACTCGTTCTGGTCGGTGACGATGTACAAGATGCCCGAGAGCCTGCTGGTGGACAACCCGATCGACCGCTACCTGATCAACTCGGCGATGTTGCCGAACTTGACGAGCAATCCCGACGGCAGCCTGACGCTCTACATCCAGAACGGACCGCCCGAGACCGACAACCAGCCCAACTGGCTACCCTCTCCTGCCGGGCCGTTCACCATGTACATGCGGCTGTACTGGCCCAAGGAGGACGCCCTCAACGGCACCTGGCAGGCGCCGAAGGTCACCAGAGTCAGCTGACCGCAGTCTCCCGGACGCATCCGCGACGAGTCTGCATTGGATGTCCACTCGCCGATCAGGAGCCAGTCCCGCAGGTTGGCATAGACCCCGTCGCAGCCGAGCAGTTATCAGTGCTTGGTCTCGGCGACGACGCGGGTGCTCGCCGACGGGAACGCGAGGTTGAGCCGCGGATCGCGGTGCCGGCCCAGCGCGCTGGCCGCCAAGACCATGCCGTCGCCGAGGGGATGGGGCCTGCTCTGGATCGACGTCAAGCCCGCCACCGCGTAGCACGTCACCCCTGCGGGTAGTGCGCACCGGTGGACCCGAGGCCGAGTTCGGTGAGGTCGTGTGGTCGGACTCCGTGAACGTGGACCGACACGTGATCGGCAGCCGGCCCGGGCCGGCCGGCGAGTGAATCAATACTTCTGTACAGCAATCGGATTGAGCATTTGTTGTGCGCCCTCATCTGGGCAGGGCCGCTGCCGGCGCAAGAGTTGGCAGGTGCGCGGCGAGCACATCGCGATATGGCGTCGCCGCATCGCGATTGCCCGCCGATAGGGGCTACTGTCGAAGTCATGCGCAGTCCTTTGCTCGTGGCGGTCGGCGTGCTGGTTGGGCTGGCCGGTCTCCTTTTCACCCTGCAGGGATTCGGGGCGGTCACCGGCAGCCCGATGACCGGCACCACGACGTGGTCCATCCTCGGTCCGATCATCGCGCTGATCGGGGTTGTCATCGCGGTCGTGGGATGGCGCGGACGCAAGTCGTGACCTGCAGCGAGTCAAGCCGGGGACAGGAGGTGATGGGACAGCATGACGACGCTCGATGACGCTGTGGCGCTTGCCAAGTCGGACAACGGTCTTGCGGTGGTGTCCACCGTGCGGGCCGACGGCACGGTTCAGGCCTCGTTGGTCAACGTGGGGCTGTTGCCGCACCCGGTGAGCGGTGAACCGGTGCTGGCGTTCGTCACCTACGGCAAGGTCAAGCTGGCGAATCTGCGGGCACGTCCGCCGCTGGCCGTGACCTTCCGCGACGGCTGGTTGTGGGCCACCGTCGAAGGCCGCGCGGAGCTCGCCGGCCCGGATGATCCGCAGCCTTGGCTGATAGAGCCCGACCGGCTGCGATTGCTGCTTCGGCAGATCTTCGCCTCGGCCGGGGGCAGGCATGACGACTGGGACGAATATGACCGGGTGATGGCAGAACAACGGCGCACCGCAGTGTTCGTCGAACCCACCCGCGTGTACAGCAACGGGTGATTACCGGCGTGAATAGGAGGACGGTCTCTGATGGCCCCGCTACCGGATCCGACTGATCAGCTCGCAGGTGAGGACAAGGCCGTGTTCGACCGCATGGCATCGGTGCGCGCCCACGCGGAGGGGCGCGCAGGGCTCGTCGAGGTGTACGTCCGGATGTTCAACAACCCCGTCCTTGCCCGCAGCGTCGGGGCCCTCGGCGAGCAGTTGAGATTTCACGGAACCCTGCCCGACGATGTTCGCGAGCTGGCGATTCTGCGCTTCGCGACCCATCAGGGCTCCGGCTATGAGTGGAGTCACCATCAACGGCCCGCCGAACTGGCCGGCGTTTCTGCGGAAGCACTCGCCGAACTGGCCGCGGGCCGCATCCCGGCGGCTCTGCCGGACACGTCCAAAGCCGCCCTGGCGGTGGTCGATGCGGTGGCCGCGCGCACCTCGATTCCCTCCGAAGTTCAAGATCGGATCGTGGCCGCCTACGGCCACGCCGGTGTGGTCGAGCTCGTCATCCTGTGCGGGCTGTACGCGACTATGAGTTACATGGTGTTCGCGTTCGACATCCCCATCGAAGACGGCCTGCCGACACCACCGGATTCGCTTCGTTGAGCGGTTCCGAGGCTCACTCCCTCTTCATCGCCAATTTGGCTTGCCATCCTCCCCGCCCAGCTTCAAGGCGATTTGTCCGAGAAGCCGTGGGGCCGGCGAAACGGGCGGTCCGGTCCGGCATAGCGGACAGTCATCATCGCCTCCATGCACGAACGGCGGCCGGGATGGACGTCGGGACGGCGAGCCTGCAGGCACCGCTCATGAGCCGGCCGCGGTGATCGCGGATTCGTTTCGGGTCGGGGCTGGCCTCAGGAATGCCCCAGCAGCGCGCCCAGAACAACGCGGGCCCGCTCATAGAGGCCGGGTTGCTCGCTCTCCCGAGGACCGGCGACGTTCAGGGTGAGTTCGTAACCCAGCCCGGACAGCCAACGCTCGACCTCTGCGGGATCACCGGAATCCCGCAGGAGCGGCCGGCCCAGCGCCCCGGCCGTCCGGATCGTCAGATCTGTTCCCGGCGAACACCAATTGCCGTGTCGGACACCCTGGTCTCCGATGACCAGAGTCGCATGACTGTCCCGAACGTTGAGATACGTCCGAAGACTCGGATCCGAACCCGGAGCCTCTCTGAGGCCGGGGTAGTCCGCCAACAATCCCGGCGCGCAGGGATAGTCCTCGGCCCAACCACTGGCCGGGCACCAGCCCCCGTATTCCACCCCCGCCGCGACGGCTGCATCCAACCCCGCCCGATCGGCACCGCTCTGGCCGCCGGAAACGACGCGGTGGATGCGACGCACTCAGCCGTCCGACCGACCGGTGTTGACCTTCATGGCGGCATGCTAGCCCCAAGTCGCTGGTGCGGCGGCGCCCGCTGCGGTCGCCGGCGGTGTGGGTACCGCCCTCATGCTGGCGCAGGTCCCCGGTCCTGGTGCCGAGCAGGCTCCCGATCGGCCGGCTCCGCCGCGGACCGCAACCCCGATTCCCAGCAGAACACCATCGTCGACGACTGACACTCCGTCCTCGCTCCCGAGTTTCACATCGACTCCGTCACCCACCCAGACCTCGGAGCCCGTCCCGACCCACGTACCGCCCCCAACGGCATCTGCGCCGCCGACGACTGCTGAGCCTGCCCCGGTGTATCAGCCCGTCTCTCAGAGCACCTACTACCGCAACTGCAGCCAGGCGCATGCGGACGGGCGCTGCAACATTCCACAAGGAGACCCGGCATACCGGCCGGGACTTGACCGCGATCACGACGGGTACGCGTGCGAATAGCGGCTCGTAGAGCGATAGGGACCGAGTTCCCGAACACGCTCTTGCAGTGGGGGTTTGGCAACTACCCTACCTTCGGCGTGTAGCGGCCGTTCACGTCCCACTGCCCTGGTGTGCCAGGGGCGGCATTGCAGACGCTTCGCGGGCAGGAGATCCCGTATCCGGTGCAGATGCTGGTCGGTAACCATGGATAGGGCCGCTCCAGCGTGCATTGATTCGGCGCCTGAATGATGAAACTCA
>ERZ888423.1971-NODE-1971-length-16451-cov-8.472981_pt1 | contig 16451 bp, 26 predicted proteins | sample MGYA00520523_ERZ888423 | MGnify/ENA primary metagenome ERZ888423 (study PRJEB32303, sample SAMEA104408611) | aquatic metagenome | biome: Brackish water; feature: Pelagic; material: water | place: Baltic Sea | collected 2014-06-08T10:24:00 | depth 30,27 m ...
ACTAGCAGCTATTTTTTCTTTTTCTATTTCTAACCTTCTATTTTCAAGAGTTCCTTTATTGGCCATTTCCTCCCTCTTCATATTCATCTGCTCCCTATACTGGGTAGTTTCTTTAATATCTTTCATAGCATCTTGATAATCAGATACTTTGTTTTCATTTATGTCAGACATAGAACCATAACCAGCTGCTCTAATTTCAGCAATAGTTATATTATTTTGTCTATCCTTATCATTTTCTTGCATTTCAACTTGCAACTTCATTTGATCTTCTTGAGCTTTAGCTTGAAGTTGTTGCTCTTGCATTTGACGTTGTTGCTGCATATCCTGAGCTCTTTGCTGTTCAACCCTTACTTCAGAATCTTTTAAGATGTCAGTTACTTCTGCAATAGAATCAGCTTTAACAATATTACCCAACTCAAAAATTGAAGCTCCTGTAGTATTATTTGTTAATGCCATTTGCTTAAGTTGTTCTAAGATTGCTCTATGATTAGTCTTAGTGGTCGCAAATACATTAAAATCTCTAAGTAGTAGATCAGTACCATTTATAACAAAATTAACTTTCTGAGCCTCTGTAGAGATATATGATAATCTTACACTTGGATTAGTACTATTATAGTACTGTGCTAAATCAGTTCTCATTTGGTGCACTCTAGGCATCAAATGATCTGAATGCTGTACAAAATAGATCTCTGTTTGAGCGTAAGACTGTTGCATAGCATTAACTACCCCAGTTGCTGTTTGAGCTGATACAGCTCCTCCTAGACGTTGTGGGTTAATACCTATTGCATCAAAGCATTGTTGTTTAAAATAATTAGCTAATTGAATTCTAGACATCAATCTACTTGTCTGCTCCATGTTAAGAGTTTGATAGTGATTGAAGTTTGTTGCGTTTTCTGTATTAGTTATAGATGTATCCAAAGGCAACATGCTAAAATCTTTCATAGCAGTGTATGCTTTAGCATAATTGTTTTTGCCCCAATCCTCACCCATTGAATGACGTGGCAAAGCATTCTGATCAAACATAATAACTGTTCCTAATTCATCTATTAGTATATCAGCTATTTGATTATTAACCATATTATAGCCTATTTGATAAGCTTTCATTAAATCTACTAAAGAAGTAGATCTGGTATTTCTATCAGAAAACACCCTTCCTTCTACAGGCAACTTACAACCATATAGAGAATTATTACCTTTAAATTGAAATGGTAATCTTCCAGGTTTAGTTCTGTTAATCCCCAAATAAATTGGATTGACATTATCTCCCATTGTAGTATGCCACATAGCCGGTACATTTGGTCCAACTTTAACTCCTCCCCATACTTCATTAATCCAAATCCAATCTATATGTTCACCCTGTAACAAAGTGTCTTTAGATTTATTTTTAAATATAGATGTATCATAAACTGCTTTTTCAGTTATCTTAAAAGATTCATCAATAATTTCTTGAGTTACTTCACCGTCTGTTTCAATTTTAGTTAAGTGCCCTACTTTTCTTTGTGTTTTCCAATAGATGGTAGAAACACGCATTAAGTTACTATCTCCATTTTGAATTAGGTCTTCACTTTGATCTAAAATTTGAGAAAGAATATCACTACCTACAGCTGGGTCAGCCATATAGTTGCTTGTATATTGTCTATATGCTAATCCTGGAGCATTGGTATTCCACTCATGTGATCTGGTTGCATCATAATATGAACCATCATTTTGATAACCATTAACTTGATACTGAGCTGAACGTGCTGGATATATTCTTTGTAAAGACTCCAATTGCTTGTTATCCATTAAATATCCATATCTGTCTACAACATCAGATACAGTCATTAAATCTACTTGTCCAACATAATTTGAATCTGCTATATATCTTTGATCAGGAGATTTTTGATAAAATGTAAGTACAGGATTCCATAACTCTACATCATAATCATCTTCAAGCATTCTAAAATGCCAAAATTCTCTATCTGCAATAAGACTATCTCTAAATGCTCTTTCTTCAAGCTCTTGCATTCTAAACCTTTCCTCATCTATATTTAATTGATGGGAGGCCCATTCTTCAACCATGCTTCTATAAGACTTACTAAAAAAGTCTTCTATTTCCGGAAGTGATTTTAAACCTTCAGGGGAAAGACTTTGCTGTGCTTCTTCTGAAGCAGGATCTACACCCATCTGAACCATTTTAGTTATAAGCTGTTTTTCAGCATCAGCTAATAAAGATTCTTCAATTTGCATTCTTTTCTGCTCTAACATCTCATTATATGATTTGTCATCTACAGCTCTAAATTGAACTTTATTATATCTTTTGGTAAATTCTCCCGTTAAAACATTTATTACATTAGGAACAATAGGGTAAAATTTAAGTTCTAAAGCAGTTTCTTCTTCTTTAGTTAATACATCCATTAACTCCTTATAATCATTATCTGGCTCAACTATATAATCAGTTTTATCAATAATCCCTTTTGCTAACTTATAATTCTTTAAAAGTCTTCGCGCATTAATCCTTAAAAATTCTATTCCTTGAAGTTCTAACCAATCTAAATTCCATGCTGCCCAATCATCAGTTTTTTCTGAGGAAGGTAAAAACTGAATCGGTTGAGTTAAACTGGAGAAGGTTGGGCCGGATTCAGCTTTAGCTCCATTTTTTAACTGCATTGCATTAAGTACTCTCATCCTAGATATATTTAGTTAGTCTATTTATAATTTTTAAAACCAGACCTATTTGGCCTATTAGTATTTGCCGTTTTACTACGTCCTATATTTTTAAACGGATTATACTTTAATTTATGCATTTTTTCTGAATTTACCAAAGAATTATCCTCTGATTCACGTCTTTTAGTATATCCTCTATTAGATTGTTGTATTTTAACAAAAGCAATCAATGCTCCAAATGAAACTAACCTATCTACGTTTAGTCCAGGGTAATAAGCTAACATTTCTTTAAGTAGCATTGGATCCGGGATTCTTTCTACACCTAAAGTTTGTTTTGTTACCACACCATTAATATCTGTTTCTTCATCAATAACCTCTCTTAAGAATTCTATAGCATAAGAAATTAAATGGCTCTTAAATAATGTACCTGTATTTTTCCAACCATATTCTTGATATACAGTTTTATTTGAACCAAGATCTTTTAAAAATAAAATTTGTTGTTTAGGGACTAAATATTTTTGTTTTTTTCTAGCTATCATATGTTGAATAAATAATGATATATTATTCTCAACTAATGTCCATGCATTATACCATTCAATAATTAACTCTAAACGTTCATGTGTTTTATTAATATCATCAAATCTCCCACACCATGCAGCTACAATTTTATCTTTTTCTAAAAAATGTTCTACATCTCCCGCTACAGTAGTTCTGATAACTTCAACTGAATTTTTATATACAAAAATACTACATAAAGAATCTGAGGTGGTTGTTTTCCCTTCTGATACAGGGTCAATAGATGCATAGTATGAACCAAAATCAGGATGCTTACTTGTAGGTCTTTCCCATACTACTAGTGTTCCTGTTTTATCTATTTGTTTTTTATCAACTGGGAATTTTGTAATGGGTAGTTTATTAGTTCGTTTGGCAATTATACCTGTCTCATCTCTATCTAATTCAATAAGCTCATATGGATATTCTTTTTCCTCAACTCTTTTTTGTTGTTTGGATAATATAGCTTGAGGAAATATTGATTCTTTCCTATAAGCAAATGCCTCTGCTATGTTCATTGGTTTTTGAGAAATCCTTAATTGAAATTGTTCTCCGTTTAATTCATTCTTCCAACGAGATCTTTCTGTAATAATGGCTTCAACAGCTTCATTAACTAATGAATTTCCAAAAGAATCAATATAAGGTGGCATAGACCATTGCTCAGGAATAAATAAACCCGCCATACCTATTTTACCGTCAGCATCCATAAGATTTGTTTCTACATCATATATATCATTTGCTTTAGGATTAAGTATCATTTCTTTTAGTGGATTACATTGTTGCAAATCACCAACCGAGCCCGCTGCAATAAACATACCTGTAGTCATCATACCCGATGACATAGCAGGACGTAGATACTCATATGTGTCTGACATCTTAGGTGCAATACCCGCTTCCTCATGAAAGAAGTATGTACAAGGACCACCTACCCCTGTGGTTGCATTCTTTTCAAATGAGCCCCCTTGTATTTTTGATTTTAATCCCCTTGCCGTTTTTCTATTCCCTATTTTAACTTCAATTTGTTGTTGCCATAATAAAACTTTTTCTGGATTGCTTGGTCTATACCAAGCCGTATGCTCATTAAGAAAAATTTTATATTCATCTAAAAATTTCCAAGAACCCTTATCATTAATAAAGTCTTTAAGTGAAGCTCCAATTTTACAAATGCTTCCTTCCTCAAACCAATAGGTATTTATAATCTTACCCATATGAAAATAAGAAGATGCTATTTGACGTTTTTTTAGTATTGCTGAATGCTTATTATTTAATTCAGCTAATAATTCATACAAAGCCATATGATATTGTGCATCTCGCACTTTAGCAAATCCATATTTCTTTTCTTCTTTATCAAATATGGGTAAAAAATTTAACCACATATAATAATCCCTAGTTAAATACCAACTCTCTTCACCTTTTTTATAGATAACCCCCACTCGGCATTTATTTTTTTGATCTTCCCAATACTTGGTAAAATCTTTCGATCTAAAAGGTTTATTGCAATAATATCCATTCTCATTAAATAACTGAGCTTCCTTATTAAATTTATATGATAACTCATTAAACTTATACTCACCCGGTTTTTTAAAAATGCTTAAAGTGTATTCAATAAATTCTTCTTTAGAATTAAAGTCAGTTGTTGTCCATACCCCATCTATATATGTTGGTATAGATTTATACATCTACTAAAATTGCAAAAACATCACCCTCTTGAATAAGTAAATGCTCCTCGTTATTATGTTTCATTGGCACAGGCAAACAATGCTCAGTATACTGAACCATGTCACCTATTTTAATTTCCTCTACCCCACGCCCAACACCAACTATAGTTCCTATATTCTCTTTAGTTTGTGCTGAAGCAGGTATAATAATATCAGTATTTTTAAAATACTTTTCTGATTCTTTTTGCTTAAGCAGCAGTTTTTTCCCCACTGGAATTACTTGTTGTGCCATTGTTTTTGGTTTTATTTTTAGTTTTATTAACTTCTTTATTTTCAAATTCTTGTTCATCCCAATAACAGAAATGCCAAGTTGTATTTTTTTTATTCATAATTGATCATATGCTAATCCAGCTCCTCCGCGTACTGAGCTTTCTTGTTCTTGTTTCATATCAGTAAATGCACCCTTATATGAGTGTCGTATTTGTTCAAACTTAGCAGCTGCATTTACCATTGAATTGATATTACCATCCCGGCCATGTTCTATTGCCGTTACTTCCATGTATTTAGCCAATCTATCTAGCATAGACTTAATACCTACATATGCTCTATATGTTGGAGTTTCATAAAGCTTTTTACACATTTCAACTGCATATCTTATTTTAACATCTTCTGGTGAATCTTCTAATTGAACTTCTTCAATTATAACATCTTCTTTTTCATGTTCAGGAAGATTGAAAAATGGATTTAAATCTGGATTAGGACAAGTCATGTAGAATATATATTGATATACTTTTAAATGACTATCAGCATATTCATCCATTATATCTTTTAGAAAAGGTAATGCATAACAATGTTCTGACGGGATGACTTTACTATTTTGTATATCAAATAATCTTATTAGCATTATTTATTATCTTTTAACCACATTATTAATGAAGCTACTTCATCTTTTAAGTATGGTATATTATACATTTTAACTTCTTCTAATACTGGTTCTCCATTTACATGTTCATTAATTGGGTATCCATTAGAATCCTCCCCCACTTGTTTAAATTTTACATGTTGAATAGTAAGTTTTCCAATCTTTAGTTTAGGGTTATGCTTTTTAATAATATACGCATAAATACTGAGTTGTAAACTATAATGATTAAGATTGCAATCATCTAAATGATTGACAGGCGTATACATTTTATTTGTTATACCCTCCCAATTAGTAAATCCTTTTTCTTTGATCTCTTTATTGGTTTTATAATCATTAATGTTAATGTAACCATTAACTATTTCTACTATATCAGCTTGTCCACAAATTCCAGCAGATTTTAAATATACTAAATGCTCTGGATAAAGACCGTTTTTTAATTTTTGTTCAGGGGCTAGCTTAATACCATCTTTATTTACAAGTGGTTTAATAATTGGTACTTCTGTCCCATCACGCTCAATAGTTTTAAAATCAAGCATATCCGCCTCTCTTTGGTTGTGATAAAAATTACCAAGAGTAATAGCTCTATGTGTTTCACCATCCCAAGCAGCTATAATTTCTTTTGGGGTCATACCATACCACTTAGATCTTTTATTTTTAGAAGATTTAATAGCTTGACCATCTCTGTCAAATTTGGGTTTAAACTTACTTATAAATGATGTTACACTTAACCAATCAATATTATCTTGGTCTACACTTTCATATATGTGTCCATCTTCTTTGAATATAATTGCCATGATTTATTTTTTATGATGATGTTATATACCAATATGGTAAACCTTCATCCACTTCATCTAGTGTCCAATTTATAACTTCCCCTTTTATATTATTAAAAGTTTCAGTTGGAACAAGGGTTTTGCCTTCGTATGCTTTAGCTTTTATATCAGCATTTAACAATACAATAGCGGCACTAGGAGTTATCATATTATGTTTTAATAAATCTGAAACTATTTGTGTTACTGTCATGATATTAAGATTTTATTTGTTGATTTATTTTTTCTTCTAACTCTTCTGTCACTAAAGAATTCCAATATCCTTTTGGACACTCACTTGATAATGATCTTACTTTAAATGCTAAACTACATCCACAATCAGAGCAACATGGTTGTGTACCCGAAGCAATACAGTCTGTTCCTTTTGCATCATATAAACTACAATTAATACAAACTTGAAATCTTTCTGTTGCTACAGCCTCAATATGCTCTTTTTTAAATATATTATTTTTAATGCCTTCAGTTATTTTATCAATATTTTTAAAAGCATCAATATATTTTGACCAGGCTTTACTCATTTTTTTTAAGTTTAAATTCTTTCTTTCTTAAAATATCTAATTCAATTTGTTTAAGTGCATTATCCATTTGTGAAATATTTTCAATTATATTTTCACTTTTAGCATAACCATTATAAGTACGTTTAGCAATATTACCTAACATGCTTTTTTGTCTTTTAATAGCATTCTCTAATTTGTTTTTTCTAAGATAAAATGTTCCTAATCCATCTATGTTTATTCTTGGGTAATCAAGTTGAGATAATTTTTTTCTTAATTTTGCATAATAAAAAGATATAAAGTCATCCACTACTTGGGGATGAACGCCTATCTCTTCAGCAATTCCTGCTTTAAATTCTTTATGTTTCTTGGGATTCACTGCCTAAGATTTTATAGTTAAGTAAAACTAATCCTTTTGTTTGTACATCTAAACTTTTATTTATACTAATAGTCTTTTTATTACTACCACTTTTAACCAATAAGTTTTTCCTTTCGGCTTTTGAAATAGCATTTCTTGCTGATTGAGGGCTTTTAAAAATCCCCTTGGTGGTAAGTAATATACAGAACTTAGAAATTTCAATTTTAGAGTTTTCAGCTAAAACTGTTAAAAATTTTAAATCTGAATTGCTTATTAAAATATCATTGAAAAAACAATGTGTTAATATCTGATACTTAATAGATGTATCAAGATTAACTTTTAATTTTAAATCTACGTTAGTTACTAATGCCATTATTATAAGCTTAATATCATATCAACTAAATCAGGATGAGGATAACAGTCTGATTTATCCCTCCTTACATTGGTATGTGTTAATAATCCTTTTAATTTTCCACTATATGCATCTTCTTGAAAGTCAAATCCTTTAGTGGGACCATGTTTTTGTATATACTGTTTTAATCCCAGTCTTACATCTATACCATCCCTTTCTCCAACAAATTTAATCCACTTTTCAGTTGCCTTAATCTGTTCAGTTGTGTAGGCATGCCATAGTGTGTGACCTTTAAAAGGGGTCTCTAAAGCAATGGTTTCATTAGGAATACAAGAAGACCCAACATATGTTTTATTTTCATTATCTAAATAACCCATATTACAAATTTCTAAACCTACAGAATGACGGTTCATCCATCCAGATCCAGTTTTACCAAGGTGCCATGCCTGACACCCCTCTGGGAATGCCTGAACCATAACTCCGTCATACTCATCATCACCTGTTTTGTGGTTTCTCCCACCTAAGACAAATTCAGTGGCAATCCTGCCCCTGCTGTCTCGCCCCCAATGATCAATGGTTCTATAAGGATTATTATTTCCTGCAGTATGATGTAAAAAAACATATTCATTTTTAGTATTAGAACTAATATATTCTTTTTTAGATAAATAATATTTATGAATTAATTGATCATAAGAAGTTCTAAAATAGTTTTCAGAAATATCTGTATCCTCATCAATTTCATCAGACGAGATTTCAGGTAAATTAAACATAAGAACCCACATATCAGATTCAACTATACCATTAACAGGTAAGTTATTAGATAATTGAAATCTTATAACAGCTTTTTCTGTAATAGGTCCAAACTGCCCATCTGCTAATAACTTCAACTTAATCTGAAGAGTTTTAACATCTAGTCCAGAATCACCCCTCTTTAACATCTTCATTTTAGTCGATGTTTGATGCTGCCCGCTCCATTGCTTCTTTAAAAGCTTGTGCTTCTTCTGAGTCTACACCTACACCATCACCTTCTTTTTGAGAAGCATATGCTTGTGCCATATACATCTGTGCTTGTAATCTTTCAGCTCTACCCTTTTCAATAGTTGCTAAAAGTGTTTCATATTCAGCCTGCACCTTTAGGTGAGGGATATTATCATTGTAAAAAGTGGTGATTTCCTCTCTCCTTAAACTTAATTCTTCTTTAGTAAGGATTGGCTCTTTTTCATCAATGGGATTGTTGTCTGTAACTTTATTCATTTTGATTTTATTAAACTAGTTATATACAAATATATATATGAATAGTTTAAATAAAAAAAGTTTATGACATTTTATTTTTTAGATTTAGCTCCTGAACATTTCCAACGTTTACGAGACAGATTATTTGGTGTATTAGGATCATTTTGTTTTTTCTTTGATAATCCTTTTTTAATACCTAAACTTCTAGCACAATAGCTATCACCTTTGGGGGTGCCCGGTTTTACCCGTGGCCCCCCTCCTTTAGCTTTACCCGCTTGGCCATAGCTAACTTTCTTACCGCTAGCTGTAACTTTTACTTTTGCTTTTCCTTTTCTTGGTGTTGCCATTATACTTGACCTGCGTCTGTTATTGTCCAGCTATTAGGAGCACCTGTTAATACTCCATGTGCTGCAGCACCGGCTGCTGTGTAATTAACTCCTGCAGCTCCGAATTGTAAGCCGGTGCTAACAAACGTCAAGGCTGACCAGCCATTTAGGAGAGCATCATAATTAGTGGTAGACATTGCGCTATCATCTAACATATTAGTAAAATCCGAACAATTTTGTACTTGCCACGAGCTAAGGTCTTGGTTAAAGGCTGTTGCATCATGAAACAGGGCATTCATGCTCGTTGCGGCACTCACATCCCAAGAGGAAACGTCTTGATTGAAACTAATAGCACCAAAAAACGCAGTAAAATAGTTTGTTAGATTACTACCCAAAGTCCAAGTTAAAGGTTGCCCTCCATTATTGAAATCCGTTGCTCCACGGAACATTTGTCTTATAGTTGTTGCACTATTTAAATTCCAACTGCTAAGGTCTTGGTTAAAGCTATTCTCTGATGACACAAAATCAGGGGCATCAAACATGTTTTGGAAAGTTGTCACACTTGACACATCCCAATTATTAAGGGGTTGGTTAAACTGAGCTTTTCTTTTAACAGCATTAAATGAGAACTCCTGAAACATATTGACCATAGTCGTTACAGAACTTACATCCCAAGTGTTCAAGGGCTGGTTAAAATCTGGTTGGTTTCTAAACATAGCTTCCATATCCGTCACGCTGCTTACATCCCAACTCGAAATGTCTTGATTGAAAGTCCCCCCAGCAAGACCTGCAGTAGAGTTATTAACTCCAGATAAAGCACCCTTCATAATAGTTACATTACTTACATCCCAAGCTGAAATATCTTCATTAAATGCATTGACTTTTGTATATCCTGCAGTATCCTGGGTAACATTGGCGAATAACATATCGGTCATATCCGTTACAGCAGTAACATTCCACTGTCCAATGGGTCCGTATTGTGCTTCAGCAGCAGCTTGATTACTAAACCACAGCTGCATAGCTGCGTTAAAAGTACCATCTGTTAAAGCTGTAAATGTAGGTACATCTGTTACTTGTGATGATGATAAAATTATCCAATCAGCACCGGTTGACCAAAGAGTGACCGATGCATACGTTCTATAAAGTAAAAAATTAGCTTGGCCATTAATAGTATTAGAACCTTGAGCATCTAATGTTAATGTTTTACTAGGAGTAGTAGTTCCGTCTGTTGTAAGTGTAATTTTTCTAAATTGCCATGCTGTAGCATTAGCTAAAGGTAATTGTACTGACGCATTTCCAGTAGCACCTACATTTTCAATAATAACTAGTTGTCCCGGTGTTGCTACTGGTAAATTAACTGTTGTACCAATGGTTGCTGTTAATGCAGTATAATTAACAAATTCATTAACATCCTTACGGTTCATATCTACTACAACACTATCCCCACTTACTCTAGTTAGAATTAAAGAATCAGCGGGAGCATCAAATGCTGCTGAACTAACATACTCATCTGGTAATGTTACTGAACCCCCACTTGTAAGTGATAGTACTTGACCTGCTATAGACAGTGTTTGATCACTACCTCCTCCACCACCACCCATAAATGTTTTTAAATCAGACATCTTTACTAATTCCGTTTGAATTTTAGGATTAGGTTTCATCCTTTCTTGAGGATTTGGATATCTTGCCAATGACATGTAGTCATCACCCTTTGGTGTTACTGTCATTTTTCTTGACAGCATACCCATCATGTCTTGTAATAAATTGCTCATTTTTTTAAAATATAGTTTCTGGAAATTCGATGTTCATTATATTCTTTAATTTCATACATTTTTCATATTCTTCGCTGTCCTCATACCACTCTATCATACTCTTTAATTCTTCTAGCATAGGACCGTTATCTGGATCAAATGCCATTAAAGCTGTATTACCCTCTTTAAAACTGTCATGTATTAAATTATCAAAAGTAATCTCACCAATAAGAACTCTATATGAATTGATATAAGCAGTGTTAACCATCTCCAACTCTATCTCTCTTTGGTATATCTCTTCTAATGGACAGTTGCTATCTTCTTCTGACATAGTATAAATATTAAAGTGTAATACTCCTCTATAAACAATATACAATATTTTGGGGAAATTTAAAAAATTATAGCCCACTACTAATCAAATGGTATTTAAAAAAAATTTTTCCTACCAAAAAAAATAATGTGTTTTGCATGTGCTGGGGGTTCTTGCTATCTGCTCCCCATCAAAATTTTGCGGTCAGGGTACCCCCGTGCTTTAAAGTGGTACCCAAACTTAGTTCAATTCAATTTTATTCATGGTCTACTTTCGTAAAATGAACATCAATCAGTCAACAGGCACAGCCACGTTGATTGTAACTGATGCACCTCTCACCAACAAGGCAACTACCCTTCTTGGTGTCAGCGTAGCAACACGCACGCAGTCTAATGTAGTATTCGGCGTGCTGTCTCTCATAGACCCCGACACAGGTCTGGTGATGAACGCAAAGCATCCTATGATTAAGGAGCTGCAGAAGAAGCTTCAACCTGGTATGGAAATGCCTGGCTTTCAACTGTCAAATAATCCTGTGATGGACTTGGCAACTGGTGAGGAAACAACCCTTAAATGGGCTGAAGCCGTATAACATCAGAACAGGGGAGGGCAATGAGCTCTCCCCTTTATTCACTTTTAAATTAATCATCATGATTACCAAGAAAGAAGAAAGAGAGCCAACCTTCACATGGTGTGGGCAGTTTGTCATGCTCTGCAGATACGACAACGTTGTAGGAGATACTGCATGGGACTGTGACTATGGAGATTTGAAATGGAATGGAACTGAATGGAAACAATATAATCCAAAGAAATAATGTATTTAGGACATAAAAGCCACGAAGAGATAGCAACATTAGCTTCAAGGCTAACGCTACATGCTAATAAGGAGATTAACTTTAAGTTCTTTAGCACAATCAAGTCAGGATATAAGAATGACTACAGTGACATAGAGTACGGTCTGCAAGGATTTTGCATCAGCTGTCACTCTGAAAAGGAATTGCCTTTAGCTATTATTGAAGATGCAATCAAGGACATGAAACACATATTCATCAACAAGGCGCATCTACCTCATGAAATACTGCTGACTATTGCGGCAGATAATAAGGTGATGAACCACTGGTATAAGACTAAGTGGGAAGGTGCTGTAGCCGACAAGATATGTAGAAAATTCAACTATTTTGAAGGACCGTATGATGAAGAAGCAGTGCCAGAATATAGGGCAAAGATTAGAGAGGAGATGAGAGAGCAATTAATAGTAATTTAAGAAATCATGCTAAATACTAAAAGAATAGCGGAGTATCAAAACTTCATCAATGGGCAGGAACAAGTAATCCAAATGCTCAATAGGATAACTCAGAAGCATGCAGATATGGATGTGGAAGAGTTTATGGAAATGTGCAATGACACTAAAAAACAATTAGTGACATTAAAAGAAGATGTAACACATTCAGAACCTATATTAAAGAAAACTAATTGCAATATTAGTAGAGCATTTCAAACAGATGCTTTAGATGCAATGGATTATAATGAAGGTGACTATGTATCAGACATGTCATATGAATAATATAAACTTCATAGTCATCACGCGAAATCAGGAGAGCAAAGAGCTCTCTTGATTTTCCTCTTTGTTACTATTGACCATTGAATGTTACTATTTACCATTGTTTTTTTTTCCTCTCTGCTTTCCTCCTTTTTCTCCTCTCTGCTCCCCAACTAAATTCCGCAGCAAATTTCATTGTTGTATTAATTAAATTTAGAGTTATGTTATATTTTAGAAAAGTAAATGTGAATCAATCAACTGGTTCAGCATCAATCATTGTTACTGATGCACCAATTGAGTCTAAACAAACTAAATTGTTAGGCATCAATGTAGCAACAAGAACCCAAACTAATGTAACCTTTGGGGTATTAAGCTTGATTGACCCAGAAACTAATACCGTGATGAGAGCAAATCACCCTGGTATTAAACAGTTGCAGAAACAACTGAACCCAGGAGATGAAATGCCTGGCTTTAAACTAAGTGATAACCCAGTCATAGACGTAAAGACTGGTGAACAAACTAGTTTAATGTGGGCTACAGCAGAGTAATCTGCTAATGGAAGGGAATAGTCAATGATTGTTCCCTTCCTTGTTACTTTTAATACATTATTTATTTGTTTGTGTGTTACAATATGGATGGGTGACCTCATTTACCACATATTACCACTATTTACCACACTACAATAATGATCTTTCATAATATATATGTATAGCTAACACCAACACGAGAGTAACTACTACACCTACTATTAGAACAGGAGTATGTTTTGTTTCTCTCTCTATAGGAATAGCATCATATCACCCGTAATCCTAAAATCAAATCAAATTTAATTCACATGGTACTATTCGCATCTGGAATGATAGTAATGATAGTTACTGCTATGATATTCCAACTCCTATTCAACAACTAAAACTAATTCAATGAATCAAAATATTAAATTAACTCCACTTGAGCTAACATATCAAGCACATGTTTGTAATAAAGCTCAAATCAAAGACTCTGCAAAAATCAGGATAAAAGAAATTCACAAAGAAATTAAATCTCTCACTGAAGAACAGTATAGATTAGAAGACATGATAAATTCAATTTAAACAAAAAATATTAAACTCTTTCCTATGACTATCCAAGAAGAACTTCAAGTTGCACGTCAAATTAACCTTGACAAACAAATACAAGACGTTTATATCAAGCTTAACAATTTATCTTTAGAGATGTCTGGAATGAGTCTTATAGATATTGTTGATCTCAATCAGCATATTGAAGAAACAAAGCTTGAACTGCCCAAGTAAATTTATTTTTTAATATTACAAATTATGAAAACCATTACTACAATTCTAGTTGTTATGTATTGTACATTAACACCAGATGATCAATTATGTTACCATGTAAAAGATATTACTAATTCATGTATTGAAGAACCTGTATATGGTACTTACTTTAGTGATATGATATATGATATTGGTGACACCATTTATTTTAGGCAATCAATTGATAATGATTGCTGTGTTAATAGTAAAGAAAATCTTGATAATTATTTGCTAAAAACTAAACAATCAATTATTAACTCAAATTAATATCTAATGCAAATCGTCATATTAAACCCAGAACAATTCATTCAATATAAAAAACACATTGGTGTTATGTTACATACTTCAGCTGATTCTTCAAAGGTTAACCTGTTTACAGGTGACCAACATTTCGTAATTCAACGTAATGAAATCAAAATACCACCATCAGATATTTTGAATAAGAAACTTCTCTTTGATGAACCATTGAGAGAATTAGCTTTAGAACATGAATTTATTGAAATACATGATCAAGACTTCTCATCATATTTAAACTACACAAACGGCTATAATTAAACCATCATGAAATCATTAATAAAACTACTGTTTGGACTCATTACACCAATAGTTGTAATAATTGTAAGTGCAATGTATTTATACAATGCAAATCAACCTAATAACTTAATAGTATTAGGTTTTATATTCGGATCATTAGTTAATAGTTTATTTTACTTTGTTATTCTTGATAAAGTAAAGCTATTTCCATATATAAATTATGAGTGGATTCCTATGATTGGGGTAGGTGTGGGAATAGAAAATAATGGAATTAACCAGAGTTCTAAGTTAATTATCTTTATTCCTTTTGTAACATTTACCATCTATGATAAGTATAAAAAGGGTTATAAACCTATAAATACTAAAATTTAAGGGGCCAACTATGACACCCTAACAACACCAGTAATTAAATACTGTATTATTACTAGTGAGATAGGCTAAGAAAATTGACTCAAAGCCATGTGTGCTGGCTTGTATAACAAACTTCTATAATCAATAGATTATGAAGAGCACACAACCCGCTGGCGTGGGTTCCAGATATGGGCAAAGTGAGATCTTGTATAATTGGCGCCTCGGTAAACCTAACGTAAGTTTACTTAAAAAAATGGATGGTAAGACATCAATATCCAGTAGTAAGGAGGACGCTCCTAACTATGTTTTATTTCTTAAACTAATATTCTTATGAATTCAACAAAATATCACGTTACAGCTGATATAGCTGAACTATTACTTAAATCGGTAATTAATTCTGATAAGCTCGGTAATCCAAAAAACTTAAATCATATAATTGCTATTTTTAAGCTCACACTTCAAGAATCTGATATAGATGCTATATTGCATATGATTCTTAGTAAAGAAGACTATGTGCCTCTGTCTATAGGAGACTATGTTAAGGTTAAACCACCAGCTTATCATGAGGGTCATGAATTTGAATGGGATGTCCTTATAGACCAAGGTTTACATCCTGGTGATGGTTATGTTTATGGTAAAATTCTAAATCATGGAAACTGGGCTAATATTTTTAATCCATATAGTCAAACCATGGAAGTAGAGCTGTTTTATTATGATCCAGCAGATTCAAGACATATAATTAAAGCTGTTAATTATAAAATTGATACTTTTTCTATTAAAAAAGTAAACAAAAGTGACATAGAATTTTTTTCAGCTTCTAGACAAGATCCTCATTTGGGCTTCTTTGAAGATGAGATTGATGATACATCTGTTGATCAAATTGCAATAAAAAATGTAAAATCCAGTAAAATATCATTATAATGTCTGAGATTAGTACAGAATTATTAATGTCAGAACTTAAAAAGCACACAGCAGAATATAAAAATAATTCATCAATGAGTTCTTTTGGAGAAATGATGAATAGTAAATATCATTTTCAAAATCAAGAGTTAAGTGATGAAAAAGATCAGTTACTTGCTTTTTTAATGATTTTAGCTAAACATGTCAAATTATAGATTTGGAATAGTAAGTCATAGTATTATAACTGATCCAAAATTATCTATACAAGCAAAGTGTTTATATTCTGCTTTAGCTTGTTATGCAAATAAAGAAAGATTGTGTTTTCCTTCAATATCTACATTAGCTAATGACTTAAATACAAGTCAAAGAACAATAAAAAGATTAATAAAA
>ERZ888423.1972-NODE-1972-length-16446-cov-10.236532_pt1 | contig 16446 bp, 16 predicted proteins | sample MGYA00520523_ERZ888423 | MGnify/ENA primary metagenome ERZ888423 (study PRJEB32303, sample SAMEA104408611) | aquatic metagenome | biome: Brackish water; feature: Pelagic; material: water | place: Baltic Sea | collected 2014-06-08T10:24:00 | depth 30,27 m ...
ATAATAAAATTATCTTTTAAATGATAAAAAAAGGCGTCTCAATATTAAAATTTAAGGTGATTTTTTATTTGATTAAACTTTTATCAAAAGTTTATTATTTTATAGTTATCACAAAAATGTCTTTACGTAGCAATTTCTTTCTTAAATTGTCTGCAATTGCCATTAATCTGAACTCAAATTCAGTTTTTTCTTTTTCTTTAAAATATTGACTTCGTTATGGACAACTCTTGAAGTTTTTGATTTAGTAATGTGATAAATATCTCGTATATCCAGCTTTGGTAGTTTTTTTATTCTCCTGAGCTTTGAGAATTTTTTGAAGAAAATAAAACAGCAAATATCTGATTGTGTGATTCTTGGCGACAGAGGTTATTTGTCTAAAAGTATTTAGTTGAACTTCTCTCAAATAGTAAATGTAAAGACAGCGTTGAGAATAAATCAGAGGCAATATATAAGCCACAGCCTTACATCTTTAGAAAATCAAGAAAAAGAATAGAAACTTTGTTTTCGAAAGTCTAAGACCAGTTTATGATTAGACGAAATTATGCTAAATCTTTTGAGGGATTTAAGACCAGAATTTTAGCAAAAATAACATCTCTAACTTAAGTTCAATATATCAATAAATTTATCATTGACAGACAAATTAAAAATATAAAAAATCAAATTATTTGATTAAGCCCGACGGGTTAACATATAAACTTTTTATGATACCATCAGAAAGCCCAATTTTCGGAACAAATATTTTTTTTGCACCACTCCATTTCATCGCAGATAGATAAATTTTCGTTGCAGGAATGATAACATCAGCTCTATCAGGGTTTAAACTAAGTTCTGAAATCCTATCTTCATAAGACATTTGTTTTAAAAACTGATATTGAGCGTGCAAGTAAACGAAAGAAATTGGTTTTCCTTCCATTAATCCTGACATTTTGAAAATTTTATTGATATTTCCACCAGAACCAATTAATGAAATTCGTTTTAAATCTTGAGTATTTTTTCTAATCCAACGTTCAACATTTTCAAAAATTTCTTTGTTTTCTGATTTAGTATTATTTAACAATCTAACAGTTCCCATATTAAAGGATTTTGAAATAATAATTTTTTCTTCAGAAAAAATAGTAAATTCTGTACTTCCTCCGCCAACATCAACATACAAATATGAGTCAGTTCCTTTTATAAGTTCCTTTAAATTATTTGATGAAATAATTACTGCTTCTTCTTTACCACCAATAATTGAAATTTTAATACCCGTTTTTTCGAATACTTTTTTCACAACTTCTTCGCCATTAAAAGCTTCTCTCATTGCTGATGTTGCGCACGCTTTAAATCGTTCAACTTTGTGAACTTTCATCAATAATTTGAATGCTTCCATAGCATCAATCATTCTTGAAATATTTTCTTCGCTAATAATTCCACTAACGAATGCGTCAGCGCCTAAACGAACTGGTAATCGAATTAATGCTGATTTTTTAAATTGCGGCTCTTTTCCTTCTTGGATAATAACGTTTGAAACCAGTAACCTGATTGCATTTGATCCAATGTCAATAGCTCCGTATTTTTTTAATTCTATCAATTTCTATCTATGATTTTTCGGAAATTCTGTCATGAAGGTATTTCCTTTTTTTACATCTTTCCAATGTTTATCTTGAAATTGAATTCCTATAACTCCGCAAGTTGGTACATGTGCAATCGGAATATCTCCATATTTATTTACGAATGTATTGATTCCGTGATCATGGCTAAAAATAAAGGCAGAGCTATGTCCATCATCCAACGCTTTTACAGTTTTTACTAAATAACCATCACTAAAACTATATAATTGACGACTTTTTACCAACCCAGAGATTGGATATTGGAAATTTTCACAGAAAATAAGCGCTGTATGCAATGCTCTATTGGCACTACTTGATATAAAAATTCCTGGTCTTTCTATTTCATTAACTAAGAATTTTGAAATTAAATGCGCGTCTTTTATACCACTTTTTTTCAATGGGCGGTCTATATCATCAATTCCCTTATAGTCCCAAGAAGATTTTGCGTGTCTAACAATAAATAATGTTTTCATTCAAGTTTGATTGTTGATTTTGTAAATATAAAATTTATGGAGCTAATCTTTCAATTTTCCAAGAAAAATCTTCAAGTAAAGTGTATCTTATTCTGTCATGCATTCTATTGGGTCTTCCTTGCCAAAATTCGATTGAAATAGGTTTGATTAGAAATCCTCCCCAATATTTAGGTCTTGGGATTTTTAAATTCTCAAATTTTTTTTCAAAAATAACTAATTCTTCATCCAATTCTTTTCTCGATGAAACTACTGAACTTTGATTTGAAGCCCAAGCACCTATTTTACTGCCATCAGGTCTTGAATCAAAATAGACATCCGATAAATTTTCTGATAATTTTTCAGCATTTCCTTTGATGATAATTTGTTGCTCTAAAGCTGGCCAAAAAAATGACAAACAAACATTGTTGTTATTCAAAATTGATTTTCCTTTTTCAGAATCATAATTTGTATAAAAAATAAATCCTTCCCAAGTGTATTTTTTCAACAAAACAACCCTGCTTTTTGGAAATCCATCATCACTAATAGTAGCAATTGTCATGGCGTTTGTCTCTTCAACAGTATCAGAATTATCAGCATTGATAAACCAAGTTTGGAACAATTCCATGGGATTTTCAGGGCAGTTTTCTTCGAGAAGTTCTAGTTTTTCGTAAGATTTTCTATAATTACTTAAGTCTTTAGACATTTGTTTGTTTATGAGAATGTAAAATTAAAAACGATTTTATTTAAAAGAGTTGTTTTTGGTAAAAATAATTAAAAAAATATCTTTTGAATTGAGAATTTTAATTAATGTTTTGTTCAACTCATAAGTGCAACATATAAATTAAAAACACTTGGAGCTATCCCAAAGTTTTTAAGATCAAAAGTCTAAATTTGTCCTACATCAAAAAACTCAAACAATTAACCTCATAACAAATATACCAAATCGAAACTCTAATACAAGCTGGATTTAATCAAACGAAAAAAACAAATCAGTTATTAGTTCACCTTAATACTATTGTTAGAGAACTAAAACAATCCATACCCAAAAAAGTAGAGAGTTCTAGAGAATACTGTGCTTTAAATACTAATCGAAAAACAAGAAATCGTCATAAAGAAAAGTATAAATAATCTTATTAACACATGATTTGAATCAAGCTATCTTCGATAAAATGACCTTGAACAAATGGAATCCGGAGTTAATTTAAGCAAATTGGAAAATTAGAAGGTAAAGCAATAGCTAGTCTATCGAAAAATGGATATGAGAGTCAAAACATACTAGCTGGATAGAGAATAAATCTTTTAAAACGCTTAACGAGGAATTAAAACATGGGAGATGGAGACAAAAAGAGGGAATATAAAAGACACTCAAGAAGCAATTCTGAATCGTAAACATATAAGTGAGAGGCCAGTTGTTATTGAACAAAGAAAAAGAATCGGAGATTTAGAAGCTGATTTATTAATGGAAAAAGACCATAAATCAGTCTTGCTGGTCCTTACAGATAGCACTACATTAATTACCATGATAGATAAGCTACAGGGAAAAACATCATTCGAAGTAACCCAGAAAATAATTGAAAAGCTTTCCAGATTTAACTTCAGCTTAATTAAAATAATCACTTTTGACAAAGGAAAAGAGTTTGCTGGATATACCTTAAATTGAGAAGATATTTAAACTAAAAAACTATTTTACAACACCATATACTTCGCAAGAAAAAAGTACATTAGAAAATAGAATCGATGTTATTAGGCGCTTTTTCACAAAAGAAAAATGATTTGCGAAATTTAACTAATTGAAGAATTAAACAAGTAGAATTATTAATAAATAACAAACTCATTAGAAAATTCAATTACCGGAGTCCTATAAAACTTTAAATAATAAATTTGTTGCACTTATGAGCTGAACACAGCTTTCTATCAAAGTAATTCAGTTGAATTGGTATCCAAAAAATTAATTTTTTAGATTATTCTGTTGCTTTTTTAAAATCTGAAATTAACTTTCTAAATTTCGGTTTTTCTAACATTTTTGGAAACAACTCTTTTAGAATATTATGGTATTCAAAATCAATTTTTAAACCATTGATTAATTGTCTATTTGATAAGATTGGTTTGTTTAAAACAAAGTATAATCCAGCTAATCTATATTCAATTTCAGCGAAATTTTTATAGATTCTTTTCGCTTTTGTTAAAACAGAAACAGCATCGTTAAATTCTTCTAAAAATAGTAAAACATCAGCCAAACCAATGTAAATCTCTAAATCATCGTCCTCTAATTCCAAACAATTTTCAAAACCATGAACAGCTCCTTCAAATAAATTTAGTTTTAATTGAATTTCAGCATATTTTCTCCAATACATTGGATTGTCTTCATCAATTTTGATTGCTTTAGAGATATAATATGATGCTTTTTGATAATTTTCTTGAAAATAATAGATATTCGTCAACAAAATCCAACCCCTATCCAATAAAGGGTCTTCATGAACTGCTTTTTTGTAGTATGAAATTGCTGCGTCAAATTTTTTCAGTTTTTCATAACATTCTCCAATTCTGACAAAGGCAAATGCTGTTGGATCGTCTAATTCTAAAGTCACTAAATAATGATCAATTGCCTCTTGATATCGCTTTAATTCCTCTAAAGTTTTTGCTTTTTCAAGATATCCGCCAATAAAAGACTCATCAATTAAAATAGCATAATCAAAAGCGGTTAATGCTTCTTTATACATTTCTAACATGAAAAATTGTCTTCCTAATTGATGCCAAGCAACTTCGCAATAAGGATTTTTGTCAATATATTTATTCAAAAAATTTATAGCAAGTTCGCTTTCTTTCTCCATATCATAACAATAAATGATATTGTAAAGGGCAGAATAATCTTCACCATCTTCAATCAAGCATTTTTCGAAATAAGATCGCGCATTCAAATAATCATCTAAATACAAATATTCCATTCCCAAAAGAGACCAAACATCAACGTTATCATCAGTATAAATTAATGCTTTTTCAAGATTAATAATTGCTTGTTTGTGTTTTCCTGTTTTGGATAAAATTGCAGCTCTTTGAATAAAAACTTCCTCATTATGAGGATCTATTTTTTCAATTCTATTTAATAAAAATGTTGCTTTATCTAACTCATCTTCAAAAACATGCAACTCAACTTGCAATAATTTTAAATCAATAGATTGTGGATGTTGTTCCAAGCCAAATTTCACTGCTTTCTTTGCCAAAGAATGTTTCCCTGCATCTAAATAATGAATGATAATTTCCTCGAACTCAACCAAATCAAAGAAGTAAATACTGTTGGTTTTCAGCATTGATTCAAATTTTAATAGAGACATAACTAAAAGAATTGAATAATTTTAATAAAAATACTATAAGTTAATGGCTGCTTTTTGAGGCGCATTTTTTGTTTTCAACAATTTAATTAACAACGTAATTTTAATTTCATTCTTATAAATTTTGCATATAAATATATTATCAGTAATTTTGATATTATATATTATTTGAAACAAAATTCGATAGCTTTATCATGAGCAAAAAAATACTTCTCAACTCAAAAGATATTGAAATTATATTGCATAGGTTGGCTTGCCAGCTAATTGAAAATCACAATGATTTTTCAAATACTGTTTTGATTGGTTTACAACCAAGAGGTGCTTTTTTTGCAAACAGACTTGTAGATTTATTACAAAATGTTTATCACATTAAAAACTTACAATTGGGCCTTTTAGACATTACTTTTTACAGAGATGATTTCAGAAGAAGAACTGAACCACTTGCGGCAACTTCAACAGAAATAAATTTTTTAATTGAAGATAAAAAAGTGGTCATTATTGATGATGTTTTATATTCTGGAAGAAGTGTGAGAGCTGCTTTAACTGCCATCCAATCGTTTGGAAGACCAAAAAAAATAGAATTATTAGTGTTTATTGACAGGCGATTTAGTAGGCATTTGCCCATTCAACCTGATTATAGAGGAAGACAAGTTGATGCGATTAATGAAGAAAAAGTATTGGTAACTTGGAAAGAATCACACGAAATAGACTCAGTTTACTTACAACAAAAATAACATGGATCAATTAAGCGTAGAACATCTATTAGGCATAAAATATCTAAAACCAAACGATATTGATCTTATTTTTAAAACTGCAGATCATTTTAAAGAAGTCATTAATAGACCTATCAAAAAAGTGCCTTCGTTGAGAGATATTACCATTGCAAATCTTTTTTTCGAAAATAGCACTCGAACAAAATTAAGTTTTGAATTGGCTGAAAAAAGACTTTCTGCGGATGTAATTAACTTCTCTTCATCACAATCATCATTAAAAAAAGGAGAAACTTTGATTGATACTGTCAACAATATTTTATCAATGAAAGTTGATATTGTTGTGATGCGACATGCAAGTGTTGGTGCGGGTGTTTTTTTATCAAAACACGTTAATATAAAAATCATTAATGCTGGAGATGGAACTCACGAACATCCCACACAAGCATTGCTAGATTCATATTCTATCAGAGAAAAATTAGGTTCTGTAAAAGATAAAAAAATAGTAATTATTGGTGATATTTTACACTCAAGAGTTGCCCTTTCTAATATTTTTGCACTTCAAATGCAAGGAGCAGAAGTGAAAGTTTGTGGCCCAACAACTTTGATTCCTAAATACATCACAAGTTTGGGAGTAGCTGTTGAAACAAATTTAATAAAAGCTTTAAATTGGTGTGATGTTGCGAATGTTTTGAGGGTTCAAAACGAACGAATGGATATCAATTATTTTCCATCAACCAGAGAATACACCCAGCTTTTTGGAATCAATAAAGAGATTTTAGATAATTTGGATAAGAAAATTGTCATTATGCATCCAGGACCTATAAATAGAGGCGTTGAAATAACGAGTGATGTTGCTGACTCAAACCAATCAATCATTTTAAATCAAGTTGAAAACGGAGTTGCAGTAAGAATGGCCGTGATTTATTTATTGGCTGAGCAAATAAAAAGGTAAGAGCATGTTAATTACAAAAAGAAAAAAATACACATTAATTTCTTCGGATGAAAATTCATTTTCAGACTTTTTTTCATCATTTTTAGCGAAAAAAGACGATTTTGAAAAAGAGCATTTGGTTATATTAATTTCTGACAATATTATTACGAGTAAAAAGGAATTTATGTTATTTTTAGATTTTTCTGATAAAAAAAAAGAAAACGGCACATCATTTGTAATTGTAAATTCAACTATAAATATTGACGATTTTCCAAAAAAATATAATATTGTTCCAACAATTATCGAAGCAGAAGACATTTTAGAAATGGAAGAAATTGAAAGAGAATTGGGTTTTTAAAAAATAAATATGACAAAAAAAATACTTTTTATATTCTCATTTTTTTTATTTTCAGTGACTTTTTCTCAAGAAAAATCTATTGAGAAGTTAATTGCTGCTCCAAATCCTTTTTCCAATTCAACTGTTATTTCATTTGATTCAAATAGTGAGAGTAAATCAACTTTTACAGTGAAAAATATATTAGGAAAAGTGGTATTTCAGAAAACCTTACAAACTATAAAAGGCAATAATTCATTTCCTTTTTTAAAAGGAGATTTGACAAGTGGGATTTATATTTATACAATACAAAATAAAGAAAATACGGTTTCTAAAAGACTCGTTATTCAATGAGTTTACGTTTAACTATTTTGGGCTGTCATTCAGCAACTCCTCGTGTAAATGCTTTTCCAACATCACAGTATTTAGAAATCAATGATCGTCATTTTATAATAGATTGTGGCGAAGGAACTCAACGTCAAATGCGAAAATATAAAGTCGGTTTTTCTAAAATAAACCACATTTTTATATCTCATTTACATGGTGATCATTTTTATGGTTTGGTAGGTTTATTATCCACTTTTGGTATCCTAAATAGAGAAAAAGAATTGCATGTTTTTGGTCCAAAAGGAATTAAAGAAGCTACTGAAATGCTTTTGAAAATTTCGCAATCACATTCAAAATTTGAACTTATTTTTCATGAATTAGCATCTAAAAAAAGTGAACTTATTTTTGAAGATGATAAAGTTTATGTACATACAATTCCTCTAAATCATAGAGTTTATACAAATGGATATCTTTTTAAAGAAAAAGAAAAACTAAAGAAACTACATATTCAAAAAATCGAAAATTATTCGATTGATAAGGCTGATTTTTTAAATATCAAAGCAGGAAGAGATGTTGTTTTAGAATCTGGAGAAATTATTCCAAATGACGAATTGACATTAGTACCAGAAAAACCAAAAATCTTTGCATATTGCAGTGACACCAGTTTTTTTCCTTCAATTATTCCAATTATTGAAGGTGCAGATTTGTTATATCATGAAGCCACTTTTTTATCTGATAAAGAAGATTTGGCTGAAAAAACATTGCACAGCACAGCTGCACAAGCTGCAACTATTGCAAAACAAGCCAATGTAAAAAATTTAGTTCTCGGTCATTATTCTGGAAGATATAAAGACATTCAATTGTTTAAAAACGAAGCGGAAATCATTTTCAAAAACACATCACTTGCTGAACCTGGAATTATTTTCGAAGTTTAGTAATATCTAATTCGTTTTTATAAAATCAATACTGATCAATAGAAAGTAACACTAAAGTACAAGCAACTTCTGCTGTAATATTTTTAGATTCTAAAAGTGTCACAAGTTCATCATTTTCAGCTCCAGGATTAAAAATGACTCTTCTTGGATTTAGACTAACAATGTAATCATAATACTCTTTTTGTCTTTCCGGATTTAAATAAAGATTCACTGTATCAATATTTTGATATTGTTTTTTTTCATCATCAATCAAAACACCCAAAACGGATCCTTTTTTTTGACCAAGAGCTACTACTTGAAAATTTTTATCTAACAACCTTTTGATAGCAATGTTTGAATATCTATTCGGATTTAAAGACGCACCAAGGACTAATGTCCTGTTTTCCATGTGATTATATTTTTATTACACTTTATTTACCAACGAATTACTACACTTCCCCAAGTAAAACCACTTCCAAAAGCAGCTAATACAACCAAATCATTATCTTTAATTTTTCCTTGTTCCCAAGCTTCTGTCAGAGCAATAATTACAGATGCAGCAGTTGTGTTTCCATATTTCATGATATTGTTATGAACTTTTTCATTCGACAATTCAAATTTTTTCTGAATAAATTGCGAAATACGCAAATTTGCTTGATGAGGAATCAACATATCAATGTCTTCTTTTTTCAGATTGTTTGCTTTTAAACCCTCAATAATTGCCTCTGAAAATCGCACAACTGCATGTTTGAAAACAAATTGACCATTCATGTATGGAAAATAAGAAATATCTTCTGGATCATTTTCTTTCAAAATTTCTGGAACCCATCTTCCTGTTGAAGGTCCATCTAACATTAACTCTCTTGCGTATTTTCCTTCAGAATGCAAATGCGATGACAAAATTCCTTTGCCATTTTCTTCACTTCTAGAAAGTACTGCAGCTCCTGCTCCATCTCCAAAAATTACAGTAATATTTCTTCCTCTTGTTGATCTTTCTAAACCTCCAGAATGATTTTCAGAGCCTATCACCAAAATATTTTTATACATTCCTGTTTTGATAAATTGGTCAGCAACAGATAGCGAATAAATAAATCCAGAACATTGATTTCGAACATCTAATGCACCAATTGTTGGCATATCAAGAATGTCTTGTACACGAACTCCACCACCAGGAAAATACATATCAGGACTTAACGTTGCGAAAATGATGAAATCAATATCATCTTTAGTTAATCCTGCTCTCTCTATTGCAATTTTTGATGCTTTTGCCGCCATTACTGAAGTGTTATCATCCGTTTTTGGATCAATCCATCTTCGTTCTTCAATTCCAGTCCGTTCTTGAATCCATTCATCAGAAGTTTCAATGAATTCCTTTAAATCGTTATTAGTAACAATATTTTCAGGAACATAAAAACCAAGACCTGTTATTTTTGAATAATACATAGTATGTCGGTGTAAAAATTTGGTAATTAATAATTTGTGACTAACAAAAATAGTAATAAATTAACAGCTTTACAAAAAGACATCAATTACAATCAAAATTAGCTTACAATGAACCGAAAAGATTTCTTGTCACTCTCAACAAAAGCAGCATTGTTTTTTGGATTTTCTTTAAATTTATTAGCCAAAGAGGAGACCATAGAAAAAACAAATTTCTTACTGAATAAAAAAGCAAAGGGAACAGCTTTTGGATTAAAAGCCCCAAAAATAGATAATGTTAGAGTTGGAATTATTGGCTTAGGAAATAGAGGTCAAACCTTAATACAAATGTTTGATTGGTTGATTAAAAATAACAATGCAACCATTATTGCAGTTGCAGATTTACGCAAAGAAAAAACCGATAAACTAAATGAATATCTTGAAAAAAAACATAATACTAGCGCAAAAGCCTATTATGGAAATCAAAATGAATGGAAAAAATTAGCGAACAGAGATGATATTGATTTACTAATTATTGCCACTCCTTGGGAAATGCACACAGAAATGTGTTTGTATGGAATGGAAAAAGGAAAGCACGTAGCCTCTGAAGTTCCTATTGGATATACCTTAGACGATTGTTGGAAATTAGTTGAAACCGCAGAAAGAACTGAAAAACATTGTATGATGATGGAAAACTGCTGTTTTAATGGCGAAGAATTATGGATATTAAACATGATTAATCAGGGTGTTTTTGGCGATTTAACACATGCTGAAGGTGCTTATATTCACGATTTAAGAAAACATTTGTTAGATAAAACCTATTATGAAAATCAATGGCGCATAAAACATCATTTAAAAAAAGATGGTAATTTTTACACCACTCATGGTTTGGGACCTATCAGTCAATATATGGATATTGGACGTGGAGATACATTCGACAACATTGTTTCTATGAGTTCACGTGAAAAAAGTTTGAGTGATGCTGCAAAAAAAGCCAACTTGCCAGAATTTCAAAATATAAAATGTGGTGATATGAATACCACACTTATTAAAACCAAATTAGGCAAAACCATTATGTTACAATTTGATGTACATTCTGGCAGACCTTATGATCGCCTAAATACAGTTGTTGGAACAAAAGCAGTGCATGAAGGATACCCTTCAAAATTATATATTAATGAAGAAAAATTGGATTGGTCGGGTCACAAATGGTTAGAAAAAGAGAAATATAATGAATACAGAGAAAAATACAATCATCCTTTGTGGGAAAAACTAAAAACACAAATTTCTGATAATTCAGTTGGTCATGGTGGAATGGATTTTGTGATGATTTACAGATTAATTAAGTGCTTAAATAAAGGATTACCCCTAGATATCAATGTATATGATAGTGTTTTATGGAGTGCAATTACGCCTCTCTCTGTGCTGTCCGTTGCACAAAATAGTGCTTCTGTAAAAGTCCCTGATTTTACGGGAGGAACTTGGAAAAATAACAATAATACTGAAATGCTAAGAGAAATCTAAATTTTAAGTTTTGGGTGTTGAATTTTGAGTAAATCAAAATTCAACACCCAAAAATTCTGACATCTTGTCACAATAAACCCTTTGGTATTTTTTTTGACTATCAATATTGAAATTTTAATTAATTAAACAACATATATCATTATGAGTAAAGGAAATATCAATGTATCAGTAGAAAATATTTTTCCGCTGATAAAAAAATTCTTGTATTCTGATCACGAAATCTTTTTACGTGAATTGGTTTCTAATGCCACTGATGCCACAACCAAATTAAAACACCTTATTTCTATAGGTGAAGCTCAAGTAGAAATGGGTGATGCTAAAATTGAAATCAGCATTGATAAAAAAGCAAAAACCCTAACTATTAAAGATCAAGGTTTAGGAATGACCATGGAAGAAGTTGAAAAATACATCAACCAAATTGCTTTTTCTGGTGCTGAAGAATTTTTGGAAAAATACAAAGATGACAAAAATGACACAGGTGTCATTGGTCATTTTGGACTTGGTTTTTACTCCGCTTTTATGGTGGCAAAACAAGTGGAAATTTTCACAAAATCATACAAAGATGAGCCAGCTGCTTATTGGGTTTGTGATGGATCTCCAGAATATACCTTAGTTGAACAAGACAAATCTGACAGAGGGACAGAAATTGTTTTGCACATTGCTGCTGATTCAAAAGAGTTTTTAGAAGAAGGGAAGATTAGAAGTTTGCTGAACAAATATAATCGTTTCAACCAAGTACCAATCAAATTTGGAACTAAAAAAATAAACGATCCAAATCACGAACCTGCAACCATTACTGATGCTGATGGAAAAGAAACCAAAGAAAAGCAAAAACAAATTGAAGTTGATAATATTATCAACAATACATCGCCTGCTTGGATAAAAAAACCTGCTGATTTAAAGGACGAAGATTATAAAAACTTCTACAGAGAGTTGTATCCAATGCAATTTGAAGAATCATTATTTCACATCCATTTGAATGTTGATTATCCCTTTAATTTAACTGGAATTTTGTTCTTTCCTAAGTTGACTCAAAACTTAGACATGCAGAAAGACAAAATACAACTCTATCAAAATCAAGTATTTGTAACTGATAATGTAGAAGGAATTGTACCGGATTTCTTACAAATGCTAAAAGGTGTGATTGATTCTCCAGACATTCCTTTAAATGTTTCTCGCTCGTATTTGCAAGCTGATGGTGCTGTGAAAAAAATCTCAGGGTATATTACTAAAAAAGTGGGTGATAAATTAAGTTCACTTTTCAAAGAAAATCGTGAAGATTTTGAAAAGAAATGGAATGATATCAAAGTAATTATCGAATATGGAATGTTATCTGAAGACAAGTTTTATGACAAAGCTAAAAGTTTTGCTTTATATCCAACTGTTGACAACACGTATTTCACGTTTGATGAATTGATTGAAAAAACAAAAGATTCTCAAACAGATATTGACGGAAATCATATCTTATTGTATGCATCCAACAAAAATGCACAACACAGTTATATTGAAGCTGCAAAAGTAAAAGGATATGAAGTATTGGTATTAGATTCTCCAATTATTTCACATTTAATGCAAAAATTAGAAACCTCTGAAGATAGTAAAATAAAATTCTCAAGAGTGGATGCAGACCATATTGATAATTTAATTAAGAAAGATGAAACTGTCATTTCTAAATTATCAGATGAAGAAAAAGATACTTTAAAACCAATCCTTGAAGCGAATATCCCAAAACAAACCTATACAGTTCAATTGGAAGCTTTGGATTCATCTGCTTTACCATTTATGATTACAGTTCCAGAGTTTATGCGTAGAATGAAAGAAATGAGCGCAACTGGTGGTGGCATGTTCGGCATGGGAAGTTTGCCCGATATGTATAATTTAGTAGTAAACACAAACCATGAATTGATTTCTGAAATCTTACATACAAAAGATGAAGAAGTTCAAAAACGCCTTATTTCACAAGCATTTGATTTGGCAAAATTGTCACAAAATCTATTACATGGTGAAGAATTGACGAGTTTTATCAAACGTTCTTATGAGTTGATAAAATAAATTTGATTGATACTTTAAATTTTTAAACCTCTTTGTGAAAACAGAGAGGTTTTCTTGTTAAAATAAATACATTTCTTGTCAATAATTAGATCTCATTTTTGGATGTTTTACAAAAAATAGAAACACAATATTTTCTAAAAAACCTATCAATTTCAACTATCTTTGTACGAAAATAATCAATGAAATTTTCTGATTTTCCATTACATAAATCCATCTTAAAAGCAGTTGCTGAAGCTCGTTTTCAAACGGCTACTTTGGTTCAAGAAAAAGTAATTCCATTGGTTTTGGAACAAAAAAATATGATTGTAGCTGCGCAAACTGGCACAGGAAAAACAGCTGCTTTTGCATTGCCCATCATTGATTTGTTATTTGAAAAACAAGATGCTGAAAAAGGAGAAAAAAAAATAAAAGCATTGATTGTTACGCCTACTCGCGAATTGGCAATTCAAATTTTTGAAAATTTCAAAAGTTTTAGCAAATACTCAAACCTCAGAACAACAGCCGTTTATGGAGGTGTTTCATTAGAACCCCAAAAAGATGTATTGGCAAAAGGAATAGATATATTGATTGCCACTCCTGGAAGATTTATTGACCTACAAAAACAAGGAAATATTGATGTTAGCAATATTGAAATTTTTGTGTTGGATGAAGCTGATTTGATGCTAGATATGGGTTTTATCAATGATGTTGAAAAAATCGAACAATTATGTCCAAGAAAAAAACAAACCTTGTTATTTTCGGCAACAATTCCTGAAAAAATTGACGATTTGGCAAAATCAATTGTAAAAAATGCTGTAAAAATCGCTATCAATCCTGAAGAAACTACTGCCAAAAACATTGGTCAATTATTGTATTATTTGCCCAAAAAAAACAAAACAGATTTGTGTTTGCATTTGTTGAGAAACACGATTCATGGTCAAATTATCATTTTTAGACGCACTAAATTTGGTGTTGATAAACTAGAAGAATCTTTAGTAAAAAATGGCTACACCGTAAGCAGTATTCATGGAGATAAAACGCAAGTGATTAGAAATAAAGCAATTGAAGATTTTAAAAACAAAAAAAAGTCCATTTTAATTGCAACTGATGTTGCATCTAGAGGAATAGATATTACCAATGTTGATGCTATTATCAATTTTGATATTCCGAATATTGCAGAGACTTATGTGCACAGAATTGGTAGAACTGGAAGAGCTGGGAAATCGGGAATTGCATTTTCTTTTTGTTCGCCTGATGAAAATGAGTATATCAAAAATATAGAAACATTAATCGAAAAACCGATTAAAGTTATTGACGAACATCCGTATCCAATTGCCAAACCAAAAAATAAAAAACCGCAACCAAATACGTTGAGTAAAAATAAAAAAGGTAGAAAATCAGAAGCCTCTAAAAAAAATAAAAAACGTTGGTATTAATATAACAAAATCAAACATTCTTATTTGTAAAATCATTCTATATTTCATTAATGATTCACATCAGAAAAGCAAGCATTCAAGATGCTAACATCCTTACAGAAGTAGGATTTCAATCGTTCAAATCGGCTCATGGTTATAGCGCACCAAAAAAGGATATTGAAGAATACATGTCACTAAACTTCAATGAAACTAATTTTACAAAAGAGCTTTCTGAAGAAAAAAATCACTTTTATTTGATTTCCTACAATGAAAAAGTTGTTGGATATACGTTGCTGATTTTCAACAAAAAAGAAGCACAAATTCCTATTGAAAATTGCGCTTATTTGAGTCGAATTTATTTGTTAGAGGAATATTATGGTTTGGGTTTAGGAAAACAGTTGTTTGATTTTATCAAAATCCTTTGTACTGATTATCAGCAATCAGGAATTTGGTTGAATGTTTGGGTTGAAAATTTGAGAGCTATCCGTTTCTATAAAAAAATGGGTTTTGAAATTGTTGGAAAATCAGATTATCAAATTTCTGCAACACATTCTAATCCAAATCATGTGATGTTTTTGCAACTTTAATGGGATTCAAAAATTACATTAATTTTAGTATCTTTCCATCAATAAAAAGCATTTTTTAAATGGAAAATTTTTTAAACTTCTTTGAAAACATGCCTGCTTGGCAAAAATTAGTTTGGATATTTATTTGTATTTCAGCTAATTGGATGATTGAATTGGCAATCCCTCTCGTAAAATTCAACTATAAAAAATTCAAACATGCAGGCGTAAATATGGTTTTTTTGGCTTCGGATGTAAGTCTGAATTTACTCTTTGGAATTCTTACAGTGGGAATTTTTTCTTGGCTTTCCGCAAATCAATTTGGCTTTTTATATTTGATTGATTATCCCATTTGGGTGGAATTAATCATCGCAATTTTAGCTCTGGATTTTGCAGCTCAATATGTGGTGCATTATTTATTGCACAAAATTCCATTCATGTGGCGTTTTCACATGATTCATCATTCAGATACTACTCTTGATGCTACAAGTGCCACAAGACATCATCCTGGAGATTATGCTTTTCGAGAAATTTTCGCCTTGATTATGATTGTTATTTTTGGAATTCCTTTTGCATATTACCTGTTTTACAGAATGGCAACTGTGTTTTTTGGATATTTGACACATGCTAATTTTTCTTTTCCAAAAAAGATTGACCAATTTTTAAGCTATGTTTTTATCACTCCAGATATGCACAAATTTCATCATCATCATGAAATGCCTTGGACTGACACTAATTTTGGCAACATTTTTTCTTTTTGGGATCGAATTTTTGGAACGATAACTTATGATGACCCAAAAAAAGTGGTGTATGGTTTAGACTTATTGGATGATACAACAGACCAAGATATTTTATATCAATTTAAAATTCCTTTTGATAAAAAAATTCAACTGAAATCGGATAAA
>ERZ888423.1973-NODE-1973-length-16436-cov-5.460778_pt1 | contig 16436 bp, 16 predicted proteins | sample MGYA00520523_ERZ888423 | MGnify/ENA primary metagenome ERZ888423 (study PRJEB32303, sample SAMEA104408611) | aquatic metagenome | biome: Brackish water; feature: Pelagic; material: water | place: Baltic Sea | collected 2014-06-08T10:24:00 | depth 30,27 m ...
AGATGGACGTTCCAGAAGGGTCTCGAGGGGCGAATACTGCATTCATCATTGACCTACCGCAACTTGGTTGGAACAATGTTCGTGAAGTTGAAACCATGCATGGTCCTGGTGGTCACAGCGAGATCGTGATTGAAGATCTACGAGTTCACGATTCCCAGATTTTGGGCGGTCGGGGTAACGGACATCGTCTTGGTCAATACCGACTTGGACCGGCTCGCTTGGCGCACTGTATGCGTTGGATCGCTCAGGCTGAAACCGCTTTGGACATGATGGTTGATCGCTCTTTAAAGCGCTACTCACATGGTTCGTACCTTGCCGAAAAGCAGGGTATTCAATGGTTGATTGCCGATTCGGCGATGGAGATTTATCAGTGCAAACTGATGATCCTTCACGCTGCGTTCAAGATTGACCGTGGTGATGACTTCCGCACAGAAGTCTCGATGGCAAAGCACTTCGTCGCCAACAGTTTGAATCGAATCATTGACCGCGCCATCCAGGTGCACGGTGCCTTGGGTTACTCAACTGATACTCCGTTGGCGAACATGATGCAACACGCTCGCTGGGCCCGATTTGCCGATGGTGCTGATGAAATCCACCAAATGCGAATTGCTGAAAACACCATCAAGGCTTTCACCGATCACGGAACCACACGGACTGCAACTGGTGACTTACCGATCTGATCGTTAGTAATCGGATACGGGATTCGCAATAGATTTTGCCCATCGATAGTCGGCTTTGCCCGAAGGGGATCGCACGATGTGATCAACGTAGATGTATTCCTTAGGCAGTTTGTAGCGTGCGATGTGCTTGGACGCTTCGTCAGTCAGATCTTGATGTGTCGTGGGAGTAGCTGCCCGTAAATGCACGATCGCAACGACTTCGTTGCCCCAGCGTTCACTAGGGCGTCCGGTGACAACACAGTCCAAAACTGCAGGATGTGATTTCACAGCCATCTCTACTTCTTCGGCGAAGATTTTCTCGCCTCCCGAATTAATTGTGACGGAATCGCGCCCGCGTAACTCGACGTGCCCGTCCTGTGTCAAAACAGCGCGATCACCAGGAACGACGTAACGAACTCCGTTGATGACGGGGTATGTTCGCGAGGTCTTTTCTGCGTCGCCTAGGTAGCCGAGAGCCAACCGGCCACTCTTGGCAAGCCATCCGGCTTCTGGATGCCCCGTCTCGGTATGGCCAGGTTCCAAAACCTGCGACAGGTCTTCAGAAAGGACGTGGTTATTGGGTGACAAAGGGAAGGTTCCTGTTGTCGCTCCGCCGAGGGCGGACATATGGGTGAGTTGTCCTCCAGCCTCTGATGAGCCCAAGCCATCAACGATGATGAGATGAGGCGCAAGTTCCAGCAACTCCGTTTTGTAGTGAGCAGATAGTGCTGCACCACCCGAAATCACTACGGTTAAACTTGAGATGTCATAGGATCTTGATTTGAGTTGATCAATCAAAGGTCGGGCGAAGGCATCGCCGACGATGAGGAGAAAATCGATCTTCTCCGCCTCAACCATTGACCAAATATCGTCGGCATCTAAACGTTCGGGAATTGACGGGACGAAAATGGTGCCCCCAGCATTCCAAGTTCCCAAGGCTACCCAATGCCCAGCGCCATGCATAAAAGGTGGAGCGATCAAGGCCATCCGTCCGGTGGCGTCGGCAACAAAATCCTCAATCGATTGGGCTACGCGTGAGCCAGCAAAACACTCCACAAGTGCGTCACCTTGGCGCCACATGACTCCTTTGGGCATTCCGGTTGTTCCGCCCGTGTACAAGATGTACAGATCATCTGGATTGGCGGGGGATGGTTGATCGTCGCGCGAACTTTCAAGGGCGTCCTCGTACCAAATCGCACCCGGCAATAGTGGGTGATCTGATTCGTCTGGAACCTGCAAGAGCAGAGTGAGCTGTGGAGCATCGTCTAGTACCGACTCAAGAATCGGGGCGAAGGTGGAGTGGAAGACAATGATCGAAGCCGCCGAGTCATTCAGCAAATACGTTAATTCTTCGGCGACATATCGATAGTTCACATTGAACGGCGCTACTCGACCCTTAAAGGCCCCAAGCATGCATTCGAGGTATTCATTCCCGTTATGAAGGTAAATGGCGAGGTGATCTTGGCCGCTTTCTTGCTGCGCGAGTTCGCTTCGCTCGGTATGGCATCCGTATCCGCGGTCGTTCAGAAAATTTGCCAGTCGGCGAGTGCGTTCGGTGACTTGTTGCCATGTCAGTCGTCGGTCTCGGAAGACTAAACATTCGGCATCTGGTCTCGTTTTGGCGATGGCCTCGTGGATTTCTCCGACAGTGAACTGTTGCACATTTGAAACCTAGGGTCTGCATGAGTGTTGATACGAGTCAGGGCAACGCCCTCGGGTCGCTATCGTCAGGGGTGTGAATCAAAATCAAGCACCGGTAACTGGCAAGTCACCACACGGAGTCGTCTTTGGAGTCTTTATCCCTCAGGGTTGGAAGCTGGAATTGTCATCAATTACCGAACCTGCGGACAAGTGGGATAAGACTGTCGAGATTGCCGTTCTCGCTGATGAATTGGGATTCGATTCGTTGTGGGTTTACGATCACTTCCACAACGTTCCTCGACCGGCTCACGAAACAGTTTTTGAATGTTGGTCAACTATCGCTGCTATCAGTCAGCGCACGAGTCGAATTCGCTTAGGTCAGATGGTCGGTTGTAATAGTTATCGCAACCCCGGATTGCTGGCCAAGATCACGTCGACGATTGATGTGATATCGGGTGGTCGCCTTGAATGGGGGATCGGTGCTGGTTGGTATGAGAACGAGTACCGCGCCTACGGCTACGAGTTCCCCAAACCAAAGGACCGAATCGGGATGTTGCGCGAAAGTGTTGAGATCGTTCGCAGTATGTGGACAGAGTCTGAAACGACTTATAAGGGAAAGCACTATGAAGTGTTTCGAGCTAACTGTGATCCAAAGCCCGTGCAAAAGCCCACACCACCAATTTGGATTGGTGGCGGTGGCGAACAGCTGACATTGAGAGTTGTTGCCCAACTGGCCGACTGTTCAAACTTTGGGGGGACACCTGAGGAGTGGGCACGCAAGCGAGAAACTCTGCTCGGGCATTGTCAGGTTGTCGGACGTGATCCCAGTGAGATTCGTATGACGTGGTCTCCTGAATTGTTTATTCGTGAGACTGAACGTGAGTTGATCGAACAAGCACCTCAGCGGATGTCTGATGAATCTTTTGACGAATGGCGCCACGGAAATTTGGTCGGTACCCCAGACGAGGTATCCGAAAAAGTTGCAACATATCTCAAACTTGGATGCAGTGGCTTTATCCCGTGGAGTGCTGACTATCCATCCACTGAAACCATTGAGTTATTCGCCACAAAAGTCATGGCGAATTTCAAGTAATTTTCTGGCTCAGATGTACGAACGGAAAATGATCTCGGCGACACACGATGGCTTTGAAGCACCTGCGCATTCAAAGGTGAACTCCATTGTCATCTGAACGCCATTGGCGATTTCTTCAATCTCCAACAACTTGACACCAAGACGGATTTTTGAACCAACAGGAACTGGGGATGGGAAACGTATTTTGTTGGCTCCGTAGTTCACTCCCATTGAGAAACCCTCGATACGCACAACTGTCGGATACAACATCGGTCCGAGTGACAAGGTGAGATAACCGTGTGCAATAGGGCCACCGAAAGGACCGCTCTTGGCTCGTTCAACATCGACATGGATCCACTGGTGATCGCCAGTGGCCTCGGCGAACTGGTTGACACGTTCTTGGGTTATCTCGATGTAGTCGCTGTAACCAAGGTGTTCGCCAACAGCAGCTTTGAGTCCTTCGACTCCGGTAATCACTCGTGTAGTCATGTGGTCAGCCTAATCAAAGGTGCTTGAGTCTTACGAATACCAAACGCGTTGGTGCTCGCGACTTTGGGGATGCAAAAGCAAGGCGCAAAGGGCTGCTTCAAAAATGAATCCGATGGTGTTACCGCCAGTGATTTTGTCAAATGTCGAGAACCGCGAATCCGACCACAGAATCCAAATACGGAGAATAAACGGGGAAAAGGCGGCAACGAGGGCCAACTTGTAGCCAACCTTGCGGTCGTTGGCCATCAGGAATCCACCGACGATGAAGGCAACGACGACAAAAAGGCCGACCAGGCTTCCAACTAACCCCTTGCTGACTCGTGCGATTCCGGCCCAGTCGCTTTTATCCAGATAGCCGATGAGTGCGAAAAAACCGTTGAGATATAACAACCACATCGCAATTTGCAATGTTTGGGGTTGCAGCCGATCAAACCATTTACGGGGATCGAGGGCCTGATGCTTGCGGCGATGATTCATATAGTCAAGAGTGCCACAAAACAGCGATCTGGGTATAACACTGCACTGGTCTGACCAATCTCAATCGTTGGGACATTGGTGACGGTAGCGTGACGAACGAATGCGCTCTGGATTTGTCACTCTGGTTGGTCGTCCCAATGTCGGTAAGTCGACGCTCGTTAACTCTATTTGTGGCAAGAAGATTTCAATTGTCTCAGACAAACCGCAAACTACTCGTCGGCAAGTTCGTGGAGTTTTAACTCGTCCCGACAGTCAGATTGTGTTTGTCGACACTCCTGGTCTACACAAACCCGTGAGTGCCCTTGGTGATCGTGTGAATGCGGCTGCCCTCGAAAGCATCAGCGACGTTGATGTGGCTTGCTTAGTACTTGACGCCACGATGCCGTTTGGCTCGGGCGACAAATGGGTTGCGGATCGACTTGATTTGTCAAAGACAATTGTGGTCGTCAACAAAACCGATGTCGCCAGTAAAAAGCAAGTTGTGAATCATCTCATCGCGTCCTCGGGCCTTGACGCGCTTGCCTATTTTCCGGTCTCGGCAAAATCTGGTCATGGTGTCGCCGAATTGGTCGCTCACATTCTGGAACGTATGCCTGAAGGTCCGATGTATTACCCCGATGATGTCGTGAGCGATCTTCCAGAAGCCGACTTTGTTGCCGAACTTGTTCGCGAACAATTGCTGGCCGCGACTCATGACGAACTGCCGTATTCAATCGCGACCGTCGTAACTGAATGGGAATGGCCGAGAATTCGCTGCGAAATTATTGTTGAACGTGAAAGTCAAAAAGGAATGGTCATCGGTAAGGGTGGTGCCGTCCTCAAAATGGTGGGCACTGCAGTCCGACAACAATTACCACCTGGTGTGTTCATCGAGCTTCATGTCAAGGTGGATAAAGACTGGCAACGTAAGCCCGACCGTGTTCAACGTCTGGGCTACTGACCATTCAACATCTCTAACACGAGAAATTGCTCGGCAAAAGGTTGGCGTAGTCATCACAGGCTACTGTTGCGCCTGGACTGGACAGGTCGCCACGACCTCTTGGCACAGCTTGAGGTTCATTGTTGCTGGTGAAACGCACCTGACCCACTCCTGACTGTTGAGTCAGTGTGAGCACGATCTGGGCGATCGCGAGACGCTGTTCGCCGCCAGGCAAATCGGTGATGAAGGTGGCGGGTAATACGACCGTGGCGATACCGCGTTCCACCGTTACCTGTGCGGCAAAGTCGGTCGGCAGGGCGCTTCGCAAGCCTGCTGCGGCGTCACCTTCTGGAGGGCCCTCGGCAAGTGCTGCCAAAACCTGAGGAGGGGCCGCTGGACTCAAAAGCGGGCGATCAATGGGAACTACTTGAGTTCCTGCAACGAAGAACAAACTCACTAATTCAACGGGAATAGTTGAAGAAATCGTGGTGGTGGTTTCGATCACCGGAGATGTGGTTGTCGTTGCGGGAACCGTCGTTGGTGGCGAACTGGTTGTTGTTGCATTGAGTTCGTAGGGAATTTTGTTGGGGTCAATTGACGTCACTTCGCCGCTGCCAGGAATTGAGCACCCTACGAGAAAAAGGCTCACGGGAAATATTGTTCGCACAACGAATTTGGCAGTCCGATTCATGTCTTCTCCTCGGGAAATTCGACAAAGAATTTCGCGCCTCCTGTCGTTGCATCTTCAACCCATGCGGAACCACCGTGTGCTCGAGCATGCTCGGCCACGAGGGCTAGCCCAAGACCAGTTCCACCAGCACGACTCCGACCAGCCGAGCCACGGGCAAACCTTTCAAAGATTCGCACTCGTTCACTTTGTGCAACGCCGGGACCAGAATCCTCAACGGAGACTCGGGTTGGTCCATGCGGTAACGACTCAATCTCAATTTTGGTCACTCCGCCACCGTGTAGGCGAGCATTCTCCAGCAAATTAGCCATGATCCGCTCAAAGCGTCGCTTGTCAATCTTGATAACACTGTCAGAGTTCTGAAGAACATCAACGCGAATATTTTCGACTCCATACCGCGTGGCAATTCGGGTGATGAAAGGAACGAGATCGATTTCTTCGCGATGAACTTCGGTGATACCGACATCAAGTCTGGAGAGTTCAAGTAAGTCAAGAACCATCTGATCGAAGCGACGAATTTGCGAGACCACGACATCAAGGGCCTGTTGGGTGCGGTCGGATAAATCTGCTCTTCTGGCATCAAGTACTTCAACGGCAGCGGCGAGAGCCGTAATTGGTGATCTCAGTTCATGGCTGACGTCTGAAGCAAAACGAACTTCCCGCTCAATTCTAGTTTGCACTGCATCGGCCATTTCGTTAAAGGAGTTGACGAGTCGTGAGAGATCAGGGTCGGATTCGTGTTCGAGGCGGGTATCGAGACCACCTTCGGCGATTTCGCTGGCTGCCGCGCTCACTCGTTCGAGGGGTTTCATTAAGCGGCGACTGACCCACAATCCGACTAACGATGACAAGGATCCAACCACCAATATGCCGACCAGCAAAGTCGATCCAATGATGGTCAATGTTCGTTCTTCATCGCTCAGCGGAAAGGCTTCGAAGTACTGCGCATTGATCTCGCTAATGGAGACACCCATCGCAATAAATGGTTCACCATCTATTGAGAAACGTTGGCGGGATGTAATTCCTTGAAGGGTCGCAGATACCAACTCAGTGGGAAGCATCGTTTGGGTGTTGAGAAGATCTTGCGAAAAATACAGGTCTTCGGGCGACAAGTGTAAGACCGCAAACCCATTTGATTCAGTGCGAACTCCCGTGATCAACTCAAATGCCTCACCGCGTCGAGTTCTTAACTGAGTGCGAATGAGCTGGGCGTTGTTGAAGGCTTGCCGTTCAACAATTTCTTCGCGTTGCTGTAGTAAATAGGATCGGGCAGTGAGGTAACTCGCACTTGAGAGCAAAAGTGCGGCAATGAGTCCGGTCATCAAGAAAAGCAAAGTGACGCGACTGCGCAAACTGAGATGTCTGATCCGTTGAGTGATGCGCACATACCTATCTTGCCCTATGAAAGGTGCACTGTCAGAAAGCGGCGGAAGTGAGGAGCAATCTGAAGGTCGGGACGCTTTGGCGGAGAATAGAAATCGCCCGACTCGGGCCACTGGCCGGCGAGTCGGGCGAAGGTTGGGTTCCGCTGGCCATCAGAGATCAGGGGGAGGACGACCTCTGACGAACCAGCGTGAACGATGTTTAGTTTCACGGATCAATGTGAAGGGACGATGTGAATAGTGTGCGTTTTGTGTAACAAAGTGAAAACGTGAGCAAGAATGTCGGAAGTGAATACCTTGCTTTTCATCGAAGATGACGATCAGATCCGTTTGGCGTTGCGGTTAGTGCTGGAAGATGAGGGTTACACCGTTAATGAGGCGCCAGACGGTCGCTCGGGTTTGGCGGCATTTCATGCGAGCGAACCTGATCTAGTTCTGCTCGACATCCGCCTGCCCGATATGTCGGGTTTTGATGTGTGTCGAGCCCTGCGTGCCATGTCGATCGTTCCCATCGTCATGGTGACCGCTCAAACCGATACCCAAGACATGGTGGCGGGCCTCGAGGCCGGAGCCGACGATTATGTGACGAAACCGGTCGTACCCAAAGAGTTGGCCGCGAGAGTTCGCGCTCATTTGCGTCGAGCTCAATTACAGAACGTCTCTATTGGCAGTGGACCTAGCGAAATCATGGGCGACATCGATCTTCGACGTGAGCAAGGTCTTGTTTTTAAAGGTGGACAAGAACTTTCACTGACCAAAACCGAATTCAATTTGCTCTGCGAATTCGCCGATCATCCGAATGTCGTCTTATCGCGTGATCAGTTACTTGAGCGAGTGTGGGGCTATGACTATTTGGGCGATAGCCGATTGGTGGACGCTCATGTTCGACGATTGAGAGTGAAAATTGAAGATCATCCCGACGATCCGAAACTGATTGTCACCGTTCGAGGTATTGGTTATCGATTGATGCCGACTGGCTAAAGGTTCAGCGGGTAATGGTTTTGAGGAATTCTTCAACCTCAACGCGGTCAACTGATTTTCGCATGGGCGGCATCGATTCCAAGATGTCGCGTCGATAACCGGCATTGCCGAGTCGAGGATCAAAGACCGCAACGACACCGCGGTCAGTGGCATTTCGGATCAATCGGCCGGTTGCTTGAGCGAGCAGTGTTGCCGCTCGAGGAAGATCGATTTCCCGAAACGCCCGATCGCCAATTGCCTCACGCCGAGCGCTTAAGAGTGGATCATCGGGACGGGGAAAGGGAATGCGGTCAATGGTGACCAGTGACAGGGTTCGTCCGGGGACATCAATACCTTGAAAGAAGCCCGATGTGGCGAAGAGGCATGAGGATTCATCTTCGGTGAACAGTTTGACGAGTTGCGTTTTCTGGTACTCACGTTGCGACAAAATTGTATTGGGCAAACGTTTACGCATAGCTTCAACGGCCAGGTCTAGAGCGCGGTAACTCGTAAAGAGAGCTAGTGTTCGCCCTCCAGCGGCAGCGATCAGATGAAAGAGTTCATCATGCATCAACTTGGTGAAATCGGGAGAATTGGGATTCGGAAGATGTTTGGCACAGTAGAGAACTGCATTTGATTGATAGTCGAAAGGACTTTCGACATTGCACATACGGGTACGAGAGACTGGTAATCCGATTCGCTCGGCCATCTTGTTAGGAACTGTTGCGCTGGTCAAAATGGCGGTTGTCTTCTGCCACACCCCAGCATCAAGTACCGGACCAACATCAAGTGGAGCGATATCAAGTTTCGGATGATCAACGGTTCCCGATACGTACGGAACGTAAGTTTCATCGGTTTTGAGCGCAACGTCGATGGTGTCGGCGAGTCGTGACGCCAAGGTCTGGGCCCGAAGTTTGCGTTGGTTGCTGTCGTCATCTTTGGTTTCGATAGCCCGCAAAACATCAAGTATGCGCGCGACAATGCGGCGCCCTTCGGCCAAGACCGCAGTGACCTCTAAGGGGAGTGGCGCAGTCATTCTTTGACCGTGGCTGGGTGACAGAACTGCGTCGAGCATCGTTCCAATATTGACGATGTCACTGATGACTTTGGGATCGGCGATGATACGTTTAACGACCCCGGCGAAGAAATTGAAGTTTCCGGCGTGCAACGAGACCCCGACGGTATCGCTCATGATGTCTTCAAGTCCGTGAGCCTCATCAACGATGAGAACTTCGTGTTCTGGCAAAAGTTGTCCGCCTGACGCGACATGAAGTCCGTACAAGTGAGTATTTACGACGACGATGTCGGCCTCACTGGCTTTGAAACGAGCGATTTCAGAAAAACAAGTTCCGCCCACGGGGCAACGTCGGGCCCCTGGACATTCATCACTGCCAACACTGACTGCTTTCATGGCACGATCTGATGGTGACCACGAGATGTCAGCCATATCGCCACTCGTTGTTGTTTTGACCCACTCCGAAATGAGTTCGATTTCGCGTCGAACCGATTGCGACATTTCATCAGCTTCCAACAAAGTCGGCGAATCATTTTTGCGACTCTTTTTGTCGGCTTCACCGTTGAGTTCGGCAAGTCGTTGTCGGCAGATGTAATTGCTGCGACCTTTCAAAATTGCAAAAGTAATCGGTCGGTTGACATATGAACTGAGTTCCTTGACGAGAAAAGGTAAGTCTTTATTGGCCAGTTGATCCTGCAAGGCTTTTGTTGCGGTAGTAACGACAGTCTTTTTTCCAGCGACGATGGCTGGAACGAGATAAGCGATTGTTTTCCCAGTTCCGGTGCCCGCTTGAACGATGAGATGTTTACCTTCGGCAAGAGCGTCGGCCACTTCATGGGCCATTTCCTTTTGGCCAGGGCGCGACTCCGAATGCGGCAACGCCGTCGTAGCTATTTCGAGCGCTTCGGTCACGTTTATCTTGGGGCGAGAGACAGACACAGACCGCAACCGTACTTCAGGCTTGTCTCATAGTTGGGTGATCAAGGACACCACTAAACGAGTGATCTACCGCGAACGAAATTTGTGAGCGAGGGCAATCGCTGCATCAAGGTCATCTTCTGAAAATTCAGGCCACGTGTTGTCAGTGAAATAGCTAGGGGATCCCGCGGCTTGCCATAACAAGAAGTTGGATATCCGCGTTTCACCCGATGTTCGGACCAGAACATCAACATGGGGCATATCTGGGATGTACATGGCTTGAGACATCACAGCCACATTCGGAGTCTTGTGCTGACCCACAACTCGTCGGGCAGCGTGAGCGATCTCAGTACGGCTGCCATAGTCAAAGGCCACCGTCAACGTCATTCCCGTATTTTGGGCGGTATCGGAAATGGCTTTTCGAATAGCGCGTTGTACATACGTCGGGGTGCGGGCTGCAGGATCGTTAAAGGGGCGACCAGTCCATTGCACCCGAACATTTAGGTCATTCAACTCAGATACTCGTCCGAACAATTTCCTGTGCAGGCCAAGAATGTGGCGCACTTCGCGACGAGGTCGCACCCAGTTTTCGGTGGAAAAGCCGAAAACGGTCAAATAGTCGACGCCACGAGCAACACTGGCGCGCACGATCGCAGCGAGGTTCTCCTCGCCAGCGGTGTGACCCTCGGTTCGGGGGAGTCCCCGACGTTGAGCCCACCGACCATTTCCATCCATGATGCAGGCCACATGCACGAGTCTTCACGGTACTCGTCGTAGCTAGTTCCGATGTGGCACTTGGTGGATCTTTTTAACGAACCATGCTTGTCGGGACAAGATTGACTCATTGACAAGGTTGGGATCGGCAACAATGAAAGTGATGCGCCGATTCTTCAAACGAAAAACAACTGTGGGGATAGGCACTGTCGAAAGCGATGATTCCCTCGTTCATATCGTTATTGCTGGCGGCTCCATAGCTGACTGGTCGGTCTTTGAAGATCGTTTAGATCGCCGTTTGGCGGATCTCGCGGACATCGCTCGGGCTTCGGGAGTTCGATTTATTTCGATTTACCCTTATGGCCCCAACCCTCACGATGAACAGTTTTCGCGCTCGCAGCTTGAACGGCAGATCACCCTCGATGGCGTACAGATTTCGGTTCACGCGTCAACAGATGGTCAAGAACGAATTTGTCAGGCACTCGCTGAGATAGGAAGTCACGACGTCGTCTCGGAAGCATTTTTAGATGAACGACTTTTTGGTGATGCAGGCGAACCAGATCTCGTTGTTGTTTTGGGTCCTGCCCAATGTCTGCCGTATTCCTTGGTATGGGAACTTGCTTACAGTGAAATCGTGTTCGTCGACGAGCCTTGGACCGAACTATCGCTCACCAGTATTTCGTCGGCGATTCAGGAATATGCGTTGCGCCACCGCCGATTCGGTGGAGTTAATACATGACGTCGCGTCTGTATCGCGATGTTGGTGTCGTTCTGCGTACGTACAAACTCGGTGAATCAGATCGGATCATTGTCTTTTTAACGCAAGACCACGGCAAAGTGCGCGCCGTTGCTAAAGGCGTTCGTAAAACGCGTTCCAAGTTTGGTGGACGTTTAGAACCACTTTCGCATGTTGAGTTGCAACTGCACCGCGGCAAGGACCTTGACATCGTGAGTCAAGTTGAAAGCATTGACACGACTGCTGCGGTATTCGGTGATCTTGATTCGATGACTGAAGCAAGTTCAATTCTTGAGGCGGTTGATCAGTTGGTCCCCGATCGAGAACCAGTACCTCAGATGTATCGCATGCTGGTCGGCGCGCGGCAAACGCTGCTGACTCGACCATCACCACTTGTCGTTCCCGCCTTTTTGTGGAAATTGTTAACGGCGGAAGGTTTGCGTCCTCAACTTGATCAATGCGTTTCCTGCGGTGAATCTTCTGATAGTGAATTTGTGGCATTTGACTTTGAATTGGGCGGGGTGGTGTGTCGTTCGTGTCGAAGTGGGCTGGCGGTGTCAGGGCCGGCTTTGGTACTGATGCGCGACATCTTGGGCGGAAGGCTCGGAGAGTCCCTAGATCGTGCATTCAACCCTGATGGTCAACAGTTAAATGACCCAATCATCAATGAGGTTTCGCAACTGGCCACTCGAGCCTTTGAACACCATATTGAACGCCGGTTACGTTCGGTTTCTATTTTTGAACGTCATACGTAGGTTGTTATTCATTGCCATTTTTGGCTGGCCACTCGTCTGAAATGAACAATTTTCCGCTGATGTGCTGGTCATATCCCGTAACCTTTAATGACTATGCCGGCTAAAGATCTCGACCAAATCGTCAACCTGTGCAAGCGTCGTGGCTTTGTGTATCCATCGGCGGAGATTTATGGGGGATTCCGTTCGAGTTACGACTACGGCCCGCTTGGCTCGTTGATGCTTCGGAACGTTCGTGAATCGTGGATTCGCACCATGGTGCAAAAGCGGGATGATGTTGTATTGATCGACGCCGCAATTTTGGGTCCACCGCAGGTCTTTGAAGCCAGTGGACACCTCGCTAACTTCAGCGACCCGCTTGTTGACTGCAAGACCTGTAAGCAACGTTTTCGCGAAGACCACCTTGAGGACAAGTCAGTTTGTCCAAACTGTGGTGCTAAAGACACATTGACTGATGCTCGCGCTTTCAATTTGATGTTCAAGACATTCGCTGGTCCCGTCGAAGGTTCTGGCGCAGAGGTGTATCTCCGTCCAGAGACAGCGCAAGGAATGTTCGTTAACTTTGCCAATGTTCTGCAGACCAGTCGTAAGAAGCCACCGTTCGGTATCGCTCAAGTAGGTAAGAGTTTCCGTAATGAAATCACTCCTGGAAACTTCATTTTCCGAACTCGTGAATTTGAGCAAATGGAGCTTGAGTTTTTTGTTCCACCAGCCGAAGGCCCGAAGTGGTACGAGTACTGGTGCAACGCTCGTTTGCAGTGGTACGTCGACTTGGGTATCCCCTTAGAAATGTTGCGATTGCGTCCACACGATGCTGATGAATTGAGTCATTACTCAGCCGGTACTGCCGACGTCGAATTTGCTTACCCATGGGGTTGGGGAGAACTTGAAGGAATTGCGCAACGCACCAACTTCGATCTCAATCAACATGCCACCCATTCGGGCCAAAAACTTGATTTCTTTGATCAATCAACCAACGAGCGTTACGTTCCCTTCGTGATTGAGCCGGCCGCCGGTGTGAACCGAGCGATGGCGGCGTTCTTGTTGGCTGCTTATGAAGAAGATGAGATTGGTGGCGAAGTTCGTACCGTGTTGCGCCTTCATCCGCGCTTGGCTCCGTACAAAGTCGCTATTTTGCCACTGAGCAAAAAGGATACTTTGACCCCGCTGGCTCGAGAGATATTTGAGGCTCTCGGTGAGCGTTATATGGTCGATTATGACGACACTCAGTCGATTGGTAAGCGTTATCGCCGTCAAGACGAGATCGGTACTCCACTGTGCATCACTGTTGACTTCGACTCGCTTGAAGACGGTTCAGTGACGATTCGTGACCGTGACACCACCGATCAAGTCCGCGTACCGATCGCTGACCTAGAAAATCAAGTGCGACTGCGTCTCGGGTTCTGATTTCAACCTAACCTCGTCTACGGTTAGAAGTAATTCATATTTTCTAAAGGGGAAAACACATGTCAAAAGTCGCTGTATGGGCCAAAATACCAGCCGCTCCTGGAAAGCGCGATGAACTCGCTGCTGCTTTAGGTGCCGCTTTAGAAACAGCCAAGGGTGAAGCAGGGACGATTTATTACATTTTGCACAATGACCCCAATGATGCTGACGCGTTATTCATGTACGAAATGTACGAATCACAAGACGCCTTAACGGCGCATATGGGTTCTGAGGCTTTCAAGGCTCTCGGACCAGCCATCACACCTTTCCTTGGAGGTCGTCCAGAATTGCAGTTCATTGAACCCATTGGCGGAAAGGGCGCCTGATTCAGTCGTGAGTCAGACCCCGACATACCTCGATCGAATTCTGGCGAGTCACCGAGAGGTGGCGTCGCACGACGAACGGGACCTTGAGCAATTAGTGCAACGCTGTGTGGACATGTCCGCGACGAGGGGTTTTGGCAAGCGTTTGATAGCGGATGCGAATGACGGCATCAGCGTGATCAGCGAGATTAAACGGCGGTCACCTTCAAAGGGCGATCTTGCTGAGGGGCTTGATGCAGAACTCATCGCGGCCGCATATGAGTCTGGCGGGGCATCGTGTTTGTCTGTGCTCACCGACGAAGAATTCTTCGGCGGTTCAATTGCAGATCTGCAACGTGCCTCGGCCGCTTGCGGATTGCCAGTGTTGCGCAAGGACTTCACGATTTCTGCTCACGATGTGTGCGATGCGCGGTTGATGGGGGCAGATTGCGTGTTGTTGATTGCCGCTGCGTTGTCTGATGACGAACTCGTGCGGTTTCATCACCTTGCCATAGACATTGGGCTCGATGTACTTGTTGAAATCCACGACGAGAGAGAACTTGAACGAGCACTGACTGCTGACGTAAAAATCGTCGGGGTTAACCAGCGAGATTTGGTCACTTTCCAAGTTGACCATGCTCGTGCATTGCGGATGGCCAACCAAATTCCCGATGGTGTCGTACGAGTCGCAGAAAGCGGTGTGCGTCATGCCCAGGACGCAGCCGAATTACATAACGCCGGATATCACGCAGTTTTGGTCGGTGAGAGTCTGGTGACAGCGCCCGACCCATCAGAAGCGGTCCGAATGTTGCGGTCAGCGTCTCTGTAGAAAGCTCCTGATCATTCCAGTATCCGCCGTCGATTCTTTGTCGGGCGGTACGGTGTCAACATGTTCGTGAAAATTTGTGGCATCACGAATGAGGATGATGCTCTTCTTGCAGTGGCTATGGGTGCCGACGCGGTTGGCTTTGTGTTTGCTCCCTCAACGCGTCAGGTTTCAGCTCAAGTTGTCTATGACATCACTCGGCGATTGCCACCCGAGATATTGACGGTCGGAGTCTTTAAAGATGATCTCCCCGATCGTATTTTTGACATCGTGTCGAAGTCGGGAGTGAAGGCAGTACAACTCCATGGACATGAACCCGTCTCTACCGTGGCTGCTTTGGCCGACAATGTGCGTTGGATTATTAAGGCTGTTGCCGCAGGTTCCCGTGAGGCGCGAATCGCAAACCAGTTCGGAACTGACCTGATTTTGGTGGACGCACCTGAAGCAGGATCAGGAACGGTGTTTGACTGGTCGTTGACTGATCAGATCCCGTCGGGGATTCGCCTGATCTTGGCCGGCGGATTAACTCCCGAAAATGTGGCCGAAGCGGTGAACTATGTGAACCCATGGGGAGTGGACGTATCTTCGGGCGTTGAATCAGCTCCCGGTAAAAAAGATGCGATCAAACTGCGCCGTTTTATTGCTAACGCCCGAGCGGCTGCACCGCCAGAGGACCCGACTTCGGGACTCAACGAATTCCCCTACGACTGGGCCGACGAATAACAAATCGTTGAATTCCAGTAAACGACTAGGCGCTATGCAACTTTGAGTGCGAACATAGAGAGTCTGTTGTGAGGAGTGAAGTGTCTATTTCAGAGAAATCAATTATGTCTGAACCATCTGAAGCGGGTCGTTTCGGTGAGTTCGGTGGTCGTTTCGTGCCCGAAACCTTGGTGCCGGCCTGTCAAGAACTCGAAGCGTCTTTTCGTGAGGCGTGGGCTGATCCCGTATTTCGTGCTGAATTAGATCAAGTTCTACGTGAATACGCCGGTCGACCTTCAATGATCACCGAGTGTTATCAACTCGGAGCAAAGTTGGGCATTCGGTTAGTACTGAAGCGTGAGGACCTGAATCACACGGGGTCGCACAAAATCAACAACGTGTTGGGTCAAGTGTTGCTGGCTAAGCGAATGGGCAAAAAACGCATCGTCGCGGAAACTGGCGCTGGTCAACATGGAGTCGCCTCTGCTACTGCTGCAGCGCTCATGGGTATGTCGTGCAAGGTGTACATGGGAGCAGTGGACGTTGAGCGTCAAGCGCTCAACGTTTTTCGGATGAAGCTTCTCGGGGCCGAAGTCGAAGCTGTGCATAGTGGTAGTCGTACCCTTAAAGATGCAGTGAACGAAGCAATGCGAGATTGGGTCGCATCGGTTGAATCAACGCATTATTGCTTGGGTTCTGTGATGGGACCGCATCCCTATCCGTGGATGGTTCGCGAGT
>ERZ888423.1978-NODE-1978-length-16405-cov-7.594679_pt1 | contig 16405 bp, 18 predicted proteins | sample MGYA00520523_ERZ888423 | MGnify/ENA primary metagenome ERZ888423 (study PRJEB32303, sample SAMEA104408611) | aquatic metagenome | biome: Brackish water; feature: Pelagic; material: water | place: Baltic Sea | collected 2014-06-08T10:24:00 | depth 30,27 m ...
CGCGTGCGTGCGGAGGTGTCAGGTGGGTTGCATCGAGGGTTTTCGGTTTGAGGGCTGAAGCGTGATTTTTTGTAAATTAGGCATCGGGTGAAATCGGCTCGCAACTAATGGCTGCTTGGCTGACTGAGTGTAATTACATTAGGCTGACTCATCAATTTCTCAACATGATGCCACCTGTTCCAGAACCTCTATCAACAAGTGGCACATGAATTGGGGGAAGGCCTATGGCTTTATGGGATATCCCCAAGTGCACGGCAGCTGCGGTGAGTGCCCTTCAACGTAATTGAAAGGAAGGCATCTATTTGACGAAATGTGATTGCCATCTGGTCTGCATTTTATGTCATTCCCTTTAGATGTGGTGAAAGCAATTTGGAGGAAAGCTACTTGGGTAGCCTCATCAGCCCAAATAATGTTTAGAGTAGTAAAATGGATCCTAAATACCCTATTGTTATTTGAGTGATTCAATCCCAGAATGGAAACTAGAAGTCGTTTTCGACTAATAGCGCTGACAAGACTTCTTCCACACTGCTCAACGCAAAGTAGACAGCTACTGAGCCCAAAAGGAAAGCAATATGAAAATAGTACTTCCCTTTATATCTGGTAATTTTCTTAACTGGCCAGGTCCGTTTTTAGAGAGCGTTGACCCTTCTGACGGAACAGTTTGGTCGCGTGTCGCGCGCTGTGGATCGATCGAGGCTGATGTGGCAGTTCGGTCTGCGGGTCAGGCGTTTAGAGTTGGTGATTGGGCGCAAGCAGATGGGGCTGGACGCGGTGATATCCTGGATAGCCTGGCAGATGTTCTTGAAACCGACTGGGAGTTTCTGGTCGAGGCTGAGGTGCGCGACAATGGCAAACGGATCACTGAAGTTCGTGGCCAATTCAGTGGTTTACATAGCTGGTTCCGACACTTTGCGGGCGAGGCGCGCAAGTTGGGGATAGAACCACAGACTAACGCGGTGCCCGGAGTGATCAGCGCCAATCACCCGCAACCTTACGGAGTTGTCGTTGCGATCACACCGTGGAATTCGCCGCTGATGATCCTGGCTTGGAAAATGGCGCCTGCTTTGGCTGCGGGCAACACGATGGTGGTCAAGCCATCCGAAATGGCATCAGCTTCGACCGTTGCCTTTGCGCAGATGGTGCATGAGGCCGGGTTGCCTGCCGGAGTGCTGAATGTTGTTACGGGACTGGGGCATGAAGTGGGCGAGGCGTTGGTGCGCCATCCGCTGACGCGCAAAGTGACGTTCACCGGCTCGGACATGGCCGGGCGCAAAGTGGCCGAGGCCGCTTCGGGCAGGGTTATTCCGACCACCTTGGAACTGGGCGGCAAATCAGCCCAGGTGGTTTTTGCGGATGCGGATATGGACAATGCGGTCAATGGGGTTTTGTCGGGTATTTTTCTGTCCAACGGCCAGACCTGTGTGGCTGGATCACGGCTGTTGGTTGATGCCTCTATTCATGACGCTTTTGTGGCACGCATCCATGCACGGGCGGCCTCGTTGAGGTTGGGCAACCCGATGGATCCCACCACCCAAGTGGCTCCTTTGGCCAACGAACCACATCTGAACAAGGTGACAGCGATGATTACCCAGGCCAAGATAGAGGGCGCGACCTGTCTGTTGGATGGAGTCAAAACTGCGGCCGGGCGGAACGGATTTTACGTTGGGCCGACAATTTTTACTGATGTGACGCCAGACATGCAAATCTGGCGCGAAGAGGTGTTTGGCCCAGTTCTGGCCGTGACCTCATTTCGCAGCGAATCTGAGGCGGTGGCGCTGGCGAATAATAGTAATTACGGGCTGGCAGGCGGCGTCTGGACCACAGATGCGGCCAAAGGCGCCCGGGTTGCGAGGGCGATTGACAGCGGCACAATCTACATCAATCATTATCGCAGCGTCGACCCCGGCGTGCCGATCGGCGGCATCAAACTGTCAGGCTATGGCCGCGAACTGGGCCCCAATGCGGTGCATGACTTCTTACAAAGTAAATCGATCTGGACTGGCACTGCGCCGGTGTCAGATCCCTTTCCTTAACCCGAACCTGATCTGACCGATTGGTCTGCGTGATCCCACGCCCAAGGACGGTCAAACCGACACTGAATACACCGGAGGATGCAATGAACGAAACATTTACAGCCCCAAAAGGCAATTTCCGTGGCCATGACCAGCGAGATGTCTGGAACCAAACCCCTGATGCGGAATTGGGGGAAGTTGGCCCCAGAACCGCCTGCGGCGAATATATGCGCCGTTTCTGGATGCCGGTGGCGATGACCGACCAGATCGGTGATCTGCCCTATCGCATCCGTATCCTGGGCGAAGATCTGGTGATGTTCCGCGAACCTGGCGAAGGTAAGTTGGGCCTGACTCATCTGCACTGTGCGCATCGCAATATGAGCTTAGAATTTGGCATAATCGAACCCGGCGGCATCCGCTGTTCCTATCATGGTTGGAAATATGGGCTGGATGGCACAATCCTAGAAACCCCCTGCGAGCCGCCCGCCTCTCAGGTCAAGAAGAAAGCCTGCCTTGGAGCCTATCCGGTGATAGAATACAAAGGCCTAGCCTTTGCCTATATGGGTCCGCGCGATCAGCAGCCGCCGTTTCCGGTGATGGATACCTTTGATGAAGACGGAGACGAAATGCTGCCCTCGCTGATCAAAAGTCCATGCAACTGGCTGCAGGTGATGGAAAACGCCTGGGACCCGTTCCACGTGGTGTACCTGCACACGTTAGCAGTGCGGAGCCAGTTTATCGATGCTTTTGGCGAAATGCCAATGATCGAGTTTCACGAGGCCAAGTTCGGCGATTTTTATACCAATGTGCGTCGTGTCGAAGATTTTATCTGGCTGCGCATCCATGACCACATGATGCCAAGCTTTACGCAGAATGGGGCGCATTTCCCGGTGCCTGACACGCAGCGCTATTTTGGCCGATGTGGCCTAAGCCGTTGGGTGGTGCCTATTGATGACACCCACACTCAAGTGGTGACCTGGCGCCATTTTCGCGAGGGCGATGACCCGCGCGGGTTAACCAACAAATCGCAAGTGGGGTATGGCAAGACTGACTTTTATGGCCAGGATCCCGACCGCTCTTATGAGTTGCGCCAGCGTGACCCCGGTGACTATGATGCTTGGGTCAGCCAGGGACCCCAAAACATTCACCGCAACGAAAACCTATCCTTTACTGACCGGGGTGTGGCCAAGGTGCGCCGGATGCTGCGTAACAATATCCGCTCGGTTGCGGCCGGCAATCCCGTCAAGCACCCGACCGATGACTACGCCGGAATTTTGCCGACCTATGCGGGCGACACAGTCTTGCGCATTCCTATGCAAAAGGGGCGCGACGACGGCGCGGTGCAGAAAGAAATTTCTTTTGCCGTGGCCAATATCTTTAAACAAGGTGACGAACAGTTAATAGCGGCACGCAAACAGTATATCATTGATGCACTGAAAGCCTATGAGGCAAGCTGGACATGAGCCGCACAGCGCATAATCCAGGCCGGGTCGATTGGTCTGGCGAGAACCCGGGTATCTATCTTAAGATCGATCCTGGCAATGTCGCCTATGACACGCTTGCGCTGTTCTTTCGGGTGGCGCTGTCACCTTATGGGCGCGGCAATGCGGCGATTGTGCTTGGGACCCCGAACGAGGCGCGCGGCTGGCCGCATGTACCTAACCTGATCATGACCGACAACCAGCGCATGATGCGCTGGATCATCGACGGCTGGGTCACCAAGATGCCAACATTTGTCGGCAAAGCTGGATTGGGCGCTATGACATGGCTGGATTGTGACAGCGTTGAAAAGCGCCCCGGCGATCTTAAGTCCCGCTATTCTGAAACTCTGCGTGGGTCTGGCGTGACACTGGAAATGATCTGGCGAGACATGGGGCCACCATTACCGGTTGAGGTGACAAAAGAAAACTCTGCCACCAAGGAACACGAGATGTACTCGGTTTTTCTTGAAGCCAAATCAGCCCAAGTCAAAATCAACGGCACCGCTCTGCCGGGGCAGGTTGCCGAGCGCCAGTTTTTTGGTCGCACGATGAGCACCGCTTTTCTGGCCTTCTCAGAAACCTGGGTCACGCCCAGCCAGAAAGAGTCGCCTCATGCCTTTGAATGAACCAATTACCCCCGGTGTGGTCGACTGGACCGGCGAAAATCCCGGTATTCTGCTCAAGAACGAAGATGGCAGCTTTGCCGCTATGGCGCTGTTCTTCCGGGTGACCTGGTCCCCGGTTGGTCAGGGTCAGATTCTGCTTTTGTACGGCACGCCAGATCAGGTCCAAGGCACTGTACAGGCGCCCAATATGATCCTCAGTGACAACCCAGCGCTCACTGCATATCTTAAGCAGAACTTCATCAGCAAGCTGGCGGCATTTTCCAATGCCCCAGCCTTTAACAGCCTGCCCGAGGTGACCGCCCAGGTTGTGCGCACCTCAGGCGATCCAATGGGGCATCGCTATTGCGAGACAATTGTCGCCGCTGACTTGACGGTGGAATTGGTCTGGGAACAGCTTGAACCGCCCCGAGCGCTGGAACTGACGCCTGATCAAGTTGGCACCGGTGAACACACGATGTTTACGCTGCTGGTGCCAGCCAACGCCGCACAGATCATTGTCAACGGGCACGCCTTGCCTGGCCAGCTTGGCTCAAGGGTGCAGGCCGGCTATGAAACCACCACTGCGTTTCTTTACTTTAGTGAAACCTGGGTAATCCCATCGGAGATCACATGACGCTTCATCCCGCCGACCAGCTGGCCTTTGACAAGGCCATGGTGGCCCAACCTGTCTGGAACCGCTTTAACACAGCGGCTGACGCGCTGAACCTGGCAGAAAACATGTTGCTGCACGCCGGGCCCAGCTTTGCCAGTCCCGATCTGATCACCTTGCCAATCTTGAACTCGGCCTGTGTGGCCGCAGTCTACGAGGGCATTGCGCGCGACTTTGATCAGGCCGAGGCAATGATCATGGCCGGTGAAATTCTGTTGAAGCCTGCACAAGACCACGATGTAGTCACCCCGTTGGCAGCCGTGGTCAGCGCTTCGATGCCGCTTCACACCGTCTATGATGCCTGGGGGGGGGGCAGCGTATTTTTGCACCAATAAACGGCGGATCGCGCCCGGCCATGCGGCTAGGATTGCGGTCCACGGCTGTGGTCGACCATATCCGCTGGCTCAACACCCGGTTTGTGGATGTGCTGCAGGGTGGGATTGCCGAAGGCATTGCGCTGGTTCCGTTGGCTGTCGAAGGGCTGCGCAGTGGTGATGATTGTCACGGGCGCACCCCGGTTGCGGGGGCCGCATTGGCCAGAGAACTGATTGACCGAACCCCGGGTGGTATCACAGATGAGGACGCGCTTGAGTTTTTGTACAACTCGCCCAGCCTGTTTTTGAACTTGTGGATGGCCGCCACCAAGTGCATGATGAAGCTTGCAGAAGGTGTCGAGGGATCAAGCTTTGTCACCGCCGCTGGCGGCAATGGGCGTGACACTGGTATCCAAATCTCGGGCTTACCTGGGCAATGGTTTACCACACGAGCAACACCGCCAGTGGGCAAGTTTGATCTGGAATTACCCTTGAATCGCGCCTTGGGGGCCATCGGTGACAGCGCTTTAGTGGACGCCTTTGGGTTGGGGGCAATGTCCGGCGGGCTGACGTCCTCGGAAGGTCCCTCCGCCCTACGTAGTGCGGCCCTGTCGGTTCGCGCCCACCCCTACTTTCGCGCTCTGGATATTAAACTGGGCAGCACGGCGCGGGCTGTAGTGAGCAGCGGCGCCGGCCCTATGATTAGCCTTGGCATTCTGGACCGGATGGGCACCGCCGGACGTTTGGGTGGCGGCCTTTATGATATGCCGGTTGACCCGTTCAGCCAAGCCATGCAGGCGCTTGAACAATGACTGCGCTTAACACCTTGCCCGCACATCAGATCGTCCAAATGATCCGCACCGGCGAAACCACCCCCTCGGCGGTGATGGCGGCACATCTGGAACGTATTGCCGCCCGCGAAATGGTGGTTGGGGCGTTTCAGCACCTCGACGCAGAACTCGCCATGAAACGGGCGCGCGCCGCCGATGGGGAGTGCATCGGCGGCGCGCTTCATGGTGTTCCCTTTGTTGTCAAGGATATCATCGACACCGACGATATGCCCACCTGTTGGGGCAGCAATCTCTATGCAGAGCGTCAGCCAGGCCAGAATGCCGCCTGTGTGCAGGTCCTGCTGGGGGCAGGCGCCATACTAATAGGCAAGACCGTAACCACGGAATTTGCCTATTTCCGCCCTGGCAAAACCGCTAACCCGCACAACCAGGCTTATACGCCGGGCGGGTCATCCTCTGGTTCTGCCGCTGCCGTCGCCGATTTTATGGCCCCGCTAGCGCTTGGTTCGCAGACTGCAGCCTCGCTCATCCGCCCTGCAGCCTATTGTGGCGTGACAGCGTTCAAACCCACCACCGGTGGATTTGATCTGACCGGCGTGATGGGACTTTCGTCTTCGCTTGACACATTGGGCGTTTTAGCACGCGATCCTTGGGATTTGGTGCTGGCACGGGCTGTCCTGACCCAGACCGAACTGCCAGCGCGGCCCCACTTTACAGAGGGGAAACCCCACGTCAGCCTGATGCGTGGACCCCATTGGGCCGATGGCAGTCTCGAAATGCGCGACACCTGCATACGCGCGATGGCTGTTCTTGCGAGCTCGGGCGCCGAGACAGGAGAAATCGCCCATCCGTCGATCTTTGCCGAGCTAACCCAGGCCCAGATCACCGTCATGGGTTATGAAACGGCCAAACTGCGGGCAGATGAATATGACCACCACCACGATCAAATCAGCCCACAATTTGCTACTTTGATCCAGGCTGGTCGCCTGGTATCCGAGATCAAGTATGCCGACGCTTTGCTCATCCGGAATCGGGCAAATCATATGCTGGATCACCTGTTTCGCGAAACTGACGTTCTTCTCGTGCCGTCAGCGTCCGGCTCCGCACCACATGGATTGAACGCTACCGGCGATCCGTTGTTTTCGCGAATGTGGAGCCTCTTGCAACTGCCCTGCGTCGCCTTGCCATTTGGCCATGATCCCAGTGGCTTGCCTCTGGGCATTCAGCTTATCGCAAAGCGCGGCAACGACGCCCGCCTTCTGAACATCGCAACCTGGGTGCACACACTGTTGCAATCACATAGCTGAAAGTAACGAAAGCAAAGAACAAGGGTAGTGTCGCAAATTTTCGAATTTCAGTTTAATTGCCAAGTGCGCCGAGCCAGACCCCACACTTTCCCGAGACACATTTAGGATTGAATATTCAATCGGTTTCAAAGGCGCAGCACCCGAAATCAGTGATCCTATACGCCGTTTATTTCTAATTTAGTTTTCCCGTTTCGTATCGCGATTTCGAAGAAATCATGCCATAATACGGCATCGATTGGGATCATGCAACGCTCAACCGCTGGGTCGAGAAATATGCGGGCACTATGCGCTACTGAAGCGCATCGTCGAAAAGCCTCAACGGGTCGTTCGTGGCGAATGGACGAAACTTATGTGAAACTCAAAGGCCAGTTGACCTATCCGCATCGCGCGATTTTCAAGGAATGTAAAACCCTTGATTTCATGCTTTAGGAGCGCCGCGACGAAGCCGTTTCTACTGCGCTTTCATGAAAGCTATCGGCAATAACTGCTGGTTGGACAAGGTCGTTATCGACAAAAGTGAATTGAAAGCAGCTGGTCTGTTCAAAATGAAGCGCCTGCTCGTGATGTGTGGCTGGTCTTGGCTAATCTCTGTCCGGAGGACTAAATATATTAACAACACCATTGAACAGGACACCGGTTTCATTAAGAAACTTGCCTCAACTTTGCAGACCTTCAAATCGCAGAATTCAGCTTCGGCTACTCTTGCATGGATTGAAGTTCCACATGTGATACGGAAAGGTTAGCGTGACCAGTCAGCGTTGCCTAGCTTCGCACAGTTTGCGACGCTCGCTGGATAATTGTATCCAATAAAAGAGCTTTCTTAGGCATGCTGAAACTTTACGCTGCTTACATTGTTTCTGCTTTGGCGTGAAAAATTGTCACGGCAAACGCGGGGCCAAATACCTCCTCTTGCCAGGGCTGCATATCTGGTTGACATCGTCAAAAGTAGCCTGCCCTACATAAAATCATCATCGCGCACCTGCTGTTTGTAGACCGACGCGCAAGCCGGCCGCGCCGCCAGCCTTTGCTTATTCGGTCATTCCTTTGATTTTTTTTAAATGCGCTTCGTTACACAGGGGCTATTTGTTTGTCGGGGTCTATCTGGCCGCCCATCCGCAGGGCTTTGGCCCGTTGGGCAATGCAATCAAACAAAACGTCTTTTATTGAGGCTTAAACAATCAGCCACGAACCCGCCACGCAGGTCTGTCCGTTAGATGAGAAAATGCCCGACAGGATGCCTCGGCATTGTCCACGTCAGTATTGAAAAATACAACCTTCGCTGACTTCCCGCCCAACTCCAATGTTGTGGGCACAGTTTGGCTTGCCGCAGCTTGCGAAACTTTTCTTCCGCCAAAGCCTTGACCCGGTAAAAGTCACTTTGCGGGTCAAAGGGTGGCGTACCAATGCTTCGCCCACTTCATGCCCGTATCCCGTTGCGACGTTCAAAACACCGGCTGCTAAACCAGCCTCTTGGGCAACGCATGCAAATTCCAAGGCAGATTCGGATGCCATTTCGGAGTACTTCATGACCACAGTATTACCAGCTGCAAATGCGGGTGCCCGTTTCCAAACCAAAATTATCGAGGGTGAGTTCCATGGCGTAATTACAACCGCCACGCCAAACTGCTGCGGGTGAGCTTCGCTCTTTACTCCCAGCATGTCGTTATTTTGCGGCTTAACGCACAATTTTTGGGCTTCCCTCGCAAAGTGACGGTACCAAAGATGCAATCCAGAATATTAGCCTCTTACTTTGGCAATTTGCTTGCCATTATCACATACCCCGCTTCAATCAAATTCTCCCAGTTATTGGCAAAACTTTCTTTCATTGCGTCTAGATAATAGGAACGTTCAGGTGAACTGTACTCTGACCATGGGCCTGTGCTAAATGCGTGTTTGCATACTGGACTGCGCGTGTGGCCTCGGCGGTCCCGCAGCGGCCGACCAGGCTCCAAACCTCAGCTTTAGAATGGGTGATGCTATCGTATGGTTGCCTGACCATGTCTACTATTTTGCCATCGATTAACGGGAGAAACCTGCGCATTCAAGTTTCTTCGAAAATGGTATTTACAACAAGCGCCAATAGCTCGCCGCGCCGAACGAGGCCGCGCGCGCAATGTGCCAGTATAAAACCGGGTTCTGAGAATTTAAGCGTCATAGAGGGGCGGCTTGGGTCCATGGGGAAATGGAAACTGCCAGCTAAATCCCCGCTTTGAACCGTTTGGCCCGCACAAATCATCCGATCAAAAAGACCGTCCGATGTCGCGTAAAGTGACTGGAGCGGGGAGCCAATTTCCACGAACTTTGGGGTATCAGATGGAGGCGCCTCGTGGGCTATTACACCTAGGTGCTCCAAGCATCGCAAAAGACCTTCTTCGGCTTGATCAGTGATATAGGGATCAACACCGCCACCACCACCTAATTCCGCGGCCATCATCGGGACGCCAGCACGTTCTGCGGCAGCATTGAGGGAGCGATTGTCATTATTTGCACCGAGCACCCAAAAAATAGGCAGGCCAAATGCGCGCGCAAGGGCGTAGTTCTTGGCGCGTAGGGCCGTGTCCTTCGCCCTTGTGGCCAAGGCGCAGGTTGCAAAAACCGATGCCTTTCCGCCTGAATGCAGATCAATAACGGCATCGCAAAGTGGCAAAATTTCTGTTTCCACAAAATGCGCAAGCATAGCCGTTGGGCCGCCGTCGGGATCACCAGGAAAAGCACGGTTAAGATTAACACCATCCAATGGCGACACACGTTCTGACGATTGAAATGCGGGGGCGTTAAGACCCGGCATCGCGATAATCTGACCATTCAGCATCGAGGGGTCTAAGAGGTTTATCAGTCGCATAATTGCGGCTGGACCTTCGAATTCGTCCCCATGCGTTCCCCCAACAATCAGAACAACGGGCCCGCCACCCCTCTTCAAGCTGATTACAGGAATAGGGTGATAGCCGAGCGGGTTAGTGTTGTCGGACCAGCGAAGCATAAGATCGCCAATTTGTCTGCCTGGTTGCGACAGATCTACAGCAAGGCTCAATCGGCTATTATGATTAGACATATTTCAGCAGCTCCTCGCATGGCCATCCTCTTTTGTACCTCTTTAGTATAATATTTTAGAAATTGAATTGCCAATATTTAATGATTATGTGATGATTTGGAAGGCTTTATGTAGGGAGAAAGAGATGACCGTTAAACTGGCAAAAATGGGAATCGAAAAAATTAAACCTCATATGGTTGTAGGCGAGAAACAGGATGTTCCGCCAGCTTGGGCGCTCCTGAACTCTAACGAAAGCGCCTATGGTCCAAGCCCGCACGCCCGCGCAGCAGCCATCGCTGCGGTGAGTAGTTTTGAACGGTACTTGGAAAATCCCGACAAGACATTAGCGCCCGCGATTGCCAGATACTTTGGTTTGGATCCCAATAAAATTACAATTGGATATGGGTCTGATGACTTGCTTGCAAGGCTGGCCCGCGCCTATCTTGGGCCAAATACTGAATTGGTTCGTTCCGCCAACGGGTATCTGAAAGTACCGAACTACGCATACGCGAACGATGCTGACGTTGTTTCTGTTGCAGATATTGATTTTAGACCTTCCGTTGATGGCATGATTGATGCGCTAACCGAAAAAACCCGCATTGTTTATCTGGCAAACCCCGAAAACCCTGCGGGAACTTATTTGAACGGCGACGAAGTGCGCCGGTTGCATGCTGCGCTGCCCGAAAGTGTGTTGCTGGTCATTGATGCCGCCTATGAAGAATACGTCGATGCAGCTGATTATGAACCCGCTCACGTTTTGGTGGAGGAGGCGAGTAATGTTGTCATGTGTCGTACATTTTCAAAGATCTTTGGCCTAGCGGGTGCCCGTGTGGGTTGGATTTATGGCCCCGATGACGTGATTGATTCAGTTCGCCGAATTGGTGTGACCTTTCCCGCAGCATCTACTTCCGTTGCGGCTGCCGTCGCCGCGCTTGAAGATCGCGAACATACTAAAATGGTTTTTACCGAAACCAAAAAGAACCGCAATTGGTTGTCAAAGCAGCTGTCCGACTTGGGGCTATCCGTTGTGCCGAGCCAAGGAAATTTCCTCTTGGTCCATTTTCCAGAAACGGATAAATCGGCCACCGCTGTTGATCAAGCTTTGCAGCAACAGGGTATTGCCGTGCGCCGGTTTAACGCCCCTGCGTTTAAAAACAGTATCAGGATCACAATAGGGCACCTGAAGGAAATGCAGGCTGCGGTTCAATGCATTTCAAAATTTCTACAGGAAGAATTATGATGGTTGTTGCGTCCCAAGAATCACAAAACAGACCAAAGGTCGCGCACCCATCCGGTGCAAGAATTATCCAGTTGATCAAGGATGCCAATATCCGTGAAATTGTTGCTGTGCCTGATATTGTGACCAGCGATGGTCTGTTATGGCCAATCTCACGGGATCCAGCGTTTCGGCTGACCCGCGTGTGTAAAGAAGACGAAGGCGTCAGCATATGTGGCGCGATGTCTTACAACGGCACGCGCGCGGTTTTGATGATGCAGCAAACAGGGCTGATGGATTCGTTAAACGCTATTCGCGCAATTGGCGTGGATTATGAACTGCCGATTGTAATGTTTGTTGGCCTGCAAGGTAAAGAACCCGCAATCCACCCTGACCAATCTTCCGCCTATGGCGTGCGGATCATACGGCCAGTTCTAGATGCGATGCAGCTATCGCATTCCTTGATTGAGGAACCTGGTGATGAATCACATATTCCAAAAAAAATTGAACAGGCCTATGCCATGTCCCGCCCTCACATTTTCCTAATTGGTCGTTCCCCGGAGGTACAGTAATGTTGAAACGCGATGACGCCCTTAAGGCGTTGATTCCACACGTTTCCGACAACGACATCGTTGTAGCAGTTTATCAGAGTTGCTTCGATTGGTTGGCACTAAATCCGCGTGATTTGAACTATGTTGCCGTTGGCGCAATGGGGCAGGCTTCTTCCCATGCTTTAGGGCTTGCACTGACCCATCCAGACCGACGGGTGTTTGTCCTTGATGGTGATGGCAGCCTGTTGATGAACCTTGGAACATTGGTGACAATTGCGAATGCAGGTGTAACCAACCTATATCATTTCGTTGGTGCAAATCGCGTCTATGAGGTCAATGGAAGCCATCCGTTACCAGGCGCGGAAAGCATAGATTTTGCAGCGATGGCCAAAGCGGCGGGCTATGCCGGAGCGCGTTCCTTTAGCGACCAAAATCTGCTGGAAGAAGAACTGCCAGATATGTTGGCGGCACCTGGCCCGCAAATGTTTGTGCTAGAAATCGTGGCAGGCGATGCGTATCCACGCGACTATGACTACATCCACAGTGCGGGCGCGCGCGACACTTTTCGCAAGGCGCTCAATCAACGGTGATGGACGCCTTAACAATCTCCAAGAAGTCTTGCGCGATCGCAGGCAGAGCTGTGGAACTCGACCAGAAAAGATAGGCGCGATAACTGATGGGCCCGGCAAACGGTATAGCGACACACCCCGGCATTGTATTTAAATGCACTGCGCTGGATCCTACAACAGATACACCGAGATTGCGTGCAACAAGACAACATATCGCGTCTGTAGTACGCGTTTCATATTGCATCCGGCGTTCAATTTTCTCAGCTTCAAAATACTGATCTGTGTCGTATCGGAAGCGCGAAGTCGGCATATAGGAAATAAAGCTTTCGCCCGCTAGATCGCGCGCATAGATCAATGGTCTATCAGAGAGACGGTGCCCCTTGGGTAAAAGACAACACACCTCTTCGTCTTTGATTTTCAAACGCTCAAAAGAGGGGTTATTGTTGTGACTGGCTGTTATCCCGAAGTCATAGTTTTGCGACACCATCCACTCAACCGAATCGTCGTTGGCCTCGATCTCCATCCGTGCCATCGAATCTGGCCGAGCCTTGCAAAACAGACCAAGCAAATCCGGTAATAATTTGTTTGAAAAAGAAGGTGTAGTAACAATTTTTAAGCGTGCATGGCCAAAGCGTGCTATGGCGACTGCAGAATCCTTGATGTGCTCCATGCCGCTGACCGCTTGACGGACTTCCGTCACAAGCAAGCGGGCCTCGTCCGTCGGTACCAAAGTACGGCCAGATCGACGAAACAGCTGAAAGCCAACTTCGGTCTCCAATTCTGCAATCAGGCGGCTTACCGCTGGCTGGGATATTCCTAGCACGTTCGCAGCTTCCGTAACACTGCCCATCGAAACTACAAGACGAAAGGCATCTACTTGCCGAAAAGTAATGTTCATTGTGGCATGCTCTCCCAGTGGGCGTGAAATTTTAACAAAGCTTACGTTTAACCGCAGCAATATAACATATTATAACTTATTTGTATTTGGCAGTAGAAAATTTGTTGACAAACCTATGTTACAAAATAGATACTTCTTAGATACTTCTTAGATACTTCTTAGATACTTCTTAGATACTACAAACTAGCCTTAGTGAGGTAGGTATGCAAGTGAGGAGCCGAACTGCAACACCATATAGCCAACGATTACTCGAAAAAACGCGTCTGAACCCATTTCAATTGTTCCAGACATCGTTGCGGATCACACAGGCCGTTCTAGTGTTCTTTATCATCAGCTACCTGATTTGGAGCGGCGCGCAAGCGATGGAATATAACTGGCAATGGTACCGCGTGCAGCCGTTCTTTTACCGTGTGATTGATAATGAAGTGATTTTGGGACCCCTTGTGCGCGGCTTGATCCAAACCCTCAAGTTGGCCGCGATCTCAGGCGTTATTGCTATTGCGATTGGCTTCATCACAGCATTCGCACGATTGTCGAGCTCATCCGCCGGGAGGATATGTTCAAAGCTGTATCTGGAATCGATACGTAATACGCCGCTTTTAGTTCAATTATTTCTTTTCTACTTCGTCCTTGCACCGATTTTTGACATTGACCGATTTTGGGCTGCCGTCTTGTGTCTGTCCTTTTTTGAGGGGTCATTTGCAGCTGAAATCATCCGTGGTGGTATTGTTGGCGTGGATAAAGGCCAGTTTGAGAGCGCCGATGCAATAGGGCTCAATCTGTTTGATAAATACCGCTTTATTGTTGTGCCGCAGTCCCTGCCGTTGATTTTACCGCCACTGACCGGGCTGCTGATCTCGTTGATCAAACACTCAGCCATTGTAAGCGTGATCGCGGTTTCAGAGTTGACGACCGCAGGACTTAATCTGATCTCTGATACATTCATGGCATTCGAAATTTGGTTCATCGTCGCAGGCATATATCTTGTGATCACCATTACGCTCTCAATCTGCGTCAGTTTGTTTGAACTATCTCTGAACAAGAGCAAAATATAAATTATAGATTTACCAACCCACCAACAACAAGGAGAGAAAAATGAAATTCAGAAAAAACGTTAAGAGCATGGTCTGCGCGGCTGTTCTAGTGGCAGTCGGATTTTTGACGACAACAGCCCCGGTTCTGGCGCAGAGCGCATTAATTGATATTGAAAAGCGCGGTGTCTTGCGCGTTGGTATGTCGACGTTTGTGCCTTGGGCCATGCGCAGCAAAGAGGGAGATCTTATCGGCTTTGAAATTGACGTGGCGACAAAGCTTGCTCAGGATATGGGCGTTGAGGTGGAATTTGTACCCACGGCGTGGAGCGGTATTATCCCGGCCCTGATTGCAAAGAAATTTGACGTCATCGTTGGTGGCATGTCTATTACACCACAGCGAAACCTGACCGTAAACTTTACCCGCCCATACGCGCACTCAGGCCAACAAATGGCAGCCAACACAAAGCTTTCAGGCTCGTTCACTTCTATGGACGATTATAATGATAGCAGCGTTACGATTGCATGTCGTCGTGGTGCGACGCCGTGTAACTTTGCACAAGAACGATTCCCAAAGGCGAGCTTGCGCCAGTTTGACGATGATGCACAGGCCTTTCAAGAAGTTGTAAACGGCAACGCGCACGCAATGATTTCTTCGGCTCCTAAGCCGCGCTTCTGGTCTGAAGCTTATCCAGACAAAGTCTTTGTAGCCAATGATGGTAAAAATCTATCTCAAGGCGACGAAGCTTTCGCCTTACGCAAGGGTGACATCGATACGTTGAATTTTTTCTCTAACTGGATTTTGGTGAATGAATCGAACGGTTGGTTGGCAAAGACCCACGCGTATTGGTTCGAAGACCAATCGGGCTGGAAGGACATGGTTGCCGAATAAGGCGGGTATATTCTAATGAAAACAGAAGAGGCACAAAAATGTGCCTCCTCACACCAAAAAGCATGGATGCTATGAACCGCAATGCTCCACCGCCAGAGCCCCGCAAGAAGCGGCTGTCCCCGTTAGATTTTATCATTTATGGCGTAGTTATAGGATTTATTTACTACGCGGGATACCGTGTAAACGATGTTTTAGTCTACAATTGGAACTGGAGCCGGGTGTTTAATTTTCTGGTTCGCTATGATGCAGACGCCAACAATTATGTAGCCAACCTGCTTTTGTTTGGCCTAGCAACGACATTGCGTTTGGCCGTTTGGGCGACGATTCTTGCAGCCATTATTGGGGTCGTTATGGGCTACTGGAGGACCTGCGATAACCTTACCCTAAGAATTATTAGCCGGTCCTATGTTGAGTTGATCCGCAATTTGCCGCCTCTGGTTTTCATCTTTATCTTTTATTTTTTCATCTCCAGCCAATTGTTCCCCGTTTTGGGGATTGAAGACATTAACCGTGAGAACCAATTTGTCGACAGCGTGATGTTTCAGGTGATGTTTGGTGACCCACGTTTGTTGTCAAATTTTTTGGCTGGGGCGCTATGCCTTGCGATGTTCGAAGGCGCGTATATCACCGAAATTGTCCGTGCGGGGATTCAATCAGTTGGAAAGGGGCAATGGGAGGCATCGCGTGCGATTGGTCTATCTCCATTCAACGTCTTGCGCGATATTATAATGCCACAGGCTTTTCGCAAAATCTTGCCACCCCTAGCGGGGCAATTCATTACGCTGATTAAAGACTCGGCAATTGTATCTTTGATCTCGATCCAAGAGTTAACCTTTATGGCGACAGAAGTCGCCGCCACAACCACGCGAGTATTTGAAACGTGGATACTGGTTGGGGCCATGTATTTCATCTTATGCTACATTTTTGCACTTACATTCGGCTGGCTTGAACGCCGCGCCACAAAAAACCACCGTTAGGAGACACCGTTATGTATGACGCCCCCCCCAAACCCCTCGTTGAAATTAGGGGTCTATGTA
>ERZ888423.1979-NODE-1979-length-16401-cov-9.999633_pt1 | contig 16401 bp, 17 predicted proteins | sample MGYA00520523_ERZ888423 | MGnify/ENA primary metagenome ERZ888423 (study PRJEB32303, sample SAMEA104408611) | aquatic metagenome | biome: Brackish water; feature: Pelagic; material: water | place: Baltic Sea | collected 2014-06-08T10:24:00 | depth 30,27 m ...
CCTGAAATACTCTTAATAACAGATAGAAATTCAGATATATAATAAAAAATAAGACTACTTGTCATTAATTAATGGTAAATAACTTTACAGCAGATCAAATAGGCGATTCATTTTTCGCTAAACTAGTTACTCCATACGAAAATGTTGTAGGTATCAACTCGTGGACAATAGTTGCTGGTGTAAGTACATCAAATACTATAGGTAGTTTATCAATGACCAGCGGTAATTCTACTGTTATTGGAAGCCGAACAAATCTTAATCTATTAATAGGTGATAAGATAATAGTAGGTAATACTGAATTTGAAGTAGCCACTATTATTAGTGCAAACCAATTTACTGTTGTAACACCTCCTAATTTCACAGGAACAGGTCTTAAATTTTATAAACCATTAGATGTTAATAATTTCTTTGATTATGAATTTAAATGGTCACAAGAACCTTTAAACAGTGACGGTGGCATTATGTCAGAATACAGACCATTAAATGATGGAACAAATCCTACAGATCTTATAGGCTTAGTATTTGATCCTCTGAAGCCACTGTGGTTAACCGTTAGATTTACAGTTAATAGACTATCAACCGCGCATGCGCTGTCTCTATTGAGTCTTACATTCAACATAGAGACTGAAGCTGGTGAAATAGTTTCATGCCCTCAGTATTGTACTGATTGTACTGATCCTTATGCAATGTCAGGATGTGCAAACATCGTTGTAGCATGTGATGATAATCTATTTAATCCATATGCTTTACAAAAACCAGTAGACGTATACAAACAAATCAGTGATCTTTCAACCAATATGTTTGGACACAATGTCAAATATTATAGAGTAGAAGCAGATCAAAGATCACGTGACGTTATACTAATGGAGTATTCATTGTATAATGTAAAAGATAGTGGAGAATTTAAAATAATGGTACCTGGTAATGAAATGCCATCCAGTGATTTTAAATTCGACATATATGGAATGGGATTTGAAGATTTTGAAATACACATAACGCGTACGCAATTTGAGACAGCATTCGGTACTGGTAAAAATCCTAGAATGAGAGATTACTTATACTTTCCATTAATGAATAGAATGTATGAAGTGAGTGCAGTATCATTTGCGGATGAATTCAATATTGAACATACATATTGGAGAGTAATGCTTAGAAAATATGAAAATAGAACCAGTTCTATTCATACAGATACTCAAATTGAACAAGAAGTTAATGACCTGATTACAGGAATAGACGAGGTGTTTGGTGAAGAAATTCAACAAGAATATACACAAGTTACTAAACCAGAACAATATCAAACAGTATTTAGTCCAGTCAGTGATGGCATAAGAGACCGAATCCATAATAATTTAACTATATTAGACACTGAGATTAGAAACAAGTGGACTATTATTAGTAAGAACACATATGATCTTAGTAGTATTAAAGATGTTAATATAGAAGCACTTGTTTATAAAAGAAAATCAGTATTACCAACAGATGAAAATCTAGCAGTTACCATGTGGTTTAAACCTAATTTAACTGCTCTTATTCCATCTGCAACTCTTTTAGATGGTCACATGGATAATAAAGGTTTAAAAATATCTACATCTAATACCTCAATGTCTGTACAAATAAATGGTGATACACATAATTTCACATACAATACTGCAATTGCATCAGACGCATGGTATGGTATGGTATTTAACCTAAATAACAAATACAATCAAATTACATCAACTGTCTTTAAATTAGAACCTGGTAATAATTTATTACCATCTAATAGTACACAGGCAAGTATAACGAATATATTAGACGAAACAAAAGATATATCATCATATGGTTGGTCTACTAATAAGCAATGGTCTCTTATGCCTGGCCAAATGAAAATAACCAATGTGAGAATGTTCAAAAAACCAATAGAGTCAGAACAAAGACTTAATATACTACAACAATATGTGGTTAGGGACAATCAACTTGCGACTATCATAGATAATGCAATTCCTTCGATTCAGTTAAGACGCTATAATCAAGCTAGATAGGCGCATCTGTAATAGGTTGATATATAACCTATAAATAATAATTTATGAGCGAAGATAAGAAAAAGAATATATCTGAACAAGCGGATCAAATTCGCAGAGAGTTAGATGATTTAATTGGAGATTCAGGAATGTTGGACGTTGAACGCGATCCAACAGACATGCCAATGAAACAACCTCGTACAGATTTAGTACCGAGAGTTAGTTATGAAGAGTTAAAATCTAGCGCTACAAAAAAGGCAGCTAAGACTATAACAGCGCTTATGAAATTTTATCTCGACGCAGATATTATAGAGAAAGACGAATACATTCAAGCTAAGAAACAAATGGATGAGATGACTATGTCATCCCTAATTTATCAACTACAAGCAGGCGAAAGAGCATTAACTACACTTTTACAAACTATCGATGATGGTGAATTGGCACCAAGAATGTTTGAAGTTCTTGCAACTTTACAGAAATCAATGTTAGATATAATCAAATCACAAACAATGTACCTGATGGCTTCTGAAGAATCCACAAAGAGAATTGCGAGAGATATTGAGATCTACAAGAAAAGAGATGATGTTAGAGAAATAGAAGAATCCGGTGGAAGTACAGAAAACAAAAATCTACAAAGAGGTACTAAAGATCTAATGGCTGCAATCCAAGCTGGTATTAAACGAGGACCTGACACAGATATCGAAGACGTTGAAGAAATAACAGAAGAATAATGAGCGATTACGTAGGCGATAATAAATGGATTCCCAAAGAAGAAGGGGATGTAATGTCAGAGAAAATTGTTTGGTCTACTAAACAAGTTAATGATCTGATGGTTGCAATGGACCAAGGTTTTAGACCTAAGGTTGCCATGCCATTTTATGAAGGTAAAAACTTCTTACGTAAAGGTAACATTGTCTTCGAATACACTGACGAAGAGATTACAGAATTAGCACGATGTGCAACAGATATCGTTTATTTCGCAGAAAAGTATGCAGTAGTAATGACAGATGATGGTATTCAACAAGTAAAACTTAGAGAATATCAAAAAAGAATGTTAAGGAACTTTCAAGAGGAAAGATTTAATATTGTTTTAGCATCTCGTCAAATGGGTAAAACAGTTACAGCCAGTATATTTAATGCATGGTACTTGATATTTAATACAGATAAGAACACACTACTTTTAGCCAATAAATCTGATTCAACTAAAGAAATCATTGATAAAGCAAAGATTGTTGTTGAGAACGTTCCATTCTTTATGAAACCAGGTATTATCAAATATGACGTTATGAACGTTCGTTGTGATAATGGTTGTAGATTAGTTGGACAAGCTACCACATCTAAAGCAGGTATTGGATTTACAATTCATAACCTATACCTAGATGAGTTTGCACATATACATCCAACAATTGTAGATGCATTCTATGAAAACGTATATCCTACATTATCAGCGTCTAACGTGTCACGTATCACAATTACATCAACACCTAATGGATTTAACAAATTTTATCAAATATATGCCGCTGCAGATCGTGGTGATAACGAGTACAAAGCAATGCGTATTGATTGGTGGGAACACCCTGATAGAGATGACGCATGGTATCAAAGAGAACTTGGTAACTTAGGAACTATTGAAGCATTTAATAGACAGTATGGAAATGAATTCGTTTCGTCTTCTAACTTATTATTAGATCCAATTGATTTAAAGAAAATGCGTAAACGTATGCAGAAATATGTTTATCATGAATTTGATGAATTTGACTACATATCAATAGATGTTAAGGACCATTTAAAATGGGATCCTATGTTTGACATAGATACAACAAAAGATCCTGAAAACTTCTGGTTATTTTCAGTAGATATTGCAGAGGGAAATGGAGGTGACTACTCAGTGATCAATATATTCCAAATAGAACCCATGAATAAAGAAGAAATTGTCAATGCTACAAATCCAGGTGCAATGTATGATTTCTTTAAAATAAATCAAGTAGGTGTATTTAGATCAAACGAACATGTTATAGAAGATTTCGCAAAAATACTATACACTTTATGTTGTGAGATATTTTACAATGAGAATGTTAAGATGATTATAGAATATAACACATATGGTTCAGTTTTATTCCAATACTTAAGATCAGTATTCCCACAAAAAAATGATTTTGATGATGAAATGATAGTCAAGTTCAGACACCGTCATGATTCCAAGACATTAAAAATGGGAATAAAAATAAAATCTGATAATAAATCTATATTTTGTCAAAATTTTGCAAAGCTTTACAAAATAAATAGGATAAATATAACAGATGAAACAACTATAAATGAAGCCAGTCTATTTGGTGGTTTACCAAGAGGTGGATATGGAGCTCAAATGGGAAATGATGACACAGTAATGACAGTTATCAGTTCTACTGAATTCTTTAACACTACAGACTATGCAGATTATATAGAAGAACTTCTGGATTTCATAGATCCAGACTTACATGATGAAATGGAAAGAGTATTGTACAAAGACAGTGAAACTGACGGAGATTTACAATATGACATATATGACCTGATATAAATAAATTTCGAAAGAAGAATAGATATATAATAAAAGTAAAAAAAATAAATAAGAACAACTATGGCATTAAGTCCTCAATTATTACAGTTCAAGAGCTCAGGCGTATATCGCTTAGAGTTTGACAAATCTCAGACGGTAAACATACCCGCTGAAACTATCAGATTGGTTGTTGGTAGATCTAAAAAAGGTCCATACAACACTCCAGTATTCATCGAAAACACAGAGCAATTTACTCAAGTATTCGGTGGTATCGATAAAGCTTTAGAAAAGAAAGGAATGTATTTCCACAGATCATGTATTGAGACTCTTTCAAGAGGACCAATCTTGGCTTTGAATTTAACAGCCGCTGATGCTGCTGACAGAATTGCATTAGTTTCTCCAGCTACAAACTCTTCTCAAGAAGGATTAGCTGCAACTAACGCATCTGTTCAATACAGCACAATTTTCGATACAGATAAATTCTGGGTGCCATCTGACATTAAAACATTAGCAGCTGCTAGTAATACTACTGCTAATTCTAACAACGCAATCACATTTGCAAACATTAAACAAGAACCTATTACTGTTATCGTAAGACAAGCAGCAAATACTGCAGGTTTTGAAATGACAGCAAGAGAATGGTATGGTGAAGGTAATGTTCCTGAAGGTATCGAAGATTTAGAATATGTGTCTGACTATATGGTAGACGTATTTGTATTCAAAGGATCTTTTGATGCATCTATATTGAACAATGACCCAACATACGGAGCATTCTTTAATGATAAAGGTTTACTTAGATCTGAATTAGCTAAATTCACTGCTTTAAGAGAAGTTAGTTTAGTAGCACAATATACTGGTTCAGTTATTCCTGAATTTCAAGATCAAGAAGGTCGTCAATTATACATTGAGACTCTAATTAATATTGAAGCAAGAAGAACAGGTTTATTCTGTGCAATCAATGAAGAAGCATTAGGACAAATTGATTTTGTTGGAAATGGTTTTAACATCTACCAAGATTACAAAGTATTATCTCATAGAGTTGAACAAGACGCTACTTCAGAAAATATTGCATTAGCAAAACAAGTTGAAGTTTCAGGAACTGAAGTAAAAGTAATTGGTTCAACTAAAGCAGCATTAGAAGCTTTAGGTATTGTAGAATCAGGTTTCTTAAGAGCATCAGTTTCAGGAGAATTTACACCAATCTCTACTATCAGTAATGATGGTTCAGATGTTGTTATCACAACTGAAGGTAATGTTAAAGCATCTACATTTGAAACATTTGCAGCAGGATCACCTAGTACATTTGGTGCTGGAGAAATTACTGTTGTTGGTGACACAATGTATATCGCATCATCTACAGGTACAATCGCAACACCAGCAAGTCTTATAGTTGGTAACTTCTTATTAGGATCTAACGGACTTGATTATATAAAGATTGCTTCAATAACAGAAATGTTCAATTTAGGCGGAGTAAACGTTGTAAAAATCGTTGCAGCAGACGGAGCATCATTTAGTGCTACATATGCAAATGCATCAGTTTCAACAATTACAGCATATACAAGAGCGAATTCTGCTACATTTGAATTTACTACAATTGATCCTAACTCTAGAGCGGTTATACTACCTACAATCGCAGCTAACTATGACTTTACAGATTTAGGAGCTGGACAATTTACATTATCCGCAACTACTGCAAATGACACATTTAATTGGACAAACGTTAAAGTTGGTATGTATGTACCAGCAGACGGTGGTAAATTAGCAAGAATTAAAAGAATTATCAAAAAAACAGTTGGTGCATCTAGTGTTTACACATTCGAAGCACACAGACCAGTTTCTTCTAGACCTGCATATGCACTTAAGAGATACGAGGAAAGTACAACAACTTATACTATGTTCCCATTAGCAGCTGCAACACAAGCTGAAAAAACAATTGCAACTTTATTAACTCAATTGAAACCAGGTAATGGTTTATCAAACACTTTAGTTGACAAAGACGCAATCACATTCAGATATGTAGTTGATACATTTGGTTCATTAGAAGCTGGAGGTATCCTTAATAAAGAAGAGATTACTCAACTTTGTAAAGAAAGACAAAATGCTTCTGCAATTCTTAACGCACCGATGGTGAAAGAATTTAAAGCAGCGACTAATCCTTCTTTCAAGGACGCATATACTGGAGCATTTGATACAAGATTAGTAGCAACAGGTGGTAATTTAGAACTTAACCCTGCTTCAATCTATACATTACCAAGTCTTAATGAAGGTGCAAACTTCGGTTTCTACTACGCACCAGGACTTAATGTATTAGAAAACGGTAGAACTAAAGTTATTCCACCAGCGGCATACATATCTAACAACTATATCGACAAATATTTAGATGCATTGCCTTGGTCAATCATCGCAGGACCAAGAAGAGGTGTTGTAGGTGGTACAGGTGTACAAGGTTTAGAATTTGCATTTGACAAAAACGATAGAGATAACTTAGAGCCATTTGGTATTAACCCAATCGTATTCGAAAGAGGAGTTGGTTTAACTATCAAAGGTAACAAGACTGCACAACAAGGAATTCAATCAGCATTATCTTCTGCTCACGTAAGAGAAGCGATGATCTACATTGAAGATGGTTTAGCAGAAATTTTAAAGAACTACTTATTTGAGTTTAACAACGCGCAAACCAGATTAGAGATTAAAACTTTAGCAGATTCATTTATGGAATCAGTTAAGAAAGACGGAGGTGTATACGACTATAGAAATGTTATGGACGGTTCAAACAACACTAATGACGTGATCGATAATAATATGGGTATCTTAGATACGTTTGTTGAGCCAGTTAAAGGTCTTGAAATCTTAGTATCGAGAGTAACTATCTTGAACACGGGTGAAATTGCAACCGGAAACTTTGCATAACAAAATTAGATATATAAAATAAACACATACAAATTATGGCATTACCACATTATTCAGAAGATCAGACACAGAAGAAAGGAAAGAACTTCGAACCAGTACAGGCTAATCTATTTGAGGTAACAATTTTACCTCCAGATGGTGTTTCAGGACAAGAACTGTTATTACAACATGTAAATACAGTTTCAGGACTTGAAGCATTACACAAAGCTATTGGTCCAATCGAACAAAAGTATAAATTTGCTACTAGATCATTCGCTGGTACAGTAGACAATACTTCAATCGATGTAACTGTTAACTTTTCATTGAACTTAAATGATTCTAACCAAGCGTACTTATACAAAACTATGAGACAATGGTACAGAGCACAATATAATCCAGAAACTGGTGAAATGGGCTTGAAGAAGAATTATGTAGGAACAATCGTAATTGTACAATTCAACAGAGAAGGAGATATTTGGAGAAAAATCACATTAGATGATTGTTTCATTATTTCAGGACTTGGATTTACAGATTCATTAGACTATTCAGGCGGAGAAGTACAAACATTAGAAATCCAATGGAGATCTGATGTGTACGCTGAAGAAGTAAACTAATAAACACACAAACCTAATAAGAAGGTAACGCAAGTTATCTTCTTATTTTTTGTAAGATAAATATAATATATTATTAACATAACACAATATTATGAATAACCATAAACTCACAAAAAAACTTCAAGTTCTTCTTACCGAGGATGAAGTGGCCTCTGTTAATAGATGCATCTTAAATGATGCAATAGAAACCGAAAATCGGCCAATTTCTGTTAGCGCATGGATCAGAGACTTAATAAAAAAAGAACTAAGTCTTACATCTAGCGAACAACAGTCATATATCAAAAGCAAATTAAAAAACCTTAATAACAAATAAAATGAGCGACGAACTAAACAAAAAAGAAGAGGCTGCAGCGGCAATGCTGGAGGCTAGAGATCAAATTAATGAAAACCAAACTGACAACACAGTACACAACGCAGTTGCAGATAACATGGCAGAAGTTATAGATTCAAAAGGACTAGGAAAAGTCAACATGGATAATTTTGGACAAGCAAGACCAGAAAAATCAGCAGATCAATTCCTAGGGTGGATGATTCTAGATCAAGAAGAATTACCTTCAAAAGGTAAGTTTTATCCAAGTGGAACTATTATTAAAATCAGATCAGCGAGAGCTTCTGAGATTAGACATTTTTCTACAATGGATGAAAACAACTACATTGACATGGAAGAGAAATTGAATCATATCGTAGAGATGTGTACTCAAATCATGTCAGGCGATAAAAGATTATCTTACAAAGATATTTTAGAAGAGGACAGAATTGTACTTTTATTAAGTATTAGAGATCTTACTTTTCCTGAACCAGAAAACAAATTGATTCTTAAAGGTAAAACTGAGCACAGTAAACAAACAGTTGATATCGAATTGGCTTCAAGGTATTTGGTAGCTACTGAAGTACCTACTGAAATTGAGGCTTATTATAGTTCTAAAGAAAGAACTTATGTTATCAAGACTAGATCAGCTGGTGAAGTTAGGATGCGTCCACCTTCAATCGGTGTAATGCAAGAGATTACTAAGTATCTTAAAGATCGTCAGGAAAAAGAAGTTGAATTTGACAAAGCATTTATACAGGTATTACCTTATATTACGCCAGATTGGAGACAGTTAAACTTACCTAGGATTTTTGCCTTAGAAGTAGACTACAAATCATGGGATGAGAAAAAGTTTATGGTTATCTATAGACTTGCTGAGAAAATGAAAATTGGAGTTGAAACAACACTAGAAATGGAATTCGACGGGGAGATCGCAAAAGCCCCTCTTGACTTCCCAGGTGGCATCAAAAGTCTTTTCATTATTTCAGATCTCGCTGGAGAATTACTTTAAGACTAAGTTCTATCTGGGCATACATCTTAGAATGCAACCATCAGAAATTGAAAATTTATACTACTACGAGTTTTGGTATTATTTAAAGAATCTGTCGGAATACATTAAAGAGAAAAACAACCAGAACAAGGATCAAGAAGAACAGTCGGCGAAACAATCGAGTGATATGAGCTCTAAATATAAAACGCCTTCGATGCCTAAGATCCCAACAATGAAAGCACCTTCAATGAAGATGCCTAAATTTTAAAGATATATAAACAGTATCGACAAACGCTACATAACAGTAGCGTTTGTTTTATACTAAAAAATACATACAATTGAGTTGGCAGCATTAATACCACCATTTTTGGCAAACGCATTCGAAAGAATGGGAGCTGGTAATAAATCACTAGAATCTGTAGCGGTAAACACTAAACAAACAGCGGCATCAGTCTCTGTTGGCGGTGACTTGTATAAAAAAATGGATGAACTTGTCAAAGCACTTAAAGGTGGTACTGGCACTGGTGGAGGTAAAGTATCCATTAAAGAAGCATTAGTCCTTAGAATTACTGCAGGAGCACTAGAACCTATTGGACTTGGTTTAGGTATAATTATAGATTCATTAAATCGAGCACCTGACGGTAAAGAGCTTAAATTAAAAATGGAAGCCTTAACCAATGGTCTTTTAGCACTTGGAGATGTTGGATGGGCAATTTTAAAATTTGCTGGAATGATGATATTGGCAACTCCGCTATTGTTAGTAGCAGGTGTTGCAGCACTGATTTGGGTGCCAATGCTAAGACTCATGATAGATGGCCTTATGTGGGCCACCAAAAAACTAGATAAGAAGGGATTAAAGAATATCATAGCATTAGGTGAAGTTGGAAAGGCTTTATTAATATTATCAGCGAGTTTAGTTTTAATGGCTTTATTAACACCTTTAATATTACAAGGATTATTAGTAGCGGGTGTAGTTTTATTAGGCTTTGGTTTAATGTTAATGCTCTTGGGTAAAATGGGACTAGACACCAAAGCTATATCGAAATTTGGTAAAGCGTTAGGTAAATTAGCATTAGCACTTTTTGGATTGAGTTTAACTCTAATCTTAATAGGACTTTTAACCATGCCTATTTTAGCAGGTTTGGCAACAGCCGCATTGATTTTATTGACAATAGGTGGAGTATTTTGGTTGATGGATAAAATGCAAGTTGACAAATCAATGAGAACGACTAGTATTGCACTTATGTTTGCAGCAGGTGCGATCCTATCAGTCGCCATCGCATTAGTATTATCACACCTTATATTATCTAGTGTTGGATTTGAAGAAGTGGCCAAGGTCATGTTGATAGTTGGAGCCATAGCAGCTGTATTTGGTGTTATTGGACTTGCGGCAAAACAAATCAGAGAGGGTGCATTATCCATGATATTTGCAGCAGGCGCAATACTTGCACTTACAATAGCAATATACCTTATGCAACTAATATTAGGTGACATGTCCATGTCCGATGAGGATGTTATAAGTTCATTTAAAGTATTAGCAGTAATTGCAGGAGTTGGAATAGTAATGGGCATTGCAGGCTTAGCGGCAGAACAAATTAAAAAAGGTTCAATCGCAATGATGGTCGCTGCCTTAGCGATGATTGTTCTAGCGGTAGGAACTTACGCAATGTTATATGCTGTTAAAGACCGTAGTTGGGAAGAAATAGGTATGGTCGGTGCTATAATTGCAGGTGCTGCAGTAGCATTTGGAATTGCGGGAATTGGACCAATTCCAATGGCCATAGCATTAGGTTCTGCAGCAATGATTTTAGCAGGTGTCGCAATGGTAGTGATAGGAGCTGGAGCAACAGTAATGATGGGCGCTATTAAAGGTGCCACATGGGAAGAAATAGGCATGATGGGTGCAGTAATCGCTGGAGTAGGTATCGCAATGGGAGTCGCAGGACTTGCATCTATACCTATAGCATTAGGTTCTGCAGCCATGATTTTGGCAGGTGGAGCTATGTATAAAATAGCTTTAGGTGTACAAGAATTAAATAAATTATCGATAGCTGACATGTTCGCCGATGGCGGTTTATTTAGTGATAGTGGTACAGTAACTAAAGGTTTCTTAGGAATAGGTGGTGGTAGACCAATGACAAAGATGGAAGTTATGTTTGAAGCCATAGCAAATTCATTCTCACTTGGACCATTACAAATTGCAGGGATGTATAAAGGAGCTCCTGCATTAAAAGAAGCAGGATATGCATTAGTATCAATTGGAAAGGGATTACAAGAATTTCAAAAGATAGCTAAAGCAACAGATTTAAAAGCGCTAGGTGAAAATGTAGGGAAAATAACAACTACATTAATAGATGCATTTGCAAAAGCAGGTAATATGTTACCTAGACCTAAAACTATTTTAGGTGCATTATTAAATGCAGTTTCAGATCAAAATCCAGTAAGCAAAGGTATTTCTTCTGTTTCTGGTATGGGTAATGCTTTAACTAGCATTGCGATGGGTATGCAACAAATGGCTAACTTACGTTTTCCGGTTGCATGGGACAAAAATGGTAAACCTATTAAATTTGAATCGATGAAATCTGATGCACCTCAAAAGGTTGCAGCAAATACAAAGATAATAGTAGATGCTTTAGTTAAAGTTTTTGCTGATGCTGGTAATTTATTACCTAGACCAACATCTATCATGGGAGCATTGTTAAATGCAGTATCAGATCAACATCCGGTAACTAAAGGTATTTCTTCTGTCGCTGGTATGGGAGGTGCATTAATGGGTATTGCTATGGGATTCCAATCTATGGCAAATCTAAGATTTCCAACAAAATGGGATAAAAATGGTAAGCCTATTCAATTTACAACAGTAGATAATATTGAAGCGACTGCAAAATTAGTTAATAAAAATATAAAAGAAATAATAACAGGATTAACTGGTACTTTTCAATCTATAGGTAAAGGAGAGGACTCTTCATGGTTCGGAAGTACTGATTATGAAAAAGGAGTTGATGTAGTTACAGGTTTAGGTACTCCTCTTAAAAACTTAGCTGAAGGTGTAATAAACATGGCAAATATGAAATTCCCAACAGGTTATGATAAAGATGGTAAAGCTACTGGATGGATTAATCTTTCTGCAATGTCAGTTGACGATATAAAAGATAAAATAGGTACAAACACTCAAACATTAATTGAAGCACTGACAGATGTATTTGTCGCTATTGGTGGTGGTAAAGCATCAACAGAAGGAGCTAGTTGGTGGGGAGGTAGCACTACATTTGAAAAAGGAGCTGAAATTGTAAATGGTTTAGGTAAACCATATAAAACACTAGCCGGAGTTGTCGATGACGTACTAAAAATTACATCCAAAATAACAAGTGTTGATGATGTTAAAGCAAAAGTTGGAGTATTGATAGAATCAATTACAGCTATAGGCGGCGAAGATTCTAATATTTTAAAAGCTAAAGCTACATTAGTTGCTACTATCGGTTCTACATATGCAAAATTAGGTACAGCAATTCCATTAATAATTGATTCTGTAGCTAGATTTACAATAGACAAAGCCAAGGCATTTGCGAGTATATTTGGAGGAGAATCTGATCCAAGTGGATTTGAAGCTAAATCTAAGTTTATGAATACTTTAAAGTTTGCATATCTTAGAATGGCACTTGCCATTCCATTAATTGTATCATCAATAGGTACTGTAGACGCAATGCAATTAAATTCTTTTACTGCCATTTATGGTGGTTCAATGGAATCAGGAGATATTAGTGCAAAAACAACATTATTCGCTGCGGTAGGTAAATCATATGAAAAAATTGGGAATACTGCACCGAAACTAACAGGAGCAATTAATTCATTAGACATGGCTAAAGCTAAGGAGTTTAGGGGTTTATTTGTTGGTAAAGTTAGTATGATAAGACCAGTTGCAGGATATGTAGCACAAACAGTTCTTTGGAAACAAATAGGTAAAAGTGTTAATGTTTCTGGAAATAGTATGCCTAAAGTAGCAAGCGCAATAAATGCAATTGATTTAACTAAACTTGTTGAATCTAGAAAGATGTTCGAAGCTCTTGGAGTACTTTCGCACGGTGGTTCACCCGGTGATGTATTAGCTAAAATGGGCGAATCATTAGAAGATGCATTAGAAAATCTAGCTACTATGTTAAATGACTTTAAAGATACAGTCAAAGAAGGTAACGAAGAACAAGGTGGAATCATATCTAAAATCGGAGATACTATTACTAAAATCACAGGTATCGGCATCAGCGGTAAAAAAGACAGCGGTTCTAATTCTAAACCAGCATCTTCTAATTCTAAACAAGCGGCAGCTGCATTCCCAACTACAATGACCGTTACTATAGATCAACGTTCAATAGATAAATTGACTAGCGGAGGTTTTAACTTTGGTTCCGGAGAATGATAACACATTTGAAACAAATTACTACTTGATTATATAATGTTTAAATTAACATATTATGATCACAACAACTATTTCAAATTACGATAGCTCAACTCTTAAGTCAGCTGCATACAATTACAAACACAAAACCTTATTGGTTCATTTTAATCATGCATCATATCTTTATAAAGATGTAGAATCTTCTGATTGGAATTTATTCAACACAGCTGATTCACAGGGTAAAGCCCTAAACGAATTCATTAAAGGTAAATATGAGTTTGAAAAAGTAGAAGCTGAAAAGGTAGGAAGTTTACTAGATGAATTACCACCAGCTGATTATCAAATGGGAAATTAATAATAGAATACTTAGTTCTTTGACATACTTAACTAATCGTTAAAATTAAAATTAAAACGATAAAATATGGAACAAATACTTACATTTGCTTTAGGTGTATTGTTGGTGCTGGCAGTAGCTGGGGTTTACAATATGTTTAAGACTTCAAGACAAGTTAAAAAATTGACTGAAGAATCAGTTAATAAAGAAAGAGAGTATGAAGATAACTTTAGGTTATTAGACATACGCATAGATCAAGAAATTGATAGAATAAATAGAGTTCATGATGATTGTATAAAATATACAGATTCACGTACAGATAAATTGGAATCAAGGATAGATTCTAGGTTCAATGACAGTGCAGTATTTTGTGATGGACTTTTCAACACAATAGATGCTATTAAATCAAAATTAAAGAAAAAGTAACAAACTAGATTAGTTAAGTAGTCAAGGAATTAAAGGGAGGATTGGCAGAGTGGTCGATCGCGGCAGTCTTGAAAACTGTTGTACCGCAAGGTACCGTAGGTTCGAATCCTACATCCTCCGCTGTGAACAAAGTAACACCGGTAAATTTACCGGCGTTCTTAGAATACAATAACTAATGATCCTACCAACTGATTACACAAAATTAAACGCTAAGCAAAAGAAGCTAGTTCGAGAATTGTATATTGAAGAACAAGACAATTTATGTGTAGTGTGTGGTGAATCATTGAGTGGATCACCTAGATATGACATCGTAGAGACTAAGATCAATTACAAATTATTTCCACCAGGTTTCTTAAAGAATCCAATTCACCTTCAACATGATCATGATACAAATATGACAGAAGGCGCAGTCCATGCCAAGTGCAATGCAGTCTTATGGCAATACTATGGAAAATAATACTAAACTGTTTTGAAACAAACTCTATAAGACCACATATAACTTATAAATACATTAAACATGAAAGATTACATTGTTGAAAGATTGATTACTCAAGGCCATATCACAATTGAAATGGCAGACATTTTATTAAACGATAGATTAGAAAAATCATCATTGATTGCTGATCTAAAACGAGATGGTCAAATATCTGTGGTAGAAGCAATCACATTACTAAAGGATGGAAATGCACCAATACAAGTGCAACCATTCCAAACTTTTCCATCAATGCCACACATGCCACAACATCCAATAAACCCAGGAACTGGCTCACCGTTTTGGTACACAACAACAACTAGCGGTACAAAACCACCGTTCGAATATCCAGACACTAAATGGCCTGGAGAGAAAACAGACAAGTAAAGTATATTAAAAATGAAGAAGCGCAAATCACAGCGTGAGGATAATTTTAATCCTGAAGATCGTAAACGCAATATTAATTTCAAAAAGAAAAAGCAACGCGAACAGGATATATTGTTTAACCCCAAGAGATTGGGTAATCTAGAGGACTTTGATGAATTCGAAGAAGATTATGACTGAATCTGATTTTATACACAAATACATTGAGAGCATTTTAGATGTACCTGGTGACCTTAGTTCCGGGATCAATGGATGTATATCAAAGTCAGCATATAACAGAGCATGTAAGATACTGACAGCAAATGGAGCGTCCAGACCTCGCATTGTACATGTTATTAAGGATCCCGAAGTAGAAACCACTTATATTGTAGAAAATGGCAGATAATTGGATATTTTGGGATGAGATGTGGAATTCTTCTGCATCAGATAAAAAGGAACCTATTACTACATGTTGTGGTGATTGGGACGAGGAAGGTAAATGTAATTGTAAAAAATAAATGAAATTTCAAACTAAAAACACAAAGTGGAACTTTAACTTCTCATTACCAACAATCTTATTTGCGGTACCAACAGCATTAATAGGTCATCATATTCATGGAAGTCTTTTTTGGGCATTTATGGATCTTTTATTTTGGCCATTCGCGTGGATCAAATGGTTCATATATCATGAAGTAACATTAAGTATAATCAAAGAAACCTTTAGTTGGTTCTTAAAATAAAATAAATGGTAAAGGTTTGGGTTAATGGTTGTTTTGACGTTCTACATAGAGGGCACTATGAATTATTTAATTATGCCAAATCTTTAGGCGATAAACTAATTATAGGTGTAGATACTGATGAAAAGGTCTCTAAGGACAAAGGCGCTAATAGACCATATAATCTATTAGAAGATAGAGTTTACGCATTAAAAAGCTTAAGAGCCATTGACATAGTCAGAACATTTAATACCAGAGAAGAATTAATAGATCTGATCAAAGACGCTGCACCTGATATCCTAGTAGTTGGAAGTGATTGGAAAGGAAAAGAGATTGTCGGCGGACAATATGCTAAAAAAA
>ERZ888423.1980-NODE-1980-length-16396-cov-6.900802_pt1 | contig 16396 bp, 14 predicted proteins | sample MGYA00520523_ERZ888423 | MGnify/ENA primary metagenome ERZ888423 (study PRJEB32303, sample SAMEA104408611) | aquatic metagenome | biome: Brackish water; feature: Pelagic; material: water | place: Baltic Sea | collected 2014-06-08T10:24:00 | depth 30,27 m ...
GTTGATCACTAACTAAGCAAATCGCTTAATTAGAGGAATAGAAATCGCCCCCGCTGACGCGGGGGCTTTTTAATGGTTGAACTCGTTTGCTAATAGATGGAAATTCCTACAAAACTGATTGCTTTTGGCGATAGTGGCATCTTTGGTTGGGGAGATAGTGATGGTGGTGGCTGGGTTGAAAGATTGCGTCGTCATTGGATGCCAAGAGAAAATGCTCCGGTTTTGTATAACCTTGGAGTAAGGGGGGATGGGCTTGAGCGCATCACTGCAAGGTTTCAATCTGAATTTAAGGCGCGTGGTGAATTGCGACGCCAGAGCCCTGAAGGCCTAATTATTGGAGTAGGCCTTAATGATGCTGCCCGCATAGGTAGAAGAGATGGTAGGCCGCAATTAGATTCAGATGCTTTTCTTTTTGGTATGGAGCAGTTACTTGCGAACGCCAAGAAATTAGCCCAAGTTTTCGTAATTGGGCTAACACCTGTTAATGAAGCGCAAATGCCTTTTGCCCAATGTCTTTGGTATCTAAATCAGGATATTAATTTCTACAATAATCTCCTTGAAGAGGCTTGCCTTGGATCAGGTGTGCCTTTTTTGAATTTGTGGAATGGCATTTCTGCTGAAACTAAATCTGTACCGCATACATGGGTTGATTCACTCTGTAGTGATGGAATCCATAGCAATAGTGCTGGCCATCAATGGATATTTGAGCAGGTGAGCTGCTGGCCGGAGCTATTGTTATGGGCCGGGCTGCCGCCCGAGGGTTCATGCAGGCTTAATTAGAAAATTATTAGAAAATTATGCGCATTGCAATTTCTGGCTCCCATTCTCTTGGTAAATCCACTGTGGTAAAGGATTGGAGTGAAGCTCACCCGCGTTATCTCGTGGAGGAAGAGCCCTATCGAGTGCTTTCGTTAGATGGACCTTATGAGATTGAATTTATGGATAGATCAACTAAACTACATAATGGACTGCAATTATTTTATAGCATTAGTAGAGTGCACAGATATTCACATATCACTGATAATGTTATCTTTGATCGTTGCCCGATTGATTATCTAGCGTATTCTCAGTATACTGCTGAAACGGGTAGAACAGATATTGATTCTGATTTTGTTTTGAGTATGGTAGATGCGGTTAGGGAGTCTTTGGATCATCTTGATATTTTGGCATTTGTGCCAAGCTCGATGGAATGGCCTGTATTAATTGAGGAGGATGGTATCCGCCCCCTAAATGTTGAGTATCGAGATTCTGTTGATTTAATTTTTAAAAAGATATATAGAGAAAATTTATATAATCTTTCGGCAGCGCTTGGAAATTTAAGATTAATTGAGTTAATTGGTGATCAGACACAAAGGCTGCATCAAATTCAGGCAGCGATTGAATCTTTTTCCTTTTGATAATTTTTGCTCCTAAATCATTATAGTGGTCCCTTTGCTTGCCGACTCCACAATTGCATCGGCTAATTGCAATCCGTTTATTGCTTGATCAAGATTAGCAATCTTTGATTTGCTTTTTGCGGAAGCGCAGTTGCTGAAATCAATTAACTCTTCCCTCAAAGCTCCTTGTATTTTTTCATCTATTTCTGGCCATAGATTGCCATCTGGCGAATTGATTCCTTCCTTGTTCCACACTTGTAACGCGCTATCAAGTGAACGTAGCTGAATGCTTTTATTAGATCCTACAATAATTAATTCAGAGTCAATGCAGCCATGCCAAGTACTTGTGGAAACATTGGTTGGAGCACCTTTTGGTACAAACCAGCTGGTTTCTGTGATTCCAATACAGTTATTTTCAAATTTGATTAAAGCAATGCAGGCCTCTGGTGATAAGTGATCGCCAAGGCGTCGTTCATGCGCTGTTACGCATATTGGCTTACTATGAGTTAGCCAAAGTAGTAAGTCGAGATCATGAATAGATGATTCATAAATAGTGTGTACCCGATCGGCAATCGCAGCAAACCATGAGCTGCTAAGATTCCGTTTCGTTCGAATTGATATTAATTCTCCAAATTCTTTTTGATTAATTTGCTGCTTGATTAATCTATGATTTAATTCATAGCGTAAGATGAAGCCAACCTGTAGAATTGACCCGCTGCTCTCAGCTGCCTGCCTTAATTTATTTGCTTCTACAAAGTTAGCAGCAAGTGGCTTCTCTATGAATACTGGCTTGCCTGTAGCAACGGCCGCTAGGCACTGCTGATGATGCTGATCATCAGGTGTAACTATTGCGATTGCATCTATTTCATCATCATTAATTAATTCCTCAGCACTTTTGTATTGACGTTTTACGTTGTATTTAGTTCCTATGAATGCCAATTGTTCTTCCCGGGGCTCTGCGATTGCAAAGAGTTCAACGTTTGGCAGTGTATGAAATATATTTGCGTGCATACTGCCAAAGCGGCCTAACCCCGCTAATCCAACACGAAGTAATTTTGTTGATTTCATTTAGATTTTTGTTTAATGAAGCCGGTGATCGGAATTGAACCGACGACCTACTGATTACGAATCAGTTGCTCTACCCCTGAGCTACACCGGCAGCCGGATTAAATTAGCATTATGGATAAGTAAATCAACCTGCAGCGAGAGTGCCTAATGTCTAAACCTTCTCAGCTTGATCCAGTTTTACGCGAACGCTTGCTTAAGGAAGCGCGTACACCTTGGCGCAGCCTACGCAGGGCTTTGTGGTTCACTCTTTTCGCTTCCGCCGCTGTTGGCGCTGCCACCATGGCAATGCGCAGTGCCTCCGGCGTTGCTGTTCCCTTCAGCGACCTTGGCATCCAATCCGCTGCTTTGCTGATCAGTGTCTCTTTGATTTGGCTTGATCGCAATCGCCAACCCCAGCACTGATCTCAATTGCCACTGCATCGTTAGAAGTAAAATAAGTGCCCAGAACAAGCATGTAAAACGGCTTTGCCCATGCCACAGGATTAGTTCGCTAAATGCTCCTGCCCGTTGATCTAGCCAAAACAAGACAGGCAGCTGGCTTATAGCAATTAGTGGTTTGAATAAACCTATGGGTAGGTTCATATTTCCTTGCAGTTGGGGTAGTAAAACTGCAAGGCTCCATAGCAAAAGTATTTCTACCTGTGGTGCAGGGCCAGATGTGCCGCCAGCAAAAATCAACTGCAGCAATAACAATTCAATGGGTAGCAGGCCGAGGCTAAGCAGCGGCAGCCAGCCAACCATTAGCTACTTAGTGTGCGGCGTTGAGTAACCATCTTGTACGCAACAAGGCGATCACCATCTTGCCAATCAGCAAAACGATCACAACCAATACCGCATTCAAAGCCTGTATTTACTTCTTTAACATCGTTTTTAACACGTTTCAATGAATCAAGATCGCCTGCATATATTTGTTGTTTGCCGCGGAAGAGCCGGAATTTACAATTGCGTTGCAAGCTGCCACTTGTTACATAACAACCAGCCACCGCACTCTTGCCAATACTAAATACTGCACGCACTTCAGCTTCTCCGAGGGATTGCTCAACCAACTCGGGCTCCAGCAGGCCTTCCATTGCCAACTGAATGTCTTCTAATAGTTTGTAAATAACATCGTAATCGCGTACATCTACACCCGCTGCTTCTGCGGCACGTTTCGCGCCGGATGCAAGTGAGGTGTTGAAACCTATTATTACAGCTCCTGATGCATAAGCTAAATCTACGTCGGTTTCGGTTATTTCTCCAGGAGCTGAAAGTAAAACTCGAACTTGAACTTCTCCTTGAGGTAGTTGTTCAAGCATGCCAAGAATTGCCTCAACGCTACCTTGAACATCTGCCTTAAGAATTAGGTTTAATTCTTTTAGTTCCCCTTCACTTGCCTGCCCAGACATCGACGTAAGTGATACACGACGGGAGGCCATCTGCTGCGCTAGTCGTGTTGCCCGTGCCTCGCTGGCGCGATCACCAACAACTGCGCGAGCTGCTTTCTCATCGACGTACACCTCAAACTCGTCACCCGCTGCTGGCACTTCACTAAAGCCCAGCACTTCAACGGCAGAAGATGGCCCGGCCTGTTTAACCCGCTTACCGGTATCGTCCACCATCGCTTTAACTTTGCCCAACACGGGGCCTGCAGCCAAAACATCGGAGGGATGCAATGTTCCGTTTTGAATTAACAATGTCGCCACCGGACCTTTTGCTTTATCGAGGTGTGCCTCAATAACAGTGCCCTTAGCCATTCGATTTGGATTGGCTTTTAGATCTTCTACCTCAGTTACCAAAAGTATCATTTCCAATAGGGAATCGATACCAGTGCCTTTCAGAGCACTTACAGGCACCATTACGGTGTCACCACCCCAATCTTCTGGCAGCAAGTTTTGATCTGTTAGCTCTTGTTTAACCCGATCAAGTTGAGCTCCTTCTTTATCTATTTTATTAATAGCAACAACAATGGGTACTTCAGCGGCGCGGGCATGGCTGATTGCTTCAAGGGTTTGAGGCCTTACCCCGTCGTCTGCAGCCACAACAAGTACAGCTACATCTGTTACTTTCGTTCCACGCGCCCGCATTGCTGTAAATGCTTGGTGACCAGGCGTATCTAGGAAGGTAACTGTGCGGTGCTCATCACCATGTTGTACCTCAACTTGATATGCACCGATGTGTTGAGTAATGCCACCGGCTTCACCTGCAGCTACGCGAGTTTTGCGTATCGCATCAAGCAAACTCGTTTTGCCATGGTCTACATGACCCATAACAGTTACTACTGGTGGCCTACGAATTAGATGCTCGAAGTCGCTCTCCTCGATCATCTCAACGGTTTTCTTAGCAGCTTCTTCAACGTCGTCTTGCAGCACGGGAACGCCAAATTCCTGCGATACCGTCTCAATTGATGAGAGATCAAGGGTTTGGGTAACGGTTGCAATAATTCCTTTAAAGAATAGGGATTTAATAATTTCAGAACTTTCAACACTGAGCATGTCTGCGAGTTCTTGCACAGTGAGATTCCCTTCTGGGATCACCAGCATTTCGGGTCTTATTTGTTTCGCGTCCCGTGCAGCGCGCAGTTCCATTGCACGCCGCCGTTGTCTTTGACGGGTGGTTTCTTTTTTGCGTCGACGCAAAGCGACAGGCTTAGCTCCGCCAGTTGCGGGTGAAACCCTCGGTTTGCTTGGTCTTGCCAGGCTCGCTTGCAGTACAAATGCTTCCTGTTCGCCTGCAAATCCGCTGGTTTCGGACGTTAGGGAATCGTCATTTTCACCGATGATGTGAACTTTTTGACGTTGCTTTTGCGGCGTACGACTGCGTAACGCCTCCAATTTGGCGCTGTCGTCCCAATCTGGACGCCGCGCTTTGCCTGCAGCTGTACCAGCGGCTGCAGCTGGACGGAATCCAGGCCGTTTAGGTGCATTGGGAGCTGTAGGGGCTCCAGGGCGTGTGGGCCCTTCACCTGGCTTGCGTGGGGCTTCACTGCCAGGGCGACTAGGCACCACTCGCCTGGGGCCTTCTGGTGCTGGACCCCTTGGCGCTCCAGGTTTCTGGAGCTGCATTAACTCACCAGGTGCAACTGGTTTGCGCATGGCTCCTGGCCCTGGCCTGGTTGGTGGAGCAGCTGGATCCCGTCGCATTGGCTTGCCCACCAATTCCAGGGAGGAAGCTGGCGGCCTGCCGTCTGGTTCGGCTCGTTTCGGCTGTGGAGGGCCCCCAGCTCTTACAACCGGAGATCCTGGCCTTTGCGGTGCAGGGGGCCGTTGCGGAACCGGCCTTTGTGGAGTTGCTGTGCGCATTGGCACGGCCGGGCGATTTTGATCACCGCCTCTTAAAGGAGGGGTTACGGGCCTCGCTGGTTTGGCGACAACAACCGGTTTTGGGGCCGGTGGCTTGATGCTCGTAATTTGCTTCGCTGGAGTAACTGGCTTCGCTGTCGTTACCGGCTTTGGCGCAGTAACTGGCTTTGGCGGAGCACTAACAATTGACACCGGCCGCACTGGCAGCACTGGCCGCACTGGTACAACAGGTTTTACCGTCACCAGCGGTTTTGCGTTAACCGGTTTTGGAGTTGAGGCTTTTGGTGTGGGTGGCTTAACAACCACTGGTTTTATAACCACCGGCTTGGCTGCTGCTGGCTTAGCCGCAACTGGCTTGGCAGCAACTGGTTTTACAACCGCTGGCTTAGCTGCTGCTGGGCTTTGGGCAGGGGTTGGTCTTGCTGGCGGAGCAGGCGGTGCAATTACTGCCGGCTTGTTAACTACGGCTGGCGCAACCGGGGTAGCAATTGCAGGGGTTGTTGGTGCAGCAACTGAAGCTTTTTTGAGGGTCAGAATTTTGCTGGCTGGTGCCTCTGCGCTTTTGCTGGGTGATGGGGGTTGGTTCCTGTCCCCATTCCCGGCGCCACCTCCGTTTACGCCACTGCCACCAAGAAGTGAGCGGATTTTGGCCGCTTCGCTGTCGCTGATGGAGCTGCTGTGGCTTTTCGCCGCAATCGACAGTTTCTCCGCAGCATCGAGCACATCTCGGTTTTCGAGACCTAGGTCTCGCGATAGCTCATAGATCCGGACTTTGCCGCCGCTCGTCATGCAGGTCTCCATTGGACGGGGCACTTTGTGCCTCCGTGCCCGTCACAGTGACGGGACGGTATTCATATTGCCTGAAGGGATGCCTTTGAGGCTGATTCCCTCCGGCCCAAGCCTTGAGGCGAGGGCGCTATAGATGGCGTCTTCAACGTTTACCCGTAGGGCCCGCTGTAGTTTGCGCCGCTTGCGGGCTTCTTCTAGGCATTGCTGCGTTGGGCAGAGATAGGCCGAACGACCCATTCCCTGATCAAGCTGAATACCTTCGCCCCCTCCTAACCGCACCACTCGCCAAAGTTTCTGACGATCTACCAAGTTACGGCAAGAAACGCATCGACGCATAGTGGTCATCGGGCTCACCGAGCCTCAAAAGTTGATTCACTTTCTGAAATAGTTTCTTCTTGGAAATCCTCCTCAATTGGATAAAGTTCGCGGAGACGTGCATCCTCTTCGGCCCGAGTTGCTTGCTCGGCTTCTAATCTGGCCTCTGCTTCCGCCTGTTGTCTCTCATCTTCTTGTCGCAACACTATTAGTTCAGCAACTTTTTCATCTTCCGTACCTTGGTCATATTCAGCGGAGTTTTTAATATCGATTTTCCAGCCGGTTAAGCGAGCTGCAAGACGTACATTTTGCCCTTCACGGCCGATGGCCAAGCTCAATTGATCGGGTGGTACGAGTACGTGGGCATGTTGCCCCTCAGGGTCTACTAGACGCACCATTTCCACCCTGGCGGGGCTTAAGGAATTAGCAAGATATTGACCTGGATCTGCAGACCAGCGAATTACATCTATTTTTTCTCCACGCAGTTCATTAACAACTTGCTGGATTCTTGAACCACGAGCGCCAATGCAGGCCCCCACGGGGTCAACCTCCCGCTCAACACTGTCTACCGCCACTTTTGTGCGTGGTCCAACGGCCCTTGAAGGGGGATTTGCCTCGCGAGCTACAGCAACTATTCGCACTGAACCCTCCTGGATCTCGGGTACTTCGTTCTCAAATAAATACACAACTAAGCCTGCATTTGATCGACTTACAAACATCTGAGGGCCACGCCTTGCAATTTCTGATACCTCTTTAAGAAAAACTTTGAAAGTAGCATTTGCCCTATAATTATCATTTGGAAGTTGGTCGCGGCGCGGTAATTCAGCTTCAACTTCCGGGCGGCCTAAGCCGCTACTAACGGCCATAATTACACTTTGCCGTTCAAAACGAATAACTCGTGCGGTGAGTACTGGATCTTCTAAATCAGCAAATTCTTCTTGAATCATTCGCCTTTGCTGGTCGCGCAATTTTTGGGCTAACACCTGCTTGGTTGATGCGGCGGCCATACGGCCAAACTCATCTTTTTCCGGGGTAACATCTAGCACCACAGTGTCACCCAGTTGCGCATCTTCTGCAACCTGTTGTACTTCTTCTAGAGCGATCTGATGATCCTCACTTTCAACTTCTTCAACGATTATTTTAGAGGCGAGCACTCTAAAACCCTCCTCTTCAAGATCTAGCCCAACATCAAAATTACTGAAATATTCTTCATCGAATGGATCTTCACTAATTCCAAGGTAAAGGGTGCGCCGGTAGCGCTCATAACCCTTCAAAAGCGCTTCGCGTAAAGCTGCTTCAACCACGTTAGGCGGTAATTTTTTTTCCTCGCTGATGTCTTCGATGAGGGTTGTTAGGCCCGGCAGCATTACAAGTGCCATAAAAAATTCAGGTTGTAGGGAAAAAGAAAACGGTAGGGAGTTCAGGATTCAAGCTTTGGGTTAGCCAGGCGCACTTCGAAAACCTCTGGCCTGGGGATTCGCACAACCCGCCCCCGCAGGTTGATCTCCACTGCGTCGTCATCACGTCCTAGCAGTGAGCCCTCACGGCTAGTTTCAACGCCAGCTTTATCTCTGTGCAAAACGCTCACCGGGAAGCCACGAAAACTGCGGAAATCTCGATCATCAAGAAGCACATTCCCCACTCCGGGGCTTGTAACTTCAAGAACATAGGCCTCGCTAAGTAGGGGTTCCGCTTCAAGTGCATCACTAAATGCACAACTAAACGAAGCACAATCTTCAAGGCTTATATCGGTGCCATTGGTTCTGCCAAGAGCGATCACCAAAGCTTGGGGATTGCGGTGGCTATGCAATGCAACGCTGTTAATTTCAAACCCCATTGGATTTGCAATTAAAGTTGCCAGGTTTTCCAGTGGTGGTAGTGATGAATGAGCCAAGGGCAAGTAACTCGTAGGGCCTCCCGGCCCGCAATCGCAGGATAATTACGATTGCCCAAAAGCTTCAGCCTTAAGGCTGCTGCTGCTGGTTACCCGCCGGGCACTTGTGAATCTTAAGACTCCGCCGGCTTTGGGGGCAACTCAATAGAAGGTGCTTCGCCATAAAAATCAGTTGGTTGGGGCTCACTGCGAAGAGCTGCATTTGAATTGATGCAACCACCGCGCTCTTGCGCGTATTGGCATACGCGCGCCCACAGCTTGGCGCGGCTGCCCAAAGCACCAGCACTGAACCGCACTTCGTTAGCGCTGCCCGAAGCGGGATTGATGGTTGCCTCACATAGAGGGCAGACTTGTACTGAATTATCCAAATTGTTAGTTGGCAGTCGATTCAGTTTAGTTATGGCCGTTTCAATTCTCCAACTAAGTGATCCACATCTGCTGGCAAACCCCCTTGGTTGGTATCGGGGCGTGCAGCCATTTGTTGCTTTAAAAAACGGCCTGGAAAGGGCTCTCTTACAAATTGGACGCCCACCAAACTTGCTGTTGCTAACGGGCGATCTATGTCAAGACGAATCCTGGGCCGGTTACGCGCTTTTACGCAATTTATTGGTTCCTCTTGGCATTCCAATCGCTTTACTTGCAGGTAACCACGACCATCCCCAGCTGCTGAGAGCCTGTCTTGGCCGAGTAGCCCATGTGGCGCCAGCTCTAATTCCTATTGGCGGTTGGCAGTTGTTACTTCTTGATAGCCATTGGCCTGGGGAGGTGGATGGCTGGATCTCAAAAGCTCAGCTTCATTGGGCAAAAAAAGTCTTAAATAATCAATACGATGATTTGCTCGTGGCGGTGCATCATCCCCCTGAAGCGCAACGGGAGGGATCTTTATTTCTAGATCGGCTTGTAACTTTTGCTAAACCTAAAATTGTGTTGATGGGGCACATACATCAACATCGGCGTGATACCCACGCAAAAACTACTTTGCTGGGCTGCCCTTCAAGTTTTTTACAGTTCAAGCCCACCCAGATTTGCCCTTTGGGGTTACCGCATCAATGTGGAGCTCGTTTTGTGGAGCTCGAAGCCGATGGCACCTGGCAGGAAACATTGTTGCGCTGGCCTAACTAGGCTCATATGGTTCTGATCTGAAAACGATTGCTGCGGGCTTGCATAACAGTTTTATTTGGGCTGATCCTCGCTTTTTCAAAGCCGCTAGCAGCCAATGCCGAGCATGGTTTTGTAGCCAAAGCGGTTGCTAGAACTGCTCCAGCGGTGGTTCGCATAGATACTGAAAGGGAGGTGCGCAATAGCGGTTTTGAGCCTGGTCTTGAAGATCCTTTACTGCGCGAATTATTTGGCGATCTTCCTAACAGCCACCGTGAAAATGGCCAAGGTTCTGGTGTGGTGATCAATATTAATGGCTTGGTTTTAACCAATAATCACGTGGTAGACGGTGCTGATCGGGTTCAAGTAACCCTGGCTGATGGCCGCCAACTTGATGGCGATGTGGTGGGTACAGATCCAATTACAGACCTGGCAGTTGTGAGGCTTCCAGGGGGCACCAAAGATTTGCAGGCGGCCCCTCTTGGTGATTCCAACGCACTGGAGCCAGGCGATTGGGCTATCGCCCTTGGCAATCCTTACGGCCTTGATAGCACCGTTACTCTTGGCATTGTGAGCAGCTTGCATCGCAATATTTCCAGCCTTGGTTTTACTGATAAGAGATTGGAATTAATCCAAACTGACGCTGCAATTAATCCTGGTAACTCAGGTGGTCCGTTACTAAACGAAGAAGGCGAAGTAATTGGTTTAAATACCCTTGTGCGAGCTGGCCCTGGGGCTGGCTTGGGTTTTGCAATTCCAATCAATTTGGCCCGGGGGGTAGCCCAAAGCTTGGCTGCCGGCACACCAGTGGTGCATCCCTATCTGGGTCTCCAACTGGTTCCCCTCACCGCCCGTAGAGCTAAGGATCACAATGCTGATCCCAATGCTTTGCTGCAGTTGCCCGAACGAGATGGGGCCCTAGTGCAACAGGTTTTGCCCCAAAGCCCAGCAGCAAAAGCGGGATTGCATCGAGGTGATTTAGTAATTTCTGCCGGCCGTAAACCTGTGCACGCCCCCGCTGATTTGCTAGCGGTGGTTGAAGGTTCAACAGTAGGTGAATCGTTGGATTTGGAGGTGTTGCGCGGCAGCGAAAACCTTAAATTAGCGATTCGTCCCGCCCCGTTACCTGAATCGGCTTCCCAGGGATAGTTAGGGGGATTTGTGTTCCATTGCTAGGTTCGCGAAACACAGCAACCTCGTGATGCCAAATCTTCAAGATCAGATGAAGCAAGCCGTAGCACTGGCAGCCGTTGATCAAGTTGTTAGTGGCATGGTCTTGGGGTTGGGTTCTGGTTCTACAGCAGCTTTGATGATCAAGGAGGTGGGAGCACGCTTGAAAGATGGTCGCTTAAAAGATTTAGTTGGTGTTACCACATCATTTCAAGGGGAGGTGCTCGCAGCTGAACTTGGAATTCCTCTGCAAGCTCTGAATGCTGTTAACCGTATTGATTTGGCAATTGATGGGGCTGATGAAGTAGATCCTGCTTTTCAGTTGATTAAAGGTGGTGGTGCTTGTCATGTACAGGAAAAACTTGTGGCAGTGAGGGCAAAACGATTTGTGGTGGTGGTTGATTCCAGCAAACTTGTAGATACTCTCAATCTTGAGTTTCCTCTCCCGGTAGAGGTGCTACCAGGTGCTTGGCGGCAGGTTCAAAGCCAATTGGAATCTTTAGGCGGCATGGCTCAGCTGCGAATGGCGGTAAAAAAGGCTGGCCCAGTTGTTACAGATCAGGGGAACTTAGTCCTTGATGTGAAATTTATTGGCGGTATCAAAGATTCTGCCGCCTTGGAGTCAACAATTAACAACTTGCCTGGAGTATTAGAAAATGGTTTATTTATTAACTTAACTCATCAGGTTTTGGTAGGTGAAATAATTAATGGTGAACCAAAAGTTCGTGATCTTGTGAAGCGATGATTCAAGTTTTATGTTCAATTCTTAGTCGTACAGATTCACGATGGCTATGTAAACCTTCGCTGGCCGCAAGGGCCATGATTGCAGTACCTGTTGCTTGCAAAGCTTGGTGATTAAATTCAATCAAGCTTGTGTGACGCATAAAGGTTTCAACGCTGAGGGCTCCACTAAAGCGCGCCGTGCCAGAGGTGGGGAGGGTGTGATTTGGGCCAGCGAGATAATCACCAGCGGCTTCTGGGGTGTAACTACCAAGGAAGATCGCTCCGGCCTGTTGAATCCTTTCCGCCAAGGTATCTGGATCGCAAACTTGTAGTTCTAAATGTTCAGGGGCGAAGCTATCTGAAAGTTTTGCTGCCTCTTCAATGCTTTGGCAGAGCACCACCAAGCCCCAATCACGAATTGAAGCACTGGTGAGTTCTCGCCTGGGGTGATCTTGCAGTTGTTTTTCCACTTCAACAGGTACAGCGCGGGCAATACGCTCGCTTGTGGTGAGCAGGATTGCGGCGGCTAGGGGGTCGTGTTCCGCTTGAGCCAGAAGATCTGCTGCTACCAAAATGGGATCAGCGCTGTCGTCGGCGATGATCAAAACCTCGCTGGGTCCGGCAAGAGAATCAATGCCAACCCTGCCAAATAGTGCTTTTTTGGCGAGGGTTACGTAGAGATTGCCAGGGCCACTGATCACATCAACCCGAGGAATACTTTCGGTGCCCCAAGCCAACGCTGCAATTGCCTGAGCTCCACCAACGCGATAAATCTCATCAATGCCGGCTAGGTGAGCCGCGGCTAGTACTGTTGAATTAATTTGGCCATCAGGGCCTGGTGGGGTAACCATCACGCGATGTTTAACCCCGGCCACTTCGGCTGGAATTGCATTCATTAATACGGTGCTGGGATATGAAGCTCTGCCGCCGGGCACATACAAACCAGCCCGCTCCACCGCCCGCCATCGCCGCTTAAGTTTTTCGCCATGGGGCCCTTCAAGCATTATGTCGGCAGGTAATTGCTTGGCGTGAAACGTTTTTATTCTTGTTTTTGCGAGCTGTAAAGCCTCCTGTAGTGGTTCAGCTGTGAGTTGCCAAGCGCGCTGTATTTCTTCGGGGGGAACTCTTAGCTCCTCAAGCTTTGCGCCATCAAATTTTTCGGTGTAGTGCTTTAGGGCTTGATCACCTCCTAAGCGCACCTGTTCAATAATCGTGTCAACGGTGTGGCGTGCTTCTTGCGATTTCGGGTTGTTGGTGCGGTTGCCGATCGCGGCCAGCATCGTTGCGGCTTCCTTTGGATCGCTCAGCAACTTCAGCAACATGGCTGGATTTTTTACGCACTTTTGCCTAAAGCTACCGCTGTTTGGGTTTCGCAATGATGGGGGGCAGCAAGGAGCTAGGATTTTGGTTTGATGTTCTGCTCAGTAACACCAAGTGGCCAATAACAAATCTGCTGAAAAGCGTATTCAGATTGCAGAGCGCAATAGGGTGCAAAATCGCACCTACAAGTCTGCTTTACGCACTCTGATGAAGCGTTGCTTTACTGCCTGTGAGGCCTATGGCAGCAAGCCGGGAGCTGAATCTAATGTGATAGTCCAGGATTCATTGAGTGCTGCATTCAGCAAAATTGATAAAGCAGTGAAAGTTGGGGTGCTGCATCGCAATACAGGAGCTAACCAGAAATCACGTCTTAGTGCGGCAGTTAAAAAGGCAACTACAGAACTTGCTCCAACAGCCTAGGTTTAATTTCCTAAGTGGATGGGCGAAGTTTTGCTGCCGTTAATAGATAGCCATTGCCACATTGTTTTTCGTGAGTTCGACGACGACCTAGAACTGGTTGCCGAGCGTTGGCGAAATGCAGGTGTGCAGGCTTTATTGCATGCATGCGTTGAACCCGCTGAAATTCCAGGAATAAAAGCCCTCGCCGATCAATTTCCTGAGCTGCGCTATTCAGTGGGCGTACACCCTCTCAACCCTCAGCATTGGCGGCCAAATAGTATTGATGTTCTTAGGGAAGCAGCTACAACAGATAAACGCGTTGTTGCTATTGGGGAATTAGGCCTTGATCTTTTTCGAGCCACAAATTTGCTGGAGCAGCTGGAGATTCTTACAGCACAGTTGAACTTGGCTGAGGAATTGAAACTGCCGGTAATCATCCATTGCCGAGATGCAGCGGCTGCAATGCTTGAGCTTCTGCAGCATCGCCGCATTCAAGGCCATCAATTAACCGGGGTAATGCATTGTTGGGGCGGCACTCCAGCTGAGATGGAAGCTTTCCTGGAATTCGGCCTTCACATCAGCTTTAGTGGCACGGTTACTTTCCCAAAAGCCCACGAAACTCATCAATGCGCCCGCCAAGTGCCGGCCAACCGTTATTTAGTGGAAACAGATTGCCCCTTCTTGGCGCCAGTGCCGCGCAGAGGGAAGCGCAATGAGCCAGCGATGGTGCGCCATGTGGCGGAAAGAGTGGCGGAGCTGAGGGGGGAAACCCTTGAACAGGTTTGTATTCAAACAAGCGCAAATGCAGCTCTGCTTTTTTCTTTGCCTTATCAGGCTTTTGTTTAGGTTTCGCTTTCCCGACATGTTCCTTGACAGAATCCGCCCTCTTCTGGGTATGATTAGCTATTGGCCCAGAAGTGGGCTGAACTGCCCTCTCACTCCGCGGGCTTTGTTGCCGAAGGTTCCCCTGGTCTCCATCCATTGAGCAATTGTTGAACATGGCCGCCCCTTGTTTCTGCGAGGGGCGGCTGTTGTCTTGGCAATGCGCAATTTTTGGATCTCTTTGGCGCCGAGGTAACCGCTAATTAACCCTCCTTCTGACCTGCAGGTTTACGCATGAGCAGCGCGATTCAAGTCGCCAAGACTGCCACTTACCTTCCTGATTTAGTGGAGGTACAGCGTGGGAGTTTTAAATGGTTCTTAGAAAAAGGCTTGATTGAAGAGCTTGATAGCTTTTCGCCTATCACCGATTACACCGGCAAACTGGAGCTTCATTTTGTTGGTACTGAGTACCGGCTAAAACGCCCACGCCATGATGTGGAAGAGGCAAAACGCAGAGATGCAACTTTCGCCTCCCAAATGTATGTTACTTGTCGATTAGTTAATAAAGAAACTGGTGAAATCAAAGAGCAGGAAGTGTTTATAGGCGAATTACCTTTGATGACAGAGCGTGGCACTTTCATCATAAATGGTGCTGAGCGTGTAATTGTTAATCAAATTGTTCGCAGCCCAGGTGTTTACTTCAAAGACGATCAAGATAAAAACGGACGTAAAACCTATAATGCCAGCCTTATCCCTAATCGAGGCGCTTGGCTTAAATTCGAAACAGATAAGAATGATTTGTTACATGTTCGTGTAGACAAAACACGTAAAATTAATGCCCATGTTTTGATGCGGGCAATAGGCTTATCTGATAATGATGTTTTAGATAAATTACGTCATCCTGAATATTATCGCAAATCTATTGAAGCTGCCAATGAAGAGGGTATTTCTTCTGAAGATCAAGCACTACTTGAGCTCTACAAAAAACTGCGCCCAGGTGAGCCTCCGTCTGTAAGTGGTGGTCAGCAGCTTTTGCACAGTCGCTTTTTTGATGCCAAGCGCTACGATCTTGGCAAAGTTGGTCGTTATAAAATCAACAAGAAACTCCGTCTTGCTATTCCAGATGCGGTGAGAACACTCACCCCTGAGGATGTACTTTCAACTATTGATTACTTAATCAATCTTGAACTTGATGTGGGTGGTGCCAGCCTTGATGATATCGACCATTTGGGTAATCGCCGCGTTCGCTCTGTTGGCGAATTACTACAAAACCAAGTTCGGGTTGGTTTAAACCGCCTTGAACGCATCATTAAAGAAAGGATGACCGTCGGTGAGACAGATTCCCTCACCCCGGCTCAATTGGTTAATCCAAAACCACTAGTAGCAGCAATAAAAGAATTCTTTGGCTCCAGCCAGTTAAGCCAATTTATGGATCAAACTAATCCATTGGCTGAACTTACTCACAAAAGACGTATTAGCGCCCTTGGCCCAGGGGGTCTTACCAGAGAACGCGCTGGCTTCGCTGTGAGAGATATTCATCCATCTCACTACGGTCGAATTTGTCCAATCGAAACACCTGAAGGACCTAATGCTGGTTTAATCGGTTCTCTAGCAACTCACGCCAGAGTTAACGAATATGGTTTTATTGAAACTCCTTTTTGGCGCGTTGAAAACGGTCATGTAATCAAATCCGGCGATCCTATCTATATCGCCGCTGATCTAGAAGATGAATGCCGTGTTGCCCCAGGTGATGTGGCAACAAATTCAGACGGTCTTATTACAGCCGAATTAGTACCGGTTCGTTATCGCCAAGATTTTGAAACAGTTCCACCAAATCAAGTTGATTATGTGCAATTGTCGCCAGTTCAGGTAATTTCAGTTGCAACATCGTTGATCCCATTCCTTGAACACGATGATGCAAACCGAGCGCTTATGGGCTCAAACATGCAACGTCAAGCTGTACCACTACTCAGGCCAGAAAGACCCCTTGTGGGAACCGGCCTTGAAACTCAAGTGGCTAGAGATTCAGGCATGGTTCCTATCACTAACGTGAACGGAGGGGTTGTTTTTGTAGATTCAACTCAGATTATTGTTCGCGATGATGAAGGTAATGATCATTATCATATTCTTCAAAAATATCAGCG
>ERZ888423.1981-NODE-1981-length-16392-cov-31.518761_pt1 | contig 16392 bp, 12 predicted proteins | sample MGYA00520523_ERZ888423 | MGnify/ENA primary metagenome ERZ888423 (study PRJEB32303, sample SAMEA104408611) | aquatic metagenome | biome: Brackish water; feature: Pelagic; material: water | place: Baltic Sea | collected 2014-06-08T10:24:00 | depth 30,27 m ...
TTTTGCCTCTCGATCCGCCCATCCATCCGGCCCCGTCCCTCCTCCCTTCTGTTTCAGGCGCATGTTCCTCAGCGTCGTCATTCCCACCTACAACCGCCGGGCCATCCTCGAGAAGGCACTCACCGCCCTGGAGCAGCAACGGCTCGGAGCGCCGATCGAGGCTTACGAAGTGGTGGTGGTCGATGACGGCTCCACCGATGACACCCCCGCCTGGCTGCGCCAGGCGGCCGGCCGCTTCCCCCACGTGCGGTTGGTGGAACAGGACCATGGCGGTCCGGCGGCAGGGCGCAACCGGGGCGTCGCCCATGCCCGCGGCGATGTGATTGTGTTCATCGACAGCGACCTGGTGGTGAATGACGGCTTCCTGCTGGCCCATGCCGAGGCGCTGGCCGGCTACTGGGAGCGGCACGGCCATCGCCGCTGCTTCACCTACGGCGCGGTGATCAACACCTCCAACTTCGACGACCCGCGCAGCGAACCGCACAAGCTCAGCGATCTCTCCTGGGCTTACTTCGCCACCGGCAACGTGGCGATTGACCGGGCGCTACTGGAGCAGGCCGGCCTGTTCGACACCGGCTTCCGGCTCTATGGCTGGGAAGACCTGGAGCTGGGCGAACGGCTGCGGCAGCTTGGGGTGGAGTTGGTGCGCTGTCCGGCCGCCGCGGGATATCACTGGCATCCCGCCCTGCGCCTGGAGCAACTGCCGGATCTGGTGCGCATCGAGCAGGAACGGGCCCGCATGGGCCTGGTGTTCTACCGAAAGCACCCCACCCGCCGGGTGCGCTTCATCATTCAGTTCACCTGGCTGCACCGGCTGCTCTGGGAGGTGCTCACCCTCGGCGGGCTGGTCAACGAACGCACGCTGCGGCCCCTGCTGGCCTGGTTGATCCGCCGCGGCCAACCGGGGCTGGCGATGGAGCTGCTGCGGCTGCCGCTCAACCGGCTCGGCGTGCGGGCTCTCTACCGCGAAGCAAAGGCCGCAGGGCTGCGCTGAAGGGCCATTTGGTAATTTGGGGAGTACCCACAAACCGCACACCTGTCCGTTTCGGGTGTTCACACGGTTAACGGTGGCTCTTTCTTGAGTTGCTTCGTGCTGAACCCAGGCAGGTGGAGGCGAACCCGAAACCCTCTCAACCCATGGCTGTCGTAACCCTCTCCGAAATGATGGAGGCGGGTGCCCACTTCGGGCACCAAACCCGCCGCTGGAATCCCAAGATGTCGCGCTACATCTATTGCGCGCGCAACGGAGTCCACATCATCGATCTCGTGCAGACCGCCGTCTGCATGAACAACGCCTACAAATGGACCCGCAGCGCCTCACGCGCCGGCAAGCGGTTCCTGTTCGTGGGCACCAAGAAACAGGCCTCAGAAGTGATTGCCCTGGAGGCTGCCCGCTGCGGCGCCGCCTACGTGAACCAGCGCTGGCTGGGCGGCATGCTCACCAACTGGAGCACGATGCGCGCCCGTATCGATCGCCTCAAGGATCTCGAGCGGATGGAATCCTCCGGCGCCATCGCCATGCGGCCCAAGAAGGAAGCCGCCGTGCTGCGCCGCGAACTGGAGCGTCTGCAGAAGTATCTGGGTGGTCTGAAGAACATGCGCCGCCTACCGGATGTGGTGGTGCTGGTGGATCAGCGCCGCGAAACCAACGCCGTTCTTGAGTGCCGCAAGCTCGACATCCCCCTGGTGTCGATGCTTGACACCAACTGCGACCCGGATCTGGCCGACGTGCCGATCCCCTGCAACGACGACGCCGTGCGTTCCGTGCAACTGGTGCTGGGCCGCCTGGCCGATGCGATCAATGAAGGTCGCCATGGTGCCCAGGAACCCCGCGATGATGACGAGGGCTGAGGCCCTCCTCCGCCTGCCTCAGCCTCTCCACGTCCTCTCCCTCTCCCCTCTCCGTTTCTGTCATGGCTGAGATTTCAGCAAAGCTCGTCAAGGAACTGCGCGAAAAAACCGGCGCAGGGATGATGAACTGCAAGAAGGCGCTGGCCGAAAACGCCGGTGACATGACCAAGGCCGCCGAATGGCTGCGCCAAAAGGGCATTGCCACCGCTGAGAAGAAGGCCGGCCGTACGGCAGCGGAAGGATCGATCGGCAGCTACATCCACACCGGCGCTCGCGTCGGTGTGCTCCTCGAACTCAACTGCGAAACCGACTTCGTCGCCCGCGGCGATGTGTTCCAGGAGCTGCTGCGCAATGTGGCGATGCAGATCGCGGCCTGCCCGAACGCTGAATACGTCAGCACTGAGGAAATCCCCCAGGAGATCGTCGAGCGCGAGAAAAGCATCGAAATGGGCCGAGATGATCTTGCCGGCAAGCCCGACAAGATGAAGGAGAAGATCGTCGAGGGGCGCATCGGCAAGCGGCTCAAGGAGCTCGCCCTGCTGGAGCAGCCCTTCATCAAGGACAGCGCGATCACCCTGGCCGAACTGGTGAAGCAGGTGGCCGGTCAGGTCGGTGAAAACATCCAGGTGCGGCGCTTCACCCGCTACACCCTCGGCGAAGGCATCCAGGTGGAAGCCAGCGATTTCGCTGCCGAAGTGGCGGCCATGAGCGGCCAGAGCGCTTGAGCGGCTCCACCGGAGTCCCCCCCTCCGTGGAGCGTGAGCCTTGGAATTCAGCGCCACGGCCCTGACGGAAGCCCAGACCCACCTGCACCAGCTGCATCAGCGCCTGGAGCAGAGCAATCCGGCTCTCTACCGCGATCTGGCCCTCTACCTCCAGGTGCTGAGGGCCGGCCTGCCGCAGGCTGTCCAGCAGGCCTCCTTTCACCTGGCCACCCAGGTGGTGCCAGCGCGCTACATGGCGCTCGACACTGCCGAGCGGCTTGAATTGCAGCGTCGCCTGCAGCAACTGGTGCAGCGCTGTAGCGCTCTGCTCACGGTGGAGCAGCTGATCGTGCTGGCGCGCCAGGTGCGCTCCGAACAGCAGCGTCTGCGGCGGCGGGAGCAGAAGCGTCTGCTGGCCGCCATGGCCGCCGCTGCTGGGGAAGCCCCCGGCGAAGACGATGACACGTTTGAGCCGGTCGGCCGTGGCGCGGCCGCAGGCTCCGGCCTGACGACGGGACTTCCCCGCGGTTCCGTTCAGCTGGGCATGGATCTGCCGCTCAGTGCGGATCTGTTTGCGGCCGGCCTGCCGGGCCTGAGCGGCCTGTCCAGCTTGGCCGCGCTCACCAGCGGCAGTGATGAAGAAGGCGGCCGCGCAACGACGTACGACGACACCGCAGACGACGACGCAGACACCACGGACGCAGACAACGACCTGGACGACGACCCGGACGGCGACGAAACCGACGACGACGAGACGGATGACCGCAAGGCAGATGATCGCGAGGCAGATGATCGCGAGCCGGGTGATCACGAGCCGGATGATCGCCAGTCAGATCAAGGCGCCATAGACGACGAGACCCGCGGCCACCGCCGGCAGAGGAACCGCTTGGGCGGCAGCCACGGAAGCGGCAGCCGCGCAAATCATGCCGGCGCCGAGGCCGACAGTGGGTTCGACGCTGGCGGGGAGCCCGCCCAGATGTTGCAAGCGCTGTTCGCGATGGCCAGCGAGGCGATGGGGCGTCTGCCGGCGCCGGCCAGGGACGGCGACGGCGATGACAACGACATCGACATCGACGACGACAACGGCGGCAGCGGCGGCGGAGATAGCGACGATCACGGCTTTGATGACGGCAACCTTGATGACGACGGCGAGGCGGACGGCGAAGCCGACCCGGAGCCCGGCGCGCCGACCGGCGGATCAGACGACAGCAACGACCCGCCTTACCTGTTGCCGCGCCAGCCGCTGGAGCTGCTGCACTGGTGGGGGGCCTTCGACCTCGCCCTGCAGCGCCGGTTGCGCAATCTCTCGCACGCGATCAACCTCGAACTGCTGCACCTAGGCCTCACGCGCAGCCTGTTGCCGGCGAGCCTGCTGGATGCGGTGCTGCGTGGGCAGATCGAAGCGCTGCCGGCTCCCGCCAATCTGCTGCGTCTGTCGTTGCCCTTCGGCCCCGAAGGCCTGGCAGCGCCGGTGGAGGCGCTCGGCCTGCTGCTGCGCAGCCCCGATCTGGAGGTGGAGCAGCCGCGGCTGCGCACCTGCCGGCGCCGGCTGGAGGAGCGGCGCAGCGAACTTCGCACTGTGGCCCGGAACTACCGACACTGGCAACGGCGCACACTCGCCCTGGAGGCGGAGCAACAGTGGTTGCAGGACAGTCGGACGGCGGGTCCGGTTCAACCCTGACCCCGGGCTCGCCAGCGGGCGATTGGCTGGCCACCCTGCAACAGGCCCTGAGGGTGGAGGCGGAACGCGGTTTCAGCGACCTGCAAGGCCGTCAGGAGTGCTTCAGCGCCTTTCTCACCCGCAGCTGCGGCCAGCCGCCGGACAGCCTGACCCGGCGCCCGGAGGATCAACGCGCCCTGGCCGAGCTGGCTGCTGGCTTCGAGGGCTACAGCGGCTTGAGCCCCGCCCGCCGGCAGACCCTGGTGCGCCAGTGCCGCGAGCGGCTGCATGCCCTGCGCCGTTCGCTTGAGCCACCAGCCAGCGTGGCGCCGCCGCGGCTACCCCGCCGCGACGTCCCTTCGCCTGCAGCGGGCGGCAGGAGTGCAACCAGCGGCGATGCAGGCAACCGTCGCGTGAACCATGGTCAGGCGACCATCGAACCCGACACCCCGCTGGGGGCGATCCATGGCATCGGCGCCAGGACCGCCACCCAGCTGGCCGCCATGGGGCTGCTGCTGGCCCGTGATCTGGTGCGCCATTACCCACGCGACTACGTCGATTACGCAAACCTGGCGCGGATCGGTGCCCTGCGCGCGGGCGAGACGGCCACCGTGGTGGCCACGGTGAAGCGCTGCCATGCCTTTGCCAGCCCGCGCAATCCCAACCTCTCGATCCTGGAGCTGCAGCTGCAGGACATCACCGGCCGGCTGCGGGTGAGCCGCTTTCTGATCGGCAAGCGCTTCAGCACGCCGGGATGGCTGAAGGCCCAGCAACGCCAGTTCCCACCGGGCTGCACGGTGGTGGCCAGCGGCCTGGTCAAGACCTCGCCCTATGGCCCCTGCTTCCAAGATCCGCTGATGGAGGTGCTGGAGGGTCCGGATGCGCCGCTGCGCTCTGACCGGATCGGCCGGCTGCTGCCGGTCTACGCGCTCACCGAAGGCCTGAACGCCGAGCGGCTGCGGCAGGCCCTGCGCGCCGTGCTTGAGGCAGCGGTGCACTGGCCTGATCCCCTGCCGGCCGGCCTGCGGCAGCGGGAAGCGCTGAAGGGCCGTGGGGAAGCGTTGCAGGGGTTGCACGATCCCCGCGACCGGGATCAGCTGCAGGCCAGCCGTCATCGGCTGGTGTTCGATGAGTTTCTGCTGCTGCAGTTGCGGCTGCTGCAACGCCGCCAGCAGCAGAGCCTCCGCCCCTCTACGCCGCTCACGGTGAATGCCGGCGCCGGCAGCCTGGTGGGCAACTTCCTGGCGCTGCTGCCCTTTCCGCTCACCGCCGCCCAGCAGCGGGTGCTGGCGGAGATCCGCGCCGACATGGCCCGGGGCCAACCGATGGCCCGCCTGGTGCAGGGGGATGTGGGCAGCGGCAAGACCGTGGTGGCCGTTGCCGCCCTGCTCACGGCGATCGCAGCCGGTTGCCAGGGGGCCTTGATGGCCCCCACCGAGGTGCTGGCTGAGCAGCATGCCCGCAAACTCGGCGCCTGGCTGCCCCAGCTGCATGTGCGCGCGGCCCTGCTCACCGGCTCCACCCCGCAGCGGCGGCGCCGTGAGCTGTTGCAGGATCTCGCCAATGGCCAGCTGCAGCTGCTGGTGGGCACCCACGCCCTGCTGGAGGATCCGGTGCAATTCGCCCGGCTGGGGCTGGTGGTGGTCGATGAGCAGCACCGCTTCGGGGTGCGGCAGCGCGACCGGCTGCTCGGGAAGGATGTCCAACCCCATCTGCTCACGATGACCGCCACCCCGATCCCACGCACGCTGGCGCTTTCCGTGCACGGGGACCTCGAGGTGAGTCAGATCGACGAGCTCCCCCCTGGCCGCACCCCCATCCGCACCCGGCTGCTGCGCAGCGGCGAGCGGCAGGAGGCCTACCGGCTGATCGCCGAGCAGGTGGCGCTGGGGCAGCGGGCCTATGTGGTGCTGCCGCTGGTGGAGGAGTCCGAAAAGCTCGACCTGCGCTCGGCGGTGGAGGTGCACCGGCAGCTGAGCGAGGAGGTGTTCCCGCAGCTGCGGGTGGGGCTGCTGCACGGCCGCATGGCCAGCAGCGAGAAGCAGGAGGCGCTCACCGCCTTCGCCTGCGGCGCCTGCGATGTGCTGGTGGCCACCACGGTGGTGGAGGTGGGGGTCGATGTGCCGGAGGCGAGCGTGATGTTGATCGAGCACGCCGAGCGCTTCGGCCTGGCGCAGCTGCATCAGCTGCGGGGGCGGGTGGGCCGTGGCGCCGCCGCCTCCCATTGCCTGCTGATCAACGACAGCCGCAATGCCGACGCCCGTCAGCGGCTGGAGGTGCTGGTGCGCAGCTCCGATGGCTTCGAGATCGCCGAAATGGACCTGCAACTGCGAGGCCCGGGGCAGGTGCTCGGCACGCGTCAATCGGGGCTGCCCGACCTGGCCCTGGCCAGCCTCACCGAAGATGGCGCCGTGCTGGAGCAGGCACGCACAGTGGCGCAGGGGCTGCTGGCGGCGGACCCAGAGCTGCAGCGGCATCCGGGGCTGGCCATGGCCCTGGCCGAACAGCGCCAGCGGCAGGCGGAAGCAGCTCGCTTGAATTGAACCCTTCCCCTGGTCTGCTGTCGTGCTGCGTCCCTGGAGCCCGGTGCCGATCGAAGACAACGGCGAACCACTGATCGCACTCCCTGCCGAGCTGCTCCGGCTCGAACCCCACCCCTATGCGGCCCTCGGTGCCCCCTATGGCCAGGCCGGCTGTCCGTTCCGCCTGCGGCAGGGGGTGGTGGAGCGCCTGCTGCAGGCCCAGGACGCCCTGCAGCAGCAGCACAGCTGGCGGCTGGCGGTGTTTGATGCCTGGCGGCCGCTGGCGGTGCAGGCGTTCATGGTGGAACACGCGCTGCGAGAGGAATGCAGGGTCCGAGGGGTGGATCCGCAGCAAGCAAGCCCGGAGCGCGCGGCTGTGGCCGCTGAGGTGGGCCGCTTCTGGGCCCCGCCCAGCGCCGATCCGGCCACACCGCCGCCGCACAGCACCGGAGCCGCGGTGGATCTCACCCTGGCCGGACCGGCAGGCGCGCTGCTGACGATGGGCGGGGCGATCGATGCGATCGGCGAGGTCTCAGAGCCTGAGCACTACGCCAGCGCCGCAGCAGCGGATCCCAGCAGCCCTGCGGCGGACTGGCACCGGCGGCGGCGCTTGCTGCAGGAGGTGATGATGGCAGCCGGCTTCTGCCAACACCCCAATGAGTGGTGGCACTTCAGCCATGGCGATCAGCTGTGGGCCTGGCGCAGCGGCACCCCGCGGGCCCGCTACGGGCGTTGGGCAGGGGATGGGGCCGGTGCGGTGGCGGTGGGCAACGGCATCAGCTGAAACTCGCGCCAGATCTGCTCCGCGTCCGGCCGGCTGAGATAGCCGAGCGCGGCGCAGCGTTTCAAGGTGGCTTCCCCCATCTCCAGTTGCACCTCCCGCAGGCGGACAAGCACCTTCGGCGGTTGGCTGGCGAACTGATTGAGCTGGCGCCGGTAGGCAGCCAGCAGGTTGTCGCGCTTGCAGGTGAGCGGATCCGGCTCGAACGTCTGAACCGGGGCGAGCGGGGTGCGTCGGTCCTGGCTGTGCGCTGCGGGCCCGGTCAGGCCGAGGGCAGCGAGCGCAAGCGCGAGCCCCAGCGAGCGGATCAACATGCGGCCAAAGCCTCACGCACGGCCGCGTCGCCCAGCTGGGCAACGTGCTCGCCGAAGCTGCGCCGCCCGCCGGCCGCCTTCCAGCTCCGCAGCAGCGGCTCGAGGGTGCTCTCCAGCTGCGCCAGGGGCATCCGCTCCAGGAAGGGGCTAGCCAGACGGGTGAGGTTGGGGGTGCCCCCCAGCCAGAGCTGGTATTGCTCCACGCCGCTGCCCACCAGGCCGATCTCGGCCATGTACGGGCGGGCGCAGCCATTGGGACAGCCGGTCATGCGCACCAACACGGGTTTTTCGATCTCCAGGCGCTGCAGCAGGGCATCGAGACGCTGGAGCACATCGGGAAGGATGCGTTCTGATTCGGTGACCGCCAGCCCACAGGTGGGCAGGGCCGGGCAGGCGATCGCATGGCGAGCCAGCAGATCAGGGGCCTCGGGGGCCAGGAAGCCGAGCTCTGCGAGAGCCGCGCGCACCGAACTGCGCTGGGGGGTGCCGATGTTGCAGAGCAGCAGGTCCTGGTTGGGGGTGAGCCGCACCTCCAGCTGGAAGGTTTCCACCAGCCGGCGCAGGCCCTGTTTGCGCTCGCCTTCGAGGCGGCCGCAGAGCAGGGGCAGGCCCACAAACCAGAGATTGGCGCTCTGGCGATGCCAGCCCAGGTAGTCGGCGAGGCGCGGGGTGGGCTCGTTCTGCAGGCCCCGGAGCGGATGGGGGAAGTAGCGCTTGAGCTCCTGCTTGAACCAGGCGATGCCACGGTCGTGAATCAGGTATTTCATGCGGGCATGGCGCCGCACCTGGCGGTCGCCGTGGTCACGCTGCAGGGCAGCGATCGCCTGCACGAGATCGAGCACGTGGTCAGCGGCCACGTACCCGAGCGGATCGGCGGTGCGCGCAAAGGTTTCGTCCTTGTTGTGGGTGCGGCCCATGCCCCCGCCCACATACACGTTGCAGCCCCTGAGGCGCCCGCTCGGGTCGGTGAACACCACCAGACCGATGTCCTGGGTGAGCAGATCCACGGAGTTGTCGCCCGGCACCGTGACCGCCACCTTGAACTTGCGCGGCAGGTAGGTGCCGCCGTAGAGGGGCTCGGTGGGGTCGCCGCTGTAAAGAGCCCCTTCGTGCTGGCGCTCGCGCGCCTCCCGCACCGGCTTGTCGGGCTTGAAGCGATAACTGTGATCGCCTTCCACCCAGAGATCGAGGTAGGAGCCCTCGGCGGCCTCAGGGGAGAGCAGATCGGCGATCTGATCCGCCAGCCGCCGCGCCGCCGGGTAGCCGCCCTTCTCGAAGGGGGCCGCAGGGGCCATCACGTTGCGGTTGATGTCGCCGCAGGCGGCCAGGGTGGAGCCCAAGGCGCGCACGATCGTGCCGATCACCTCCCGCAGATCGGCCTTGGCGATACCATGCATCTGGAAGGCCTGGCGCGTGGTGACGCGCAACGTGCCATTGCCAAGGTTGTTGGACAGGTCATCCATGGCCAGATAAAGCGGCACCGGGATGCGACCGGCGGGGCTGCGCAGCCGCAGCATCATCTGCCAGTCCTTTTCGCGGCCCTTCTGGCGGTTGTCGCGGTTGTCCTGCTGATAGCTGCCGTGAAACTTGAGAATCTGCACCGCGCCATCGGTGAAAAACGGCTTGTCATTCTCCAGCTCGGTGGCCAGGGGCTCTTTGAGGTGGCCGCTGGCCGCCTTGAGCAGCTCGAATTTTGTGGGTGGCAGGTCGGTGGCAGCTGTTGGTTGCGCCGCCGCCGCCTTGGTGGCCGCACCCGCTGCAGGGCCGCCCAGGGCCGCCCCCTCCCCCACGGACATGCGAACACGTTTGGGGGTCAGGGTCACGTTGGTGCTACCAGGTTCTTTGAAGGTAGCGAAGCAGCCGCGACGTCACTGGCGTTCAATACAGTCGATGGCTGTTGAGACGCTTGCGTGGCCACGTTCCTGCTGGAGATCGGCACTGAGGAACTGCCGGCGGATTTCGCCCGGATGGCCCTCCCCCAGCTGGAGCAGCAGGTGCGCCAGGCGCTGAGCGCGCACGAGCTGCCGCTGGAGGCGGTGTGGTGCGGCAGCACGCCCCGCCGCCTCGCCGTCTGCGTGAGTGGCCTACCGGAGCGCCAGGCCGATCAGGAAGAGGAGCGCAAGGGGCCACCGGCGGAGCAGGCCTTCGTGAACGGGGAACCGGCAGCGGCCGCCATCGGCTTCGCCCGTCGCTGCGGCGTGGCCGCCAGCGATCTTGAAGTCCGCCAGACCCCGAAAGGGCCGTTCGTCTTCGCCCGCGTCCGGCAGCAGGGACAGCCCACCCTTGCGCTGCTGAGCAGCCTGATCCCCGGCTGGATCGATGCCCTGCAAGGGCGGCGCTTCATGCGCTGGGGCCAAGGGGACAGCCGCTTCAGCCGGCCGGTCCGCTGGCTGGTGGCCCTGCTCGATGAGCAGGTGGTTCCCGTGCAATTGACGGCCACCGATCCCTCCATCGGCAGCGGCCGCCTCAGCCGCGGCCACCGGCTCGTGCAGACAGAGGTGTCGATCACCGCGGCACACACCTACAGGCAGGAGCTGGCCGCCGCCGGGGTGCAGGTCGACCGCCAGCAGCGCGCTCAGTGGATCCGGCAGCAGCTGGAGGCGGCAGCCAGCGCCGCCGGCGCTCGGCCCGATCTGCCGGAGGCGCTATTCGATGAACTGGTCGATCTGGTGGAACGCCCCTCGCTGATCGAAGGCAGCATCGACGCGCACTTCCTGGCCCTGCCTCCTGAGGTACTGAGCACGGTGATGCGCTCACACCAGCGCTATGTGCCCTTGGAGCACATCGGCGTCCAGCCCGATGAGCTGGCGCTCTCGGCCCGAGCCACCTTGCTGCCCAGCTTTCTGTGCATCGGCAACGGCCTGGAGGCGGCGGCGCCCACGGTGCGCCGGGGCAACGAGCGGGTGCTGAGGGCGCGACTGGCCGATGCCGCCTTCTTTCTCGCTGCGGACCGCCGGGTGCGCAGCCACGACCGCCTCAGCCAGCTGGAGCGGGTCACCTTCGCCGAAGGGCTGGGCAACCTGAAACAACGCGCCGAACGGATCTGCTGGTTCACCGACACGCTGCTGGAGGCACTGGCGTTGGCAGACGACGACGACCAAGCCGCCCGCCGCGCCGCCGAACTCTGCAAGCACGATCTGGTCAGCCAGATGGTGGGCGAATTCCCGGAGCTGCAGGGGGTGATGGGGGCGAAATATGTGCTGGAGGAAGGCGAATCGCGCAGCGTGGCTTTGGCTGTGCTGGAGCACTACCTGCCGCGGGGTGCCGGCGATCGCCTGCCCAGCTCCGCTGCCGGAGCGGTGGTGGCGATGGCGGAGCGGCTGGAGCTGCTGCTCAGCATCTACGCCAAAGGAGAGCGACCGAGCGGATCCTCCGATCCTTATGGGCTGCGTCGGGCCGCCAATGGCCTGCTGCAGGTGCTCCACGCCCAGGGCTGGCGCCTCGATCTGCGTGCGCTGCTGCAGCGCGCCACGACGCACTGGCAGGCGCTGCTGCCGGGCCTGGAGGTGGATTCCGCCGCCCTGGCGCTGGAGCTGCAGGAGTTTCTGCGCCAGCGGCTCGTGGCCCAGTTGGAAGAGGAAGGCTTCGATGCGGATCTGGTGCGGGCGGTGGCGGGAGCCCCAGCCCAAGGCGAGCGCCTGCTGCGCCATCCGCTCGACGCCTGGAAGCGGGCCCAGGTGCTGGCAGACCTACGGGCGAACGGCGGCCTCAAGGAGGTGCAGGCCGTGGTGCAGCGCGCAGCGCGGCTGGCCCAGCACAGCGGGCTGAGCGGAGAGGTGCTGCGGGCGGACGGCGTGGTGGAGCCAGCCCGCTTCACCTCCAGCAGCGAAGCGCAACTGCTGGCCGTGCTGCAGGCGATCGCGCCGCTGGCCTGCGGAGAGGCCGGCAGCATCAACTACAGCGAGCTGGCCGCAGGTCTTGGCCAGGGCGCCGGAGCGCTAGCCGCCTTCTTTGATGGCGAGGCGAGCGTGATGGTGATGTGCGACGACTTGGCCGTGCGCGCCAACCGGCTGAACCTGTTGGCGGTGCTCACCAACCAATCAGAGCTGCTCGCCGATTTCAGCGCCCTCGAGGGCTGACAGCAGAGGTGCAGCGAAAGCTCACGCCAATCACTCCAGTGGGTCATCTAGACAGATTCCCGCCGGTGGGTCATCTAGACAGATTCCCGTCAGTGGCCCATCAGGGCGGGTTCCCTCTCCTCGGCCTCGGTGGCGGCAGCGTCTGCGGCCGGCGCCTCTTCCGCCTGGCGTGGATGCAGAGAACCGGTGGCGGCGTACAGCTCCATTTCCGCCTGGGTGCGGACAGCGCTCTTCACCGGCTGGTAGCCGGCGGGGGCCAGGGCCTGGCCGCGAAGCACGGAGCCGAGGGTGAGCAGGGTGAGTTTGAGCTGCTGCCAGGGGTTCATCATCACCACCCGCTTGTAGAGGTAGCTGTCAAAGGTGAGACGCTGCACATCTTTGTCGTCGCACATTTCAACGAACGCCTCGCGGGCGGCATCGTTGCGATAGAAGATGTTCTGGAGAAGCTCAAGAACTTTGTAGGTGGCGCCGTATTTGCGGTCCCACTTCTTGATGTAAACCTTGAGATCTTTCTCGGTGGGAATCGTGGCCCCAGCGCCGCTGGCCGCCACGATCTGCTCGGCGCACATGCGGCCACTCTTGGCAGCGAAGTAAATGCCTTCACCAGAGCTCTTGGTCACATAGCCGGCGGCATCGCCCACTAGCGCCATGCGACCCACAACCCGGCGCGGGCGGGGATGCTCTGGGATCGGATGGGCTTCCACCTTGATCACCTCACCGTTGAGCAGGCGAGCGGAGGCCCGCTCCCGGATGCCCTTCTGGAGCCCCTTGATCAACGCCTGGTTGACCTGCATGGTGCCGGTGCCGACGGCCACGTGGTCGAATTTCGGGAAAACCCAGGCGTAGAAATCGGGGGACACATCGGTGCCAACGTACATCTCAGCGAGATCTTCGTAGTAGGCCATTTCTTCCTTGGGAAGACGGATGCGCTCCTGAAACGCAATGGCGACGTTGTAGTCGCCGGCATCCATCGCCTTGGCCACGCGGCTGTTGGCCCCATCGGCACCAACGATCAGATCCACTTCCAGGGTCTTGATCTCGCCGGTGGGGCCACCGGCCGAGTAATCCGCATATTTAAGGGTGTAGGGGCCCTGGCGGTTCTTGCCAGTATCAATGCTCTGAACCAGCCCGTTGACCAGGTGCGTACCAAGCTCAGCAGCACGGTTGCGCAGGAAGCCGTCAAGCACTTCGCGGCGGCACATGCCGATGTATTCATCCGCGTTATCCAGATGAATGTCCACCTCGCGATTGGAAGGGGAAATCATCTTCATGTTGCGAACCTTGCGGTCGATGATCGACTCCGGCAGGTCAAATTCTGAGACCATGCAGAGCGGAATAGCACCACCGCAGGGCTTGGCGTTATCAAGCTTTCGCTCAAACAACCAGGTTTCGATGCCCGCCTTGGCCAGGACCTCCGCAGCACAGGAACCGCTTGGGCCGCCACCCACGACTGCGACTCGCAACATCTTGAAACCTGCTCCGCTGGAACGATCCTGGGCTGGAAGCTAACACTCCTGTTCGGGCTTTTGAGGCACCACAGGGCCTGGCCCCTACGATTGTTTCAAGCTTGTTGCCACGCCCTTTGCCCCCGCGAATGTCCGCGCGTCATCGGGGCGACGACATCCCGATGGCCCAGCGATCGGTGCGCCCCGGGCAGCCCCGCCGGCAGTCGCTGCGCACGGTTTTCGGCACCTTGCTGGTGTTGCTCGTGGGCGGCAGCACGCTCGGATTTCTCTTTCGCGAGCCCCTGGCCCAGCTGCTCACCCCGCCCCCTGTGCCTGGCCTCGATGCCCGCCTGGGCAGCGATGGCCGGCTGCTGGGCCACTTTCCCTATGAGGAGGCGCCGCCGGATCGGCTCACCAACGTGGCACCGGGCCTGATGCTGCATGAAGAGGCCGCCCGCGAGCTCCTCGCCATGCAGCGGGAGGCGGCCGCTGACGGGGTGGACCTGCACCTGCTGAGCGGCTTCCGCTCAGTGGATCTGCAGCAGCAGATTTTTTTTGATGTCAAATCGGAGCGCAACCAGAGCGCCGAGGAGCGCGCCCAGGTGAGCGCGCCACCGGGCTTTTCCGAACACAGCACCGGGTATGCCATTGATCTCGGCGATGGCAGCCGGCCCACTGCCCACTTCAGCGAGGGCTTCGAGCTCACCCCCGCCTTCCGCTGGCTGCAGGAGAACGCCAACCGTTATCACTTCAAGCTGTCGTTTCCCCGCGGCAATGCCCAGGGCGTCACCTATGAGCCCTGGCACTGGCGCTTCGAGGGTTCAGCGGAAGCGCTGCGGATGTTTGAACCGGCCCGACAGCTGCAGGGATCTCTGCGGAGCGGGCTGGGATAGGGTGAAGGTTCATTGCAACCGGTAGTGGTTGCGTCAGAAAGGATTGAAGGAGAAATCACGCATGAGCGCCGCTTCCCAGAGCGCAGCGATTCGCAATATCGCGATCATCGCCCACGTTGACCACGGCAAGACCACCCTCGTGGATGCCCTGCTTCAACAGTCGGGGATCTTCCGGGACGGGGAGGCTGTGCCCACGTGCGTGATGGACTCCAACGATTTGGAGCGCGAGCGCGGCATCACGATCCTCTCCAAGAACACTGCTGTCGATTACGCCGGCGTGCGGATCAACATTGTTGACACCCCCGGACACGCTGACTTCGGCGGTGAGGTGGAGCGGGTGCTCGGCATGGTCGATGGCGCCCTGCTGATCGTGGACGCCAACGAGGGGCCCATGCCCCAGACCCGCTTCGTGCTCAAGAAAGCCCTCGAGCAGGGCCTGCGGCCGATTGTGTTTGTCAACAAGATCGACCGGGCTCGCGTCGACCCTGAGCAGGCGGTGGACAAGGTGCTGGATCTATTCCTGGAGCTCGGCGCCGACGACGACCAGTGCGACTTCACCTACCTGTTCGGCAGCGGCATGGGCGGCTACGCCAAGCCCGACATGGCCACCGAGAGCGAAAACATGAAGCCGCTCTTCGACGCCATCCTGCGCCATGTGCCGCCGCCGGTCGGAGACCCTGAAAAGCCCCTGCAGCTGCAGGTCACCACGCTCGACTATTCCGACTTTCTGGGTCGGATCATGATCGGCCGCATCCACAACGGCACCATCAAGGCCGGCCAGAGTGCCGCCCTGATCCGCGACGACGGCAGCATCAAGCGCGGCCGGATCAGCAAGCTGCTCGGCTTCCAGGGGCTGCAACGGGTGGAGATTGAGCAGGCCAGCGCCGGCGACCTTGTGGCCGTGGCGGGCTTCGATGAGGTGAACATCGGCGAAACGATCGCCTGCCCTGATCACCCCGAAGCGCTGCCTCTGATCCGGGTGGATGAACCCACCCTCCAGATGACCTTCGTGATCAACGATTCGCCATTCGCCGGCAAGGAAGGCAAGTTCGTCACCAGCCGCCAGCTGCGTGACCGCCTCCAGAAGGAGCTGCTTACCAACGTGGCGCTGCGGGTGGAAGACACCGACTCCCCCGATCGCTTCTCCGTGAGCGGCCGCGGCGAGCTGCACCTGGGCATCCTGATCGAAACCATGCGCCGCGAAGGCTATGAGTTCCAGGTGTCCCAGCCGCAGGTGATCTTCCGCACGATCGACGGCACTCCCTGCGAGCCGGTGGAAACCCTGGTGATGGACGTTCCTGAAGATGCGGTGGGCTCCTGCATCGAGAAACTCGGCACCCGCAAGGGCGAGATGCAGAACATGGAAACCGGCAACGACGGCCGCACCCAGCTGGAATTCGTAGTGCCGGCCCGCGGCCTGATTGGCTTCCGTGGCGAGTTCGTGCGCGCCACCCGCGGCGAAGGGATCATGAGCCACTCCTTCTTCGAATATCGCCCCATGCAGGGGGATTTCGACGCCCGCCGCAACGGTGTACTGGTGGCTTTCGAAGAAGGCACCGCCACCTTCTACGCCCTCAAGGGCGCGGAAGATCGTGGCCAGTTCTTCATCACGCCTGGCACCAAGGTCTACAAAGGCATGATCGTCGGCGAACACAACCGGCCGCCCGATCTTGAGCTGAACGTCTGCAAGGCCAAGCAGGTCACCAACATCCGCTCGGCCGGCGCTGAGGTGCTCGACACGCTGCAATCCCCGATACAGATGACGCTTGAGCGGGCGCTCGAGTACATCGGCCCGGACGAAATGCTGGAAGTGACCCCGGAATCGATCCGGCTGCGCAAAATGTCGGTGAAGAAAGCCGCCAAGCGATGAGCCAGGGGATGGCGTCACGCCAGCCCGGCCCGGTGCCCCCTGCCGACGACCTGATCGCCGATCCCCGTCTGCAGCTGGCGGCCCAGCTGTTCAACGACGGCGAGTGGTACGCCTGCCACGACGTGTTTGAGGAGATCTGGCACGAAACGCAGGGCCCCGACCGGGCTGCGCTCCAGGGATTTCTTCAGATCGCCGTGGCCCACCTGCATCTGCAGCGGGGCAACCAGCGCGGAGCCACGCTGCTGCTGGGCGAAGGGCTGGGCCGACTGGCAC
>ERZ888423.1982-NODE-1982-length-16391-cov-8.643976_pt1 | contig 16391 bp, 22 predicted proteins | sample MGYA00520523_ERZ888423 | MGnify/ENA primary metagenome ERZ888423 (study PRJEB32303, sample SAMEA104408611) | aquatic metagenome | biome: Brackish water; feature: Pelagic; material: water | place: Baltic Sea | collected 2014-06-08T10:24:00 | depth 30,27 m ...
TGCCGAGTTCGATGCCGTAGGCGCCGGACTCTTCCTCGTTCCACCCCGCCCCGATACCGAGCTCAAGCCGCCCGCCGGACACGATGTCCAGTGTGGAGGCCATGTTGGCCAATACGGCGGGATGGCGGTAGTGGATACCGGTGACGAGTACGCCGACCCGCAGTCGCTTGGTGGCCTGGGCCAGGGCGGTCAGCGTCACCCAGCCTTCGAGGCATGGGCCTGTTGGATCGGAGAAGATCGGATAGAAATGGTCGAATGTCCAGCCGGACTCGAAGACTTCGATGTCATCGGCGGCCTTCCAGACCGCAAGCATGTCGGACCAGGTGGTGTTCTGCGGGGATGTCTTGAAGGCAAATCTCACACCCGCCGAGGCTAGTCGGGTTTCCTGAAATTCGGTCGGGTGAGCGGTGTGTGCGTGCTGGAGCTTGGGCACACTGGAGCCATGGATCCGGTCACCGCGTTGCGTCAAATCGCCTACTTCAAGGACCGCGCCCGCGAAGACCCCCGCCGGGTGATGGCCTACCGCAACGCCGCCGACGTGATCGAAGCACTCACCGACGCTCAGCGGGAGCAGCGCGGCGCAGCCAACAGCTGGCAGGCCTTACCTGGAATCGGACCTAAGACTGCGGGGGTCATCGCGCAGGCCTGGGCGGGCGCGGAGCCCGACGCACTCATCGAGTTACGCACGGCAGCAGCTGATCTCGGAGGGGGCAAGGTTCGCGCCGCACTGCGCGGAGACCTGCACGTGCACTCCAATTGGTCCGATGGGTCGGCCCCGATCGGGGAGATGATGATGGCCGCCCGCGACCTGGGTCATGAGTACTGCGCGTTGACCGATCACTCCCCACGCCTGCGGATTGCCAACGGACTGTCCCCGGAGCGGCTTCGTCGGCAGCTCGCCGTGATCGATGAAGTCCGCGAAAAGGTCGCGCCCATGAGGATTCTCAGCGGGATCGAGGTCGACATACTCGAGGATGGCTCCCTCGATCAAGAGCCCGAACTGCTCGAGCGACTCGATGTCGTCGTTGCCAGCGTCCACTCCAAACTTGCGATGGACGCGCCGGCGATGACGCGGCGGATGGTCAACGCGGTGACCAACCCACATACCGATGTGCTCGGGCACTGCACCGGCCGGCTTGTCACCGGCGTCCGGGGCGTGCGGCCCGAGTCGAAGTTCGATGCCGAGTGGGTCTTCACCGCCTGCCGGGACAGCGGAACTGCCGTCGAGATCAACTGCCGTCCGGAACGACGTGACCCGCCCACACGCCTGCTCACCATGGCGATGGACATCGGATGCGTGTTCTCCATCGACACCGATTCCCACGCCCCGGGTCAGCTCGAGTTCCTCGGCTACGGCGCTCAGCGGGCGCTCGACGCTGGCCTGGCCGCCGAACGGATCGTCAATACCTGGGACGCGGACAAGCTGCTGGCCTGGACGAAGTCCTAGTCGTTAGCAAGCGTCAAATAGGCAGGCCGACAGCGTGTCCCGCGGCCAATGCTTCGCCTTTGGAACCGGCAACTACCAGCCACGACAGACCGTCGCTGTCCGCGCACAGCAGGGTCGCACCGTCGATATCGGCCATCCACTCAGCACCGGAGCCCACCGCCTGTGCGTTGCTCGCGCGGGGAAAGTTCTCCGCGGAACTGATCAGGACTAGCCGACGGCCCCGCGGATCGGCGTAGCGATAGAGCGTTGCCTGTTGACTCCCGATCGTCTTGTGGATCGTTTCGGTCCAGACGAGGTCACCGATCCGCTCGGCCGGAGGTCGCCGGCCCCTGTCGGAGGCGTCGCCGGACCGGACCTGGTACTCCGCGGCCGCCGCCTGCAGTGCGTTGACTTCTGGTGGCTGAGCCGAAAGCAGTGACACGACTCCGGTCAAGGCCGCAGCGACGACGGCGACCAACACGGCGGCGGCGACCTGTCGGCCGCCGCTGAAGCCGGATCGAAGCCACCGCGATGGTCGGCGCCGCGGCGTGGGATGCCATGCACGTTGTCGGTCCGCAATGGGGTCTGGCAGCGGGTTTGCGGCGATGGACCGCAACATCTCCCTGGCTGATTGCGGCGCCGGCTCTCTCAACGACTCGGCGAGCGTGCGGCCGGCGCGCGCCGTGATCATCTCTGCCCAACAGGTGTCGCAGCTCATGATGTGCGCTTCGACGCTGCGGCGGTCCTCTGGTGAAAGGCCGTCGGCGAGAAACTGTGCGGCGATGCCCGCGGGGTCGTGGCCGGTATCGGTCATCAGTGCTCACCTCCCTCAGGTAGATCCGAACGTTCTGGATGGCGCGGACCCGGGTGTGCGCCGAGGTCGTTAACCGCCCGCGCCAGTGCCTTCCGCCCGCGATGCACTCTGGCGAGCACCGTTCCCCGTGGGGAGCTGGTTGTCTGCGCAGTCTCCTCAGCTGTCAGTCCACAGATGTCCATCAGCGTGATTGCCACGCGTTGTTCTTCCGGCAGGGTCCACATCGCCCGCTCGATCATGCCGAGTTGAACTCGCCGGATGGCGAGATCCTCTACCTCGACAGCGCCGGCCGGGTCGAGATCCTCCGGCCAGCTCACCTCTGGGCGCCGGCCCTTCTGGCGTGCCCGGTCGCGGGCGAGGTTGAGGCAGATCGTTGACAGCCAGGCGTTCAACGATTCCGGCCGCACTCCTCGTTGCCACGCGGTCCAGGCACGTTCCAGAGTCTCTTGGAGCAGGTCCTCGGTATCAGCACGCCTGCGGGTGAGACGGCGCGCCAGGTTGTGCACGACATCGACGCCGGGCATCACGGCCGTGACGAAGGATTCGCTCGGGGATGTCACCTCTAGTGTCACCTGTCCGATCCGTCGGTTAAACCCCGGTGGTCTCACGGCTGTTCTTGCCCAGCGCCAGCAGCGGCTCGGAACTGCGAGGCCCACTGGAGAAGAAGGCGAACCCGACCAGTGTGCCGAATACGACGTGTACGACGAGCTCGAATGGCTGATTGGCTTTTTGGAACGTGGTGAACACCAGCGGCGCCAGGACCAGGAAGTTCACGACGTAGAGCAGCAGGCCATAGACGGTTCCGATGATCGCGGCGGTGCCGTTTGTCTTCAGCATCGGCGTGACGAGCGCGAACACGACACCGAAGATCGCCGACATCACCAGGTGCGTCGCCCAGCCCAGTCCCACGCTGGTGGTGCCATCTGCCATTGCGGCGTCACCCTTGAGGATCGTCGAGATCATTCGAAGTGGCATGTCGGCGGGTTTGCCGTCCGCCGATGCCAGCCACATGGTCGCCAGGATGAACAGCAAGCCCGCGACTAAGCCGGCGAGAGCACCTCGCATCAGCCGTGTGGTCAGAGCATCGCGGGTCTGCGTGGATGCAGTAATCATTGTTTCCACCCTCCAGGTTGGTTGCCTTCACTGGATAAGGACGCGGGTGGTCCCGTTTTGATTGCAATCCGCTGCCCGCTGCGGGCTCAATGGGAGGCAGGGTGGGAATCGGTGCTGCCCGCGATGAAACGATTGGGCACTGGTTCGCATCTGAATGGGTGAGCGCGATCGCCCTCACTGTCGACGTCGGATGGGTTATGACAACGGATCTAATAGCGGGACTGTGCAGCCGGGATCAGGCGAGCTACCAACAGTTGATCGCCGACTTCGGGCCTGCGATGTACCGGATCGCACTGCGGCTGACCGGCGGGCCGCATGACGCACAAGACGTGCTGCAGGAAACGCTGCTGACGGTGATGGCCAAGGTCGACACCGTCAATGACCCGGCACAACTCGGTGCCTGGCTGCGCCGGGTGACGGCGAATACCGCACTGATGCGGCTACGGGCACGACGCGAGGAACCGGTAGGCGGGATGGGGTCCGACGGCAGCGAATTCACCCCCGCCGGTCTTCGAGCTCACCCGGTGCCCACCTGGCCCCCGCTGCCCGAAGACGAACTGTTGCGACAGGAAGCTGGCAACGTGCTGGAAGCAGCCGTGGGCCGGCTACCTGCCGGGGCACGCGAGGTTTACGTGCTCGCCGAGATCGAGGACCTGCCCCGCGAGGAAGTCGCTGATCTGTTGGGAGTGTCCCGTGAGGTGGTGCGCGTTCGATTACACCGTGCGCGAACGACACTTCGGCAAGCACTTGAGGACTACTTCGCAGAGCGACGTGTGACCTCGTCGCCCGATCAGGCAATCCCCACTCGCAGAGCAAAGGACACCACGAAATGACGATCATCTCGGGCGGCGACCGCTTTCTCCGAACATGGGACGGCGCCGCACTCGCACTACGGACGGCCTTGGGGCTGACGTTCCTGGTAGCCGGTCTCAAACTGATCATTCCCGCACCGTTCGGACTCGGAAACAATCGCGAACAACTGGTGGCCGGCTTCACTGATCCCGTTAAGGGCTTCATGGCGCCGTGGAGCGTGCAATTCCTCACCGACCACGGCGCGTCGGTCAGCGCGAGCCTGTTCGGTCAGGGCTTGCTTGAAGTTCTGTTGGCCGTCGCACTGCTGGCCGGCATCGCCACGCCGCGTCTGGGGATGGTCGCCACGATGATGCTGGTGATGTTCACGATGTTGACACCGAGCGGGGGGCAGATCCGGCTCTCCCGCGACCTGGCACTGGCCGCGGCGGCGGTCGCGCTGATGTTCTGGGGCGGCGGACGCTGGAGCGTGGACGGTTGGTACCTGCGGCGCACGCACCGCCTGGACACTCGCTGGGCCCGAATCGCCGGTCTGGCCAACCCCGCTCGCGGGGGCAACCGCGATGTCGGTCTGCTGGTGATCCGGATCGGCATGACGTACACGCTCGTCGCTTCGGCACTGTTCGCCAGCGGAGTGTTCGCCAACCCGATGAATACGACCTTGCCGCAATCGATTCTGATCGCCGCGGCCGCATTGCTCGCCGTCGGACTCGGTGCCCGCTACCTGATGGGCGGTGTCGCCCTGTGGCTGCTGGCTATCTCCATTGGCAAGGTCGCTTCGCTGGGCATTCTGATCGGTGCCGAAAACGTCAAACGCGAACTCGCTCTTGCCGTCATCGCCGCCGTCTACGCCGCCGCCGGACCCGATCGCTGGACGCTGCCGCGCCCACAGCGAATGCGCTGCCGCGAAGTGTCCGACCTGCTGGCCGCCTATGTCGACGGAGAGCTATCGGCTCAGCGCCGCCGAGCCGTGGAATTCCACCTGGCGGACTGCCCCGACTGCTGGGCCTACTTGGCGTCATACCGGCAAACGATCGAACTCGGAAAGAGCCTAGGCGATCTCGATGTGCCCGCCGAAGTGTACGAAAGGCTGTCTGTGCTGGCCGCAAGGGAGCGCGATTGACACGTGCTACTGCGCCGTCAGGGAAGCGCCGGGCGCTGGGACGGCGGGGGCCTGGTGCCGTAGATGCTCGTCGTCCAGATGTGGACCAGGTTGTCCAACACTCGATCGTCGGGGAGCGACGGTTGATGCCCCGCGAAGGTCGCTGTCATCACCGACTCATTCATCAGGTTCAGGGCCGTCGACAGCTCCAGGGCCGGCACCGTGGCCGGAGCCGCTCCAGCGACGCGTTCGGTTTCGATCACCGCGGCGATGTGGTCGATCCACCGCTGCATCGACCTGGCCCACAGATCGCGGGCCTCGGAGTTGGTGGACTTGGCCGCGACCGTCGCGGCGCACACCGCGCGATGTGCGCCGAACGTCTCGAAGAACACGTTGATGCCATGGCGCCAGATCTCGCGCCGGTCGGCGGGCCGCTCGGCGCTCAGCTGCTGCAGCGCACTGTCGGCTTTGGTGATCACCCGCTCGAGCAGCGTGAGCAGGACCGCGTCCTTGGACGGAAAGTAGAAGTAGAACGTCGGGCGCGAGAGGCCGGCACCCCTGGCCAGGTCATCGACTGAAATCTCAGCCAGCGAGCGGTCTTCGAGGAGCCGCTCGGCGGTCTCCAAGATAGCCATTTCACGGTCGTCGCCGGAAGGGCGTGCGGCGCGCCTACCTCGTCCCGGGCGGGCCTGGCTGGCGGTGCTCACGCCCAGACTTTACAACATGTCGAATTTATCGACAGAGTGTTGACTACTTCGACGTGGCGTTGATAGCTTGACCCCATGACCGAATTTGTCGATGTCGTCATCGTGGGAGCCGGCATCTCCGGCATCAGTGCCGCCTGGCATCTGCAGGACCGCTGCCCAGGTAAGAGCTACGTGATCCTGGAACGCCGGGCCAACCTAGGTGGCACCTGGGATTTGTTCAAGTATCCCGGCATTCGCTCCGACTCCGACATGTTCACGTTGGGATTCCGGTTCAAGCCGTGGACTTCGGAGAAGGCGATTGCCGATGGCCCCGACATCATCGCCTACCTGGAGGAGACGGTCGCCGAATACGGCATCGACAAACACATCCGCTACGGCCAGCACGTCCAGGGCGCGGACTGGTCTGATGCTGACGGTCGCTGGACGGTGAACGTCGAACGCGACGGCGAGCAGGTCGAGATCTCCTCCCGATACCTGATGGCCTGCAGCGGCTACTACAACTACGACCAGGCGTTCTCGCCGGAGTTTGCCGGTTCCGAGGACTTCGAGGGCACCACCATCCATCCGCAGCACTGGCCCGAGGATCTCGACTACGCGGGCAAGCGGGTCGTGGTGATCGGCAGTGGCGCTACGGCCGTCACCCTTGTTCCGGCACTTGTTAATTCGGGAGCAGGTCAGGTGACGATGCTGCAGCGGTCGCCGACGTTCATCGCGGCACTACCCGATGTTGACCCATTCACCGTGCAAACCAATAAGCGTCTGCCTGAGAAGGCCGCTTACGTATTGAACCGGTGGAAAAGTATTCTGCTGCAGTCTGCCCAGTATCAGATCGCCCGTCGCTTTCCGGAAAAGTTCCGCAAGCAACTGCTGACGATGGCCCGTCACCGACTTCCCGAGGGTTACGACGTCAACAAACACTTCAACCCGCGCTACAACCCATGGGATGAACGAGTGTGCCTGGCGCCCAACGGAGATCTGTTCAAGACCATCCGGGCCGGTAAGGCCGATGTCGTCACCGACACGATCGACCGGTTCACTAAAACCGGGATCAAGCTGACCTCCGGTGAACAGCTCGAAGCAGACATCATCATCACCGCAACGGGTTTGAACCTGCAACTGTTCGGTGGGGCGACGATATCGCGCAACGGCAGGGCGATCGAGCTCAACGAAACGATGGCCTACAAGGGCATGATGTTGACCCAGATGCCAAACATGGCGTTCACGATCGGCTACACCAACGCGTCGTGGACGCTGAAGGCGGACCTGGTGTCGGAATTTGTCTGCCGGGTGATCAACTACATGGACGCCCACGGTTACGACACTGTCGAGCCCCGGCACCCGGGCGACACCGTCGACCCACAGCCGCTGATGGACTTCACTCCGGGCTATGTGCTGCGGGCGCTGGACTATCTACCCAAGGCCGGGTCCAAAGCTCCGTGGCGGCTCAAACAGAACTACCTGCTCGACTCGCAGCTGATTCGCCGCGGCAAGGTCGAAGATGCGGCGCTGGAGTTCTCCAAGCACCGGGTGCGGGCCGGCGATCAGCCGGGATTCGCGACCACAACGATTCCGTCGTCGTCGCTGTAGGCGATCTGTCCGGGCACGAAAACCACGCCGCCGAATTCGACGGCCGCATCACGCACGCCGTCGCCGGTCTTGGTGCTCTTGCGCGGGTTTGTGCCCAGCGCCTTGATACCGATGTCCAGTGTCCGAAGCGTTGACGCATCGCGCACCGCACCGTTGATGATCAGACCCGACCACCCGTTGGAACGGCCCAGCTCGGCGATGACGTCGCCTACCAGTGCGGCATGAACCGATCCGTCCCCATCGACGACCAGTACACCGCCGTCGCTGGGCTCGCTGAGCACCGCCTTGAGTAGCGCGTTGTCTTCAAAGCAGCGCACGGTGGTGATGGTTCCGGCGAACTGCGCGCGGCCACCGTACTGGCCGAGCTGCAGATCACAGCTGCGGACGTCGGGGCCGATCTCGTCGACCAGGTCAGCGGTGGGGCGCGGCGTAGCGGTCACCGTGCCAGTATCTCAGCCCGGGTGAAGCTGGTGCGGTCTACTCGCCGCCGCCGCGGCGAGCAAGGTACAGCACCGCCACGATCGCCAGCAGCCCGGTGATCAGTGCGGCGGCGACCGGGAGACGGGACGAATCGCGATCGTTGCGCTGGGCTGGAGGGGGACTGGAAGCGGCGCGGCTGGCGGATGTAACCGTTGACTTTGCTTGTGCTGCTGCCTCTTTCGCGGCGGCAGTCAAATTGCCGTTGGTTGCTGCGAGATTCGCGGGGACCGGTGGAGTCATCTTGGCCGGCGCTGCTTTCTTCGCGGGTGCGGCTTTCCGGGCCGGCGCGGCCTTTTTGGCGGGTGCTGACTTGGCGGGTGCCGACTTGGCGCGCGCCTTCTTGGCCGGCGCTTTCTTGGCGGGGTCTGCCCCCTTCTTCGCTGGTGTGGCTTTCTTCGCGGCAGGGACCTTCTTCACCGGCTGCGCCGGCGGTTGTTGCGCGGGGGTTGCCGCGTCGGGACCTTCGTGGGGACCTTCGTGGGGACCTTCGTGGGGACCTGCGTCGGGACCTGCGTCGGGACGGTCCGGCTGATCTGCCATGTCGCTGCTCCTTAATGAGTGATCTGCGCCCGGCAGTTCTCCTCAATCATGCCAGGTCGCATCTTTGGGTACTTTCGGTGTCACCCGGTGACCGCCAGCGTGGCGGCCGCAGCCAGTGTCACGGTCATCAATGCCAGTTCGGTGTATGCGCGTGATCTCGAGACGACGGCGGTGCTTCGGTGGGCGCGGGCAGCGGGGAGCCAGCTCGCCCGGTTGCGCCACGCCAGTGCGGTGAGCGCTGCGGTGAGCAGGAGCTTGGCCGACAGCACCCGGCCGTAGCCGGTCGCGTAAAGATCGGCAGGTGTGTTGATCACGACCTTTGCACCGAGGATGCCGGCGATGAGCAGCACTGTGACACACACCAGCGACAGCTGGGAAAACCGGGGCAGTACCCGGGCCCACTGGCCACGGTGTTCGACAGTGAGGACCAGCCCGGCAAGCACGCCGCACCACAGCGCCGCGGCCAGGGCGTGCACCGCGATCGCGAGGCCACCCCAAGGGCTCATCGACAGATGTCCGGTCAGCGGGTGGCCCACGATTCCGATTCCGGCGAGACCGGTAGCGACGATGCGCGCCGAATCTGAGCGTGGGGTCACCACCGTGAGCACACATACCGCCGCGGCGGCGGACACCGTGATCAGGCCTGCCCGCCCCGGCGCGGTGTGCAGCGCGAACTCGACTGCGGTGCGTAGCTCGAGCCGGGCGATACCGGCCCCCGCTGCCTCCGCACCCGCGAGCACGAGCCGGACGAGTTCGGCGACCAGCCAGACGGCCGATGCGGTCACCAGTGGTGCCGTAGCGCGCCCGACGAACTCCTCGCGGTACCGGCCGGTGTCCAAGGCAGGCGCCGCGGCCAAACCCAACGTGACAACCGCTGCGCCGTCGGCTAGCGCTCTGGCTAACGCCGGGGCAAGCGAGGTGGCCGGATATGCCAGTGCCCACGCCATCACGCACGCCGACGCGGTGACGAGCGCAGCGCCCGCCGCCACCCGACGGTGAGTCACGGCCTGCGCCGAACCGCCCAAATCGCACCGGCCGCCACGACCGCTGAGGCCGCCGCGGCGAACGGCCACACCGGCAGCCCGCCGCTGGTGGTGTCCGCTGCCGGCGGTGCAGGTGTGGGCGTCGGCGATGCAGATGGGGTCGGCCCCGCACCGGGGCTGTTCGCGGCAACGGCGAGACGGTAGGACCACGAGCCGGACACGACGTGCCCGTCGGTCGAGGTCGCCCGGTAGTTCACGGTGTAAGTGCCGCCGGGGCCACCGGGGCGCACCCCGATGCTGATCACCGCGCCGTCGACGTCGGGTTCGCCGTCGGACCACTTATTGCCGTCAGGGCCGATCACGGCCATCGCGGCGAATTGGGCCTGCATGGGCTCGTTGAACGTCGCGCTCACCCGGGGAGGTGGCTCGGTCAGCAGCGCGTTCTCGGCGGGATCGCTGGCGATAAGGGCGGCGTGCGCCCACGCCGCGCCGGCATACGCCAGTGCGCCTCCGAGGAGGGCTATGGACAGGGCAGCGACGGCGATGATGTGGGCCACCCCTGCTTGCCTGAAATGCGTCGCCGGCCCCAGATGCTTCACGGGAGTGAAATATGTTGCGTCCATTAGATTGTGGCTTTCTCGATCGTCAACAGATCGGCCGACGTGCCGCGCCGCCTGCAGGGTCGGAGCGCGAGGTAACGGGGTCAGGCCACGCCCAGTCGAGCCATGAGGTCGGCGTCGATTCCGTCGAGTTGCTCGGCGATCGCGGCATGCGCGGCGCGCCGGGGTGCGGGCGGCATCTTCTCGGCTGCAGTGACCGCGGCCGACAGATCGCTGAGTCGCTCGGTCATGGCGGCGACGAACTGCTTGGACTCGGAATCTTTGGAGAACTTCGATTTCTTCTCTGACAGCTGGCGCAAGGATTGTTCGGCGCCGGCGATCCGTGCCGAGAACTGGGCGCCGTGTCCGGAGAACTGTCCGAGCTGACTCAGCGGAATGCCCAGCTTGTCGGCGCGACGTTCATCGATCAGCCCACGGGCGGCGATGGACGCCCGGTACGCCAGCGGCACCACAACTGGCGCCAGTAAACGCGAGACGGTGAGCGCCCGGCGAACCCTCGTAGGTGAGAACAGCTTGCCTTCGCGGGCTGCCTTCAGCTCGATTTCAGCAACTTTGAGCGCTGCCTTATCGCTACCGCGTTGGGCTTTCAGCTGCGCACTCAGGGCGCGCGCCTGCGCCTTCTGCTCTGATTTCTGCTCTAATTTGAACCGACGGACCTCGTTCTTGGCCGCCAGTTTCGCCTCGAGTTTGGCCTTTGCCTTGATCGCGCTGGCCTCGGCCCTGCGGGTAGCGCGGGATTTGCGTCGCTTGAACAGACTCATTCCTGCGGCCTCCCAGATATCCTTATCGCTGATCCCGCCGGGCATCCGGCGGTGGCGCTGACCAAACCCTAGCGTTCGGCGCCGACCGCGGTGGCTGCGGCCCGACAACCAAGGTGGGGGCTTTTCAGCAAACCGCTACGGGTGCGGATGCGAGAATCGACCAGATATGCGTCAGAATTGCTCCCTGGCGGGGGTAACCAGCGGATAGTGGACATCATCGGAAGGGGTCTGCATGCCTGCGAATCGTCGTGTCACCCGCGCGGTCGGTGAGGTCCTCGACCTCGCGCCGAAGTGGGGTGAGGTCTCGCTGGCTCGATTGGTTCAGGCAGTCGGCGAGAACCACGCCAGACCGATCGAAATCGAGACCGCCCAGCTGCCGTCGGGGGTGTGCGGGCAGTGGCGTCAGTACGTGGATCGTGATGTGTTTTTGATTCAAGACGGGTTGCCCGCATGGGATCGCACTCTGGCGCACGAACTCGGGCACCTGGTCCTCGGCCACGAGGGCACTCCGGTCGTCCAGGCGGCCAAGGACAACACTGAGGTGGCCAGCTTTGATCTGATCGGCTACATGCTCAATCAGCGCACCGGCTGCATGGGACCCAACGGCGAGGATCACGAGCAGGAGGCCGAGGACTTCGCCGCGCTGCTCATCCACCGGCTGGGGCGGCTTCCCTCTGACCGCGCGTCGATCGTGCAGGTTCGCCTGGGAGAGGCGTTTGGTTGATCGTCTGGGTCATCGCCGGCCTTCTCGGATTAGCGACCGGTTTGCGAATCGGTTGGGCGCTTGTCAACAAGCAGTCGCTGGTGAGCACGGCGATGATTCTGGCGTTGGGCAGCCTGGGCGTTGTCGCAGCGCTCAACTGGCAGCCGCTGACGCTGCTGATCGACACCCTGCTTCGGTGGCCTAACGTCTCGATCGGGCTGAGTCAGGTGGCGCTGATCGCGTGTGCCGCCGGCAGTTGCGTGATGATCACCACAGTCTCGTCGACCCGCGCACCGGCGGCCGCCCGGAAGGTCGCCATCGTGCAGTACACCGCCGCCGCCATCATCGCGGGGGTGAGCCTGGTCGCCTTCTTCTCCGAGGAAAAACAACCGGAGATGTCACCTGAGGCATACCTCAAGCGCAATCTCGACGCAGGCGGCACGGAACTGTCCTGGCTGCTTCCCCTGCTGTACGTCATGCTGGCGCTGAGCTTGATGGCGTGGGCTGGGCTTCGGCACTCCAATCGCACCCGTCGGGGTCGGGCGCTGTTCGTGTTCACGATCGGGATCGTTCTGATCGTGCTCGCACTGGCGTTCGTCCTGCTGCGTGCGGTCGGGACGAGCGGTTCGGTCGGGGTCGGCGCCGCCGCGACGCTGCTGGGTTGCGCGATGCTTATCGTCGCGGCCGGTTCACTACTGCCGAGCTTGGAAGATTGGTTTGGGGCGCGGCGAGAGCTGCGCACCATCGAGCCGATTCTCGACGAGCTCGGCCGTCGACATCCCGATGTCGGCATCGGCGTGCGTCCGCGGGGTCCGTTGGTCTTCCGAGTGGCCGAACGCATGTCCCTGATCTCCGATGCGCTGTTCCTGGAGGCGACCGCCGCCGCTGGCGCGCTGCACCGCGCCGAAGCCCCGGTGCGCCGCGCTGCGCTGCGGATTGCTGACACTCCAGGCAGGGTGACTGCGCTCCGAGGAACGGACTTCCGCGACAACAGCGACCTGGGTGAGGACAGCGACCTGGGTGAGGACAGCGACCTGGGTGAGGACAGCGACCTGGGTGACGTGGCTCCACCCGAGGTATCGCCTAGCGAGCAGGCCGAGGCAATCGCGGGCTGGATCTATCAGGGTTCGGAAGGTCAGGGTTCGGAAGGTCAGGGTCAGACAGAGCGCGCAGAATTCCCTGGTCTCGCGTGGCTACGCCAACCCGCTAGCTACTCGGATCGCGAATGGATTCTGGAGATCGCCAGCCAGTATCGACGGCTTGCGCTTGGCTCCGGCGGCATCAACGAGCGCCGCGAGCGTCGTCAGGATTGATTCGCCGACTCGCGGCCCGGCAGTCTGACCGGGCTAACGGTCCAGGTTCTCGCGTCGGCGCAGTTCATCGACCTTGAGCGAGATGTCCTGCTGGGCTTCGGGGGAAAGCCCGACCGTGCGCGCCGCAATGCGGCGAACACCTTCGTCACGCATTCCGGCCAGCAGGGTGAGCTCCTTGTCGAGCTTCTCGTAGTACGCGTCGTCTGTGAAGTAGGCAGGCTTGATCCGGAAGTAGTTGGCAAGCGCCGCCATAGTTGCCACAGACGGGTTGGTTCGGTTGCCGGAACGCAACTGCGACAGGTAAGGAGCGGACATGGTGACGCCTTCGGACTTCAGCGCGGCGATCACTTCAGCCGAGGTGTGAGGGCCACGTCCGGGCGGGTAAACAACGTCGAACAGCCGGTTTAGGCGGGCGGCGAACGTATTACTCATGGGATTGACCTCTCAAATGCAGACAAGCGATTTTCAGGGCGGCGTATTTGCTGACTATCGTAGCCACAGTTACGCCCACAACCAAGTGCAAACGAAAAAAAAGAGCGCTCAGTGTGCAGCAGTGGCCGCCGGGCCTGCCGGGAAGTACTGCGGCGCGGCCTCAGCGCAGGGCCGCGCTAACGCTGCGGCTGAGCAAATAATGACGGCGTCGCCATCAAAACACATGCCAACCTCGTGGACCGTCGCTGTCGTAGCGGCCCGACCGTCACCGTGAGCAACTCCGGGGTTGCCCAGCCCTTCGGGCCCGGGAGTTTGCTGGCTACCCCGGACCCGGCTTCCTGGCTTCCGGTGGTGCAGCCTGACCATGCTGGCGTCTCCAGGCGAGGGCGGCGATCGCCATCGCGAGGGCGGCGACCGTGCCGGTGACCGCGACCGCCACCCAGGGCAGTGCAAAACCGCCGTCGAAGAACAGGAACAACCCGATGAGCAGGAACAGCAGGCTCGCCAGCTTGTGTAGGAAGCGCTCGGGCAGTCGCCTATGCATGAGTGCTCCGACGGCGATGGCCACTCCGTCGGCTAGCACCATGCCGATCGTTGCGCCGATCCATACCCCGGCCCAGTTCTGATCGCTGGCCAGCGCGATGGTTGCCAGCATGGTCTTGTCACCGAGTTCGGCCAGCACGAACGAGGAGACGATCGCGAACACCACGAATCTCGGTTCGGCGACGCGCAGCTGCGCCCGCGCGCTCTCGGCGGGAGTGCGCCAGGTCCACACTGCGAATAGCAGGAAGGCGATGGACGCGGCGAACGCGATGGGGCGTTCCGGCAGCGTCATCCCGAGATAGTGGCCGATTGCGACCGACAAACCGTGCACCAGAATCGATGCGACCGCGACGCCGGAGAGGACTACCCACCAGCGGTGTCGCAATGAGTACGTCATGGTGATCAGTTGCGACTTGTCGCCGAGTTCGGCGACGAACACCACTGCGAGGCTAACCAGGATGGCGGAGAGCACGCGTAGGGACCTTTCGCCGCTCCGCCAGCAGGGTCACGAATCGAATGTTGGAGTGGGAAAGCCCTTACGCAGCAAGGAGCATAGCCAAGATAGCGGTGTCGGGATGACTGATCGGATCAACGCCGACGCGACTGACCATCGACGTCACAGTGCCGTCCGGCTCCGCTTCCACCCATGCTGCGCGGTGCTCCAGGCCCAGGTGCGGCAGCCCCGGCAGTAGTACGCATCCCGAAGCTGCACCATTGCATTCAGGAAGTGACGGCATGGTTTCGGAAGGAGGATGGAGCATCAGCAGCGCCGGGGGTTGGCGATTCGCGAAATAGCCAGGGGTCATGGCAGATTTGCCGACCACGGTTCCCTCGGCGACGACAAGTCCGACGGTGCCCGGTGCCGGCTCATCCGGCAGTTCCTCGCGCACCCCGAAAATCGTTGTGGTGGAAAGTAATCCCGGCAGCGACGCAACGCGGACGGCGACCATGAGAAGCTGTGCCCATTCCTTGGTCGAATCCGGCCAGCGGCCCGACACCACGAAACCTTTGAGTGACCCGTGAGAATGAAACGGAGCGATTTCTATCGCCCGGCCGGACCCTAAATCCATGACGCCTCCCCGCATCCGTCAGCACATGCCCGACACGACTGTGGGTCGATGCTCTCAGAATGCGGGACGTACCCGCTGGCACGCAAGAGGTCACGAGTGCTAACCGGTGGAAAACGACAACCCGGCTCGGTCCAAGACCGAGCCGGGTTGTGTCAGTTGTGTGCGCGGATGACCTGTCAGGCGGGCGGGTAAACCCCCATGCCCTTGGCCTTCTCGGTCTGCCAGAAGATGCCGGAGATCTCGTCGATGGTTTTCAAAAGTTTTTCCGCGACAGCCACATCGAGTGACTTCTTCACGTCGCCCGCTCCATGCACGCCGTCCCAGAACAGCTGGTGCAGGTTGGGGAACTGATCGAAGTGCTCCTTGGTGAAGAAGTCGGCCCACAGCACCATCAGGTGATGCTTCACTTCTTCGGCGCGCTGCTCCTTGATGAGAATCGCGCGGATCTTGAAATGCTCGTCGTCCGATTCGTGGTACTTCTTGAGCGTCTTGAGGCAGGAAAGCGCTTCGATCTTGGCTTGCGCCGGGTCGTAGACGCCGCAGTACAGATCGCAGTGGGCATGGGCAGGAGTGGCGTTGGAGAACAGTCGATGCAGCATGGCCCTAACTTACCCTGAGGCAATGCGCCGAAAACATGGATTGCTGTGCGCCTCCACTGGCTGGCCGATGCGTCGATTCGTTGTTGTCGAGGATTCCATGCTCCCGACGCTGCAGCCGGGCGACGGACTGCTGGCATTGCGCGGTGGCAGGCCACGGGATGGTGAGCTGCGGGTGTTCCCTGACCCCCGGTTGTCGGCGCGGTATCTGGTCAAGCGTGTCGGTGAGGTGCGTCAGTCCGCGTCAGGAGCCGTTTTCGAGGCACTGTCGGACAACGCGGGCGCGCCGGGTGCGACCGACTCGCGTGAGTTCGGGTGGGTGGCGGCTAAGAAGTCCTACCGAGTGGTCTGGAAAATTCGTGAGAAGACTCGCGAGAAAAGTCGCGAGAAAACTCCTGAGGCTCGTGCAGATCCAGGTGCCGATTCAGACCGGTGAAGCTCAGAGCAGCACGATCAGCGCCAGGAAACCCAGCAAGACGAGGGCGATAAGCCCAGCCCGCAGGAACGCCATCAGCTGGCTGCGGTCGTAGACGTGCGAAGACGAATGCCACCCGGACGGCGGCAACGCGGACGGTGAGTCCATCGAAGGTGCCATCAGATGTTCCCCACTTTCACGTTCAACAGTTTTCTGTGAGATCGCTCACAGTGTAGCCCTGTGGCGCCCATCATACTGCTTCCTGTTCGCCACCGAGAAATCGATCGAGCGCTGAGAACTTGAGCGCACACATTGCTGTGAGCCTCAACTCTTTACTTAGCTGTACGAGCCATTTAGCCCACGCGGTGGCGAACCT
>ERZ888423.1984-NODE-1984-length-16387-cov-18.635317_pt1 | contig 16387 bp, 30 predicted proteins | sample MGYA00520523_ERZ888423 | MGnify/ENA primary metagenome ERZ888423 (study PRJEB32303, sample SAMEA104408611) | aquatic metagenome | biome: Brackish water; feature: Pelagic; material: water | place: Baltic Sea | collected 2014-06-08T10:24:00 | depth 30,27 m ...
TACTTAACTTCTATAAAATTTAACTTATAAATTTTATTACTTATTGATCTGTAATATAAAGAATTTGAAAGTTTATCGTAACCAATATTTTCGCAAGAAATACTATCTAAAAATTCTTTAAGAGTACGAGTATCAGTTTCTCTACGATAAAACCATACTGTAAAAGTTTTTTTTGTTTCATCTTCGGGAAAAAATCCAAAAGATTCAGTGATTGGTATTTCTATTTTTCCAGAAAAATCTTTTGGAATCATTCTTCTTCAGTAAAAAATGTACCCCAAGTTCCACTATCACCATTCATACGAGTTTCTAATTTATCAATCAATTCGTCAGTTTTAATCAATCCATCAATATCGCAAATCATACATGAAATTGCTCTAGCAACAAATGGTTTTTCTTGTCTCGCCGCATAAGAAAGTGCATTACGGAGAGATGCTTCTGCTTCTTTAAGAGATTCTTCAACTGATTTAGATAGAGCCATTTTATTTTAATTTATGTCCTTTGTACATTTTACTGTATTTTTCCGGTTCGTCAACTTTTCTAAAAGTAGAGTCTTCTGTTGTATCATAAAACCATTCTGAATTTGAAGATCCATTATAAACATCTTCATACACAAACCAACCGGTAAGAATGTATTTACTTTTACTATAGACAGGATTACCTCTATGAGGATGTGTAAAATGAGCTGGCCATATTATACACTTACCTACTTCAGGTTTGACTCTTCTTTTCTGCCATAAAAATTCAGTTTCACCTTCTCCATCAGGTATATCATTCAAATAAATGATCCAAGCCAATGCTCTATGAATAGCAGAAATATCAGATAATTCAGCATGCCATATATGATATCCACCTCTAGGTGGAGTTCTCTGCATTTTAACGTGTGGTGAAATTACATTCAATGATTTACTAGGAAAATATACTCCCCTATATTCATCATAACATTCATCGAGTTTATTCAATATAAAATCTCTATTTTCACCTAAAATATTTAAAGATGCGTCTTTTCTAGACATATCTTTCTGAGGCATTTGATCATTTCCAAATGCAAGAAACTCGTGAAAATTTGGACGATTTAATACATTTTCGAAATGATCTATAATCTCATTACATTTATCTTCTGATAAAATATTGTAATATGTTCCTATAAAATCTTCGTTATTATCCTCGTCATATTTAAATTGAATATCTTTATTGTCCATTAGACAAGCCAGGTAATGATGGTATATCTAGTTCCTTTAGTCACAGGCATAACTTCATGAGGATACATAAAGTTTGATGGAAATACAATAACAGATCCTTTTGGATTTTTAGCAATAATTTCTCTATTGAAAAAAGCAAATTCTCCGCCATCATAATCATCATTAAGATTAATTGAGACTGATAATGTTCTTGGTTGCTCCTTAAAGTGATCTGTGTGCTCTGTATAAAATTGACCCTCTTTATATCTAAGAAGTTCGTATCCACTGTCTTCTTTAATTTCTAATTCAAGATGTGGGAATCTTAATTCATATTCTTGAAGAACCTTAGCAATACATTCATATATCTCTTCATCAATATCTTGCCTTATGTCTAGATTTGCTTCAATAGTGCCTCGATCAGACATATTAATAACTGAACAATTACGAATATCTGCAGATACACCGCTTCCTGTTTGTGCTGAAGACCAATCAACGTCGTTAACATATTCTTTTAAAATTCTATCACAAAGATCTTCTGGAATAAATTTATCCAGGAAAAGAATATATTCATCTAAAGAACACTTACTTTGATAAGTATTATTATTAATATTATTATCAACAGAAGAAATGACTTTTTTTTCTTCTGTGCTAAAAGATTTTTTTAAAGTCTCATCAACAACAATGATTGGAGATTCTGTTTTTTCAATTTCTTCAAATTTTGTTTCAATTTTTTCTTGAGGATTATTAATTTTTTCAGAAAGTTTTTTGAATAGAAGTTCAAGATTATCTTCTATGACTTTGTTTTCATTTGAAACCTCTAAAACTTTTTCATCTTCTCTGGACATGTAATTCAAACTTTCAATTACCATTTTTTCTTCCATTTTGTGTTTACGTTTTTTATCAAAATACCCATACCCACATGGCCCTCTACTTCTTACATAATGTAAGAACATTTGAGCATACCATTCACCACGATATATATCTCTCCAGTGTTCAGAAACACATCCGAGATAGATCATAGCGTCTCCGGGGTTTAAGGTGACGCATCGTGTATTATTTTCAGGAGTTCTAATCCAAATAGCCCAAGGCATATCCCCATCAAGATGCAAAGTTACTGAAATTTCACATGATGGACGGTCAGTATGAGATTTTAATTCACTTTCTGATCGATATATTCTAGAATAACAATAAGTAGGTAAGACTGGTTCTTCTATTTTTTCAGAAATTTCTGCTACTTTTTCGCATAATAATTCTAATGCTGGCCTATAATTATAAACTGCGGCAGAATTTGGTGCTTGAGTATCCCCATCAAATTTTTCAATTTTATCATCTTTTTTGAATTCTTCAGCAAGTTGTATTGCCCTTTCTTCAGGAATAAATTGCCTTATTACAAGATAGTTATTATTAATTAAGTCTAAATTCATTTTTAATCAATTTGCATATATTATTAATAATTATAGCAGAGTTTTATTCAAGGCCTTCTCCACTGGTATAAATACCTTCTTCTTCAACAAATCTAACTGCTTCTGCAACAGAAACATTATATTTAACTGAAAGTTCCTTCACTTTACCAATAAGTTCGAATAACTCAATAGCTCTTTGAACGGGAAGATCAATATTTTCAATTTCTTCCGGAGAAACTCTAGCAAGCATTTTTAGAATCTCAGCACCATGTAAACTATCGACGATTTCTTGTATTTTAGATTCTGCTCTTTCTTTGGCCATCTTTTGAAGCTCTCTCTCTTCAAGAAGAGAGAGAGTATGATTTTTAGAATCATTCTTTACGTCTTGAATAGTTTGATACTCAATGTTTCTAACTTTTTCTTCAAGATTTTTTTCAATCTCTTCTCGTTCTTTTCTGGTTTGTACTGTTTCAGATTTAATAGTTTCAAGTAATTTTCTAGCCTGTTCAATTTCTATTTGGATTGAAAGTTCTCTTGCATCTGATTCGTCTTGAATAACTTTTTTCTCAATTTCAAGTATTTTTCTCTCCTTTTCATACCTATCAATAGCATCCTGTATTTCATCAACAGAAATTTTTCTCTGAAGAAGAACTTCTTGTTGAACTTCTTCAAGTCTTTTAGTTGCTATTTCAATTTCTTTTTCATTTGTTTTTCGCTGATTATCAATTTCCTCATTAAGAGTCTTTACTCTAATCCCTTCCAATTCTAAAATTTCTAATTTATTAACGTAATCAGTTTCAATAATTTTTTTACTTTTTTGAACTTCATCTCTTTCCCTTTCTAGTCTTTCAAATTCAACTTCTCTTGCTTTTTTTACAAGTTCTAATTGATTTTGAAATTCTCTTTCAGAAAGTTCCATTTGATCGGTAACTTTTTTTCTAAATTCAAGAAGACTTTCATTTTCTTTTTTGAAGTGCTCATTCCAATATTTTTCACGAGATTTCATTTCTTGCTCAAGAGCAAGTTCTTGTTTTTCAACTTCTTTTTGCCTTAATTCTAATTTTGCTAATCTGTTAGTTTCTTCTAGTTTAGCAATTTCTTCATCTTTTTCTTGTTGAAGTTTTAATTTGTCTTCTCTTATTTTTTTATTAATTTCAATTTGGGTTTGTACTTCTTTACGAATATTTTCCCTTTCTTCTTCGTATTTTTTTAGTTCAAGATCTTCTGCTATTTTTCTTAGTCTATTATCTTCTTCTTCTTTAATTTTTTTAGATTGAAGTTTAGGAATTTCGGAAAAATATGCATCAACATACTTAGTTATAATTGATTGATCAGCGACTTTATCATTATCTGGTCTTGGTTCTTCAAGATTTGAATGTACATATTCAACATATCCATAATCATGATACCATTGAATAGCATGAATATTGGTATCATCAAAATCCCATTCTTCCAAAATTAAAGGATTAGAATCTACAACTATAGTCTTATCAACTGGAATTACGGTTACTCTCATTTTTTTTATTTTTCCTCCTTAGGATTTTCAGGTAAAAATTCTGGATTATGTTGGTCTTCTAATACTTGATAACTATTTTCTTCGACCATTTCTGCAGCACCATAAAACATATTAGCAGCAGCTTGTAAGATATTTAGATTATTTTCATTGGACTTGATCATTTCATTTCTGAATGACTCTACAGCAGCACTAGTAGATCGTTGTTGTTGCGAATTTTCTATCATTAGCATGGGCAACCAACTTATAGTACAAGACCATTCATCTACTTCTTGGCCAGTATTTGGATTTAATCCTCTGATATGAGTGTACCAAGCACATTTTTCAGCAACACAGTTTTTACGAATTAAAGGACACCATTTATCTTTCATATTGATTAATAATAATATTATATTTATTATAGCACATTAACCCACAAAATTACATAAAATAATATCAATATATTGAACTCTTAGATCTAAACTAAAATTATATGGAACTGAATTTGAAGTGAAGGTATGAGAGTGAGACTGATCACTACCAACTAATGAAGTATCTGGACCTGAGGTATTATCAGCTCTAATTGTACCACCCGGAACTAAAACTCTAGATATATACCTAACATTAGAAACTCCAGGATATCTCAAATCAGCTCTACTATTTAAAATATTTCTTTGAGGAGTAATTACTCTTTGAGGAACAATATTTCTTTGATTAATAAGAACTCTACTGTCCTGAACAACTCTAACAATTGAAGGTGTTCTATCAACAATTGGGACTCTATTATTTTGAGTAATTCTACTATTTTGAATATTTCTATTTTGAATTGGAGTTCTTCCACTAACAATATTTCTATTCGATTGAATATATCTAGCACTACTGGGAACTCGATAATTTAAAATAGTCCTAGCAGGAACTCTATTAGGTTGCCTCACTGGCGCAGGTTGACGATAATTTCTAATATTTGGCAATCTTGCGTTACCATTAAGATATGGTACACGATTATTGAATGGTTGAGCAAGTCTATTGACATTCTGTCGGGGCGTTCGTGAGTTTAGTCGGTTTGCAATCCTGCGATTACGAGGGCCCCGATTCCTTTGAACATTTCTCGTTGAAAGTCGAGTATTAGTATATTGCGCAAATCTTCTCTCATTTGGATTTGGTTGTCTCCTAGGATTTCCTCCTTGAGGATTTCTATAAGGAATTGCTCTCGGAGTTCTAGCATTTAGATTGACCCTAGCAGGAACTCTATTTGGTTGGCGATTAGATATTGGTTGCCTATAGTTTCGTACTGCTCTTACAGTGTTTGGTTGACGAAAAGAAAATGGTTGCCTATAATTTGTAGCAACTCTATTTGCTTGGGGAACTCTTATTTGATTTGGTTGCCTATAAACAATAGGAACTCTATTAACTTGAGGAACTCTGTTTAAATTTTGCTGTCTATATGAGGATGGTTGTCTATATGTTGTAGGTTGTCTATAATTTGTAGGTGTGCGATTTGCTACGGGTTGCCTGTAAGGGGCTCTAAATCCATATGCTATTGGAGTTCTTGTAGAATATCTTGACGGAAGAGCAGGCCCAGCTTGAAATGCTCCACTACTAGATCCGGCAGCATGAGCATGTGAAGGAATTTGGGCAATTGTTAGAGTATGTCCTCCTACTGTCGCAGCTGCAGATACCACTCCTCCAACTGTTATAACTGATCCTGGAAAAGCAGTAGTAAAATTTGTACTGCCTCCAGTAGCACTACCAACACCAGAAACTACCCTAAAAGCTTTGTTGTTATGCGTAGTTGTTTTAGCCCAACCAACAGGTGCTGCTGCTTGGAAAAAAGACATCGTTGATGTTTTTGGTATAATGCCAAACTTGGAATTAAGTTGACTTGTATCCGAAAAGGTTATACCTGTAGCTCTTAATACTGCCATGGTTTAATTTATTAGTTAAAGCGACAAATAATTACATCAATATATTGCACTCTTAAATCAAGAGTAGTTGATATTGGAGTAGAAGTTCCGACAAAAGGATGAGAATGAGACTCTCCTCCACCAATTAAACTTGTATTTGGCGCACTAGTATTAGTTAATCTTCCAGTAACTCCTGGAGTTCCTGGTCTTACACTAACTGCCGATCCAGCTCCGTGAGCATGACTAGGCAATTGTGCTATAGTAAGTGTTGTTCCGTCAACGGTTCCTGCAGCAGTTACTGATCCAGTTACTGTTTTTACTGTTCCTGGGAATGCTGAAGTAAATGCAATATTTCCCCCACTACCACCACCAGTTCCGGAAACAACCCTCAAAGCTTTATTATTATGAGTTGTTATTTTAGTCCAACCAGTCGGGGCAGCTGCTTGATAAAAAACTGATATAGAGTTTTGAGGTATTATACCGTACTTAGAAATCAACGATGTACTATCACTAAATGTGATTCCATCTACTGTTAAAATAGACATACTTTTATTAGGTCAATTGCAACATAAGTTTTTACTATTTATAGTTTTTTATTTAAAGACGTAAATTAAAAGATATAGATATTCTTTCCTCATCGGTTTCATTTGGTTCAACAAAATGAAGAAGGTGAGCAGGAAAAAAATATACTTTACCTTGCTCTACAGATAATTTATAAAATGAATGCTCATCTACTGATCCATATAATTCATTATGAAGACTTCCATCAGTTCGGACAAAAGTTATTAGACCTTGATCATGTGAAGATATTTTAGGATAATAAACACCAATCAAATCACTTTTAGGATGAGAGTGAAGAACATTGTAAGCAAATTTATCATTTATATTTACCCACCAACAACAAGATTCTTGTTGAAATTCAATATTATATTCAATTTCATCCAATGCTTCATTAACAAATTGAATCGATTTAGAAGCCAAATCACTTATAGCGGGCCGATCAACCCAAGATGAAATATCGATAGTATCATGAAGTGTGCTCTGCCACCCTTTACAATTTGATCTATTATTTCCTTGAGGATTATCAATTCTCATTTGATAACATTCATTTAATATTTCATCATTATCCACATTTAGATTAGCAGAAAAAACTGTAGTAGGAAATATATCAAAAATATCAACATTAGATATTTCTACTGGTCTAATTATTTTAACGCCGTTATTTCTATGTAAATGAGAAGACATATTTATTCTTGAAAAAATAATACTTGATTAATTCTAAATTTTGCATTTTCTAGGGTATCCCCAAAAAATCTATCGTCTGATATATCCATTCCATGCTTATATTTTTTACCATCAAATATAACTATGCGATTATACTTTGCTTTAAAGGAAAATAAAATCTTCCAATCACTCTTTGAGGTCCATGGACGATAATGTTCATTTTCACTTCTATTCAATACCTCATTATTTAATGGTTTATAAATATGAGTTCCCATAAATTCTTCTTTAATATCCTTATTTAAATAAATTATTGCATTATATCCGGCATCATTATGAGGCCACCAATGATTTAATTTATAATCATTAAAAGGATCTTTTTTAAATCTAGTAAAATTAGTAACTACATTAAAATCTACAGATAAACTTTGACCCAAAATTTTACTTAAAGGATTTGTACATATATCCATATCCGGATTATTTATCATATGCCGTCTATCTTCAAAATAGACCATATTATGTGAGGGAGATTCCCAATCTTTCCAGATCGGAGGTTCTATTGAAGTTATATAATCATATACTAGGTCTGCATCAACATAAAAATTATCCATCCAATAAAAGTTAGATCCATCATAGGATTCTACTTTTAAATTAGAAAGATCATTTATAGAAAAAATATTTGACATTAAATCATTCCATTAAATTATGATAACTATCCAGGATATCAATTAATTTTTTTGTTTGAGGTTTATCCAATAAAACTTCATCAAAACATCCATATTTGCATTTATATCCAAATAAGTATTTTACTGCATTCTTTAACCTTCGAAAGAAAGATCCGTTATTGAGATGAATATGGACATAAACATACTTATTCCAATCTTTATCTTGATCGAATGAAACAATAAATTGATGCTCCATAGATCCACATTCGCAGATAAATAAGTTATTTTTCATGTTTTTGTGATTTTACGGAGAAGAAAACTACCATCATCATTATCCACCCATTCTACCTCATCGCCTTGCTTAAGATTTGCTGCTCCTAATAAATCATCTGGGAATGTGATAAAATATTCTTGTTCTCCAGTGTCTCCATTCTCTATTTCTTCAACAGGAAGTTTCCACTTAATTACTTTATCAAATGGATTTGGACGAGCATAATCATTACGAGAATAGTCATAATAATGTTCAGAATGTTTTTCATCTGATAATGCTTTGTCACACATTGCATTCATTTCCTCGTCGGTATAACGAAGTGCTTCCATATCACTGTGTCCCCAAGGAGGCATACAATCATCAATCTCTTGTTGTTTGAGTTGAGTTACAGTTTCTGCCCAAGCATCTTTAAACTTTTTATCAAAGTCTTTAAGATAATACTGGAGAAATTCATCTGCAGCATACAAAAGAGTTTCTGCTTTATCATACTGATGCTCTTGAAGTCTATCAACAGCACTATCCAGAATCTCACGAGCAGAACAAATCTTGGATGTTACCATCTCAAGTTCATTCATCGTATTCCATACCTTATGATAATTAAGCGTCATTTTGATCAACCATATTTTGGATTGCTTGTTCCATTATAATCTGAATTTCTTTGCTCGTGAGTGAATTCATCCACGACCAATTAGGGTCTTCCTTATCCCAGTCCATTGTGAATGAACCATCGGCATTTTCAGAAATCTTAAGAGTATCAATTTCTTGGTTTTGGTTTGTTGCACTCATTGCAATAATAAGAATAATTGTGCTGAAAGTATTTTACCACCTGATAGTGGTCTTTGTCAAGAGGTTTTTCCGTACCACACTTAGAGCAAACTCTAGTTTGGAGTGTCCCACTCGGATTTTTCTTCTTTACGGAGTGTCTTAAGTTCTTTGTAAAGTTCCTTGATTTGTTGATAAGCATCTTCTGGCGACATCTTATCTGCAATTTCAAGTCCTGCAATGAGACCCACTTTATCACCAAAACGGGCAAGTGCTCTCTCAAATTCTGTGAGGGTCTCATACATCTTTAATAATTCCACAATGTTCGGCAAGAATATCTATACGGGCATCAACTGCATCTATAGAGTTATAATTTTCATATAAGCAATTGGTAGTTTCTACATTCTCTTCTTCAAGACGCTTAATGTCCATAAGAGCACCTTCGTACTTTTGTTCCAGAGTAGTAATGCGTTCTTCAAGTTCTTTGATTTTTCTAAACAAAATATCAGTAGGGACTTCTAAATCTCTAATAATCATTTAATTACTCCAATTTCTTTTAGATAAGCATTATAACGCATAAATCCTGTAACACTTACAGGTCTGTTAAGACTAAAACAACATTCTTGATACGATAAAAACTCAAACCAAGGAGTTGTTGGATCAAGTGTTGAAAATCCATTCGGGTTTTCTGGATGGAATTTTAACATAATTAGTTTTGACCCATGGTTTTGTGTTTATATATTGTCTATATGCCTCAAAGGTATCGATATTTTTATCATATTTTAAATTATCAGGCATAGCCCTCGTAAAATTATCTACCAAAGAGTATGCAGTAATTAATTTTTCACTTTTATTATGAAATATTTTTTTTGCCTCAAACAAAGTTTTTGCGCAAGAATGAATTTTACCGTATCTAAAATAATACTCCGTTGTTAAAGAACATCCATGCGCAATTAACCAGGCTAAATTATTATAATTTTGTGATGCCCAAATAGTACATGGATGATTTTTAAATGCACCTTTATTAGTATTATATGGATTACCATCAACTTTATGTATTTCTCCCCAATTATAATACCACTTAGAATAAATTATTGCTAGCATTTGACATGCTTCCAAAGGCATTTTAACTACATGTTTATCGGGCAAGGATTGCGCTGATTTTCTGGGATTTGGATCAACTACAAAGATATTCATTATTTTTTGAAAAATTTAAATGTTTTTGATAATTTAGTCTTTTATACCTATTTTTAAAAGTGTCAGGTAACCAATATGTTTTAATATATTCTTCTTTAGCTAAGGAAAAAAATTTTTTTAGCGACATAAAATATATACCTAATTGAACATGACCATCATGAGTTATAAGAATTTTTTTATTTTGCTGATAAACATACAAAGTCATTTAGTGTCTTGTAAGAATTTTAGATACCATCTAGTAGATTCGATACAGTTTTCTTTAGTTAATGCAGTAACTAAAAATTTATGATTTTTATCATAAGAACCCCAAGTTTTCCAAGATTTTTGCTTTACAAAAAAGCAATCGTCAATTAATTTTTCATCGTCCATTTTTATGAATAGAATGAATAATTTTTAAAAGTTTTACTAGTTCTGGAGTTTCTTCCCACTCCCAGATAGTTCCATCTTTTTGAGTATGCGTTTTTGTTGTCATAAACTTAATTTAAGGTCTACTTAGATATCATAACACGACTATTAGAAAAGTCAAGAGATTGTGAATAACTTTTAAGTATCTCTTTCTAAGTCTAAAGTTACACAATGAAAAATTCCACTTAAAGTTCTACCGTGCCTCATTGGAAGCATTGCACATTCTATACCATGTTTTTCCAATTCTTTCCTTGTTGCATATTGATTTTCTTCAAGTACGACTAAATTTGGATTAACACTGAAAAGATTCATATTAATCCACTCTGATGCTTGATTATAACCTGGATAATAACCAACATTAACTGGTTCAGGACACCAAATTGCATCCCAATTTCGAAATGGTTCAGGAAGAACATCTATAGATTTGATTCTTTCTGGGTTGAGTAACATCAAACCTTCACGGAGAAATGCAATTGTAGTATCTATATGCATATAACTATAAACTCCCTGAAGAAGATTGACTTTTGCACGATCACCTAACACTCCTTGAAGAAAATTTGCACCTGCAATATTTCCACTATTAGAAACAAGATAAAGAATATCATCATTTGCACGAAGAATGTTTGCTGCATCAAATGCGGGCGTTACTTCTGTGAGCGCAAGAGCATCTTTATCACATACACAATTTTCATTATATAACTCATCTTGATGCTTACATGGAACAATTAAGGTATTGCCCAAATGACTAATCAAAGGTTTCCACGCATCTTTTCTACACCTCAAAGGCATAGGAGTCGCAATTGTAATATCCTTATGAGTAAATACAACATCTCTTGGACAAAAATTATAATAGTCAGTAGGAGTCCTTTTTGATCTTAAAACTTCCACACCTTCTCCCAGTAAGAAATTAACAAAGACTTCAAGATCCTCATTAGCTTCATCCACGACCTGTTGAGGGTATTGTCCGACAGGAACATCTGAAACATCTTCCCTATCAGCATAGTTGATTGTACGGACACTTAGATCCACTTCTGGAACTCTTGCGTGATCTGCAACTCCTACGATAACTTTCTTTAAGGTATCCCATTCATTTTGACTTTTCATTTCAAATTACTCTCCCAGAAGTCAATCATTTCATCAATCATCGTATTAAATGTATATTTTGGTTTCCAACCTAGAGTTTCTCTTATTTCAGTGGAATCTCCCCGCAAATAATTCACTTCCTCTTTTCTGAAATACTTTTCATCTTGAATTACGTAGTCCTTATAATTCATTCCCAGTTGATTAAAAGTATATTCACAAAGATCTCTAACCGATTTAGTTTCTCCAGTAGAAACAACCCAATCTCTTGGAGTTTCATAATTTAATATGAGGCGCATAGCTCTGACATAATCATATGAATGACCCCAATCACGAGAAGAATCCAAATTACCCAATTCAAGAGTAGTTTTAATACCATATTTAATTTCAACGGCAGTTTTGACTACTTTGTTAGTTACAAATGTTGTACCTCTTCGAGGAGATTCATGATTAAAAAGTATACCGTTACACGTATGAAGTTTATATCCAGTCCTATATTGTTTGGTTAAATTATACGCCATAAGTTTTGAACTTCCATATGGACTTACCGGATTCATAGTCGTTGATAATCTTTGAAACCCATCATCATCAATATTGTTTCCAAACATTTCGGAAGAACTCGCTTGATAAAATTTTGATTGAGGTGCAATGTTTCGGATGGCCTCTAATATGTTTAAAGTTCCAAGTGAATTTGTTTTTATGGTAAATGCAGGAATATCAAAACTTACTCTAACATGACTCATCGCAGCAAGGTTATACACCTCATCTGGTTGAACTTCTTGTATTATTTTATATACGCAGTGTTCATCGGTCAAATCTCCATAATATAGGTTAAGTTTATGGTCGATATGATCTATTCTTTCTGTCTGTCTTTCTGTCAGAGATTGTCTTCGTATGATGCCATGAACTTCGTATCCAAGATCCAAAAGATGTTCAGCAAGGTACGATCCATCCTGTCCAGATATTCCTGTTATAAGTGCAACTTTATTCATAAAAACTTTTTATCGTTCTCTATACCCAAATAGGGCCCAGTTTTGTATTCATACACTATAGTATTTTCTTCCAAGATTTCATATGTATGACCACCTTCAAATGTCATAGAACAATCGCCTTTGTTTATAATTTCAGTTTCTAATAAAGTTCCATCAATATCATACATATAAACTTTAACAGACCCTTGAATGACTACCCAAGATTCTTGAGCAATTATATTCTCGGTGGGAGATGGTTTCCAAATATGTTGATGCGGCCTAAACTTAATTCCTTTTTTGAGTTTAAGTGTAGCTAGTTGTAGAAATTGATTCTCAGGAGCAACATTGGTTCTCTCAACTATCTCATCACATCTATTGATGATATGGAGTAATTTATCTACATCTATTTTAGAAAAAATTTGTTTCATTTTAAAACTTCCGTCACCTGAATTGCATATCTGTCATTCATATAAATACTTTCATATTTGTCAGATCTGGATAATTTGTATACGTCCACTTTTTAGAAGTTTGATTTTTAGATTTTTCTAATTTTTCTAATCCTAATAATGCAGTCTCTGGAGTCATATAATAATGGTATCCAATAGTGTCTATATCCTGTTCCATCCAAGGATGATTTAAAGATCTTCCATCATAAGACATCTTTTTTAGTATATTATAATCTTCTTTATTTTGCAAGAGAATTGCTCCACCTCTTCCAAGACTCAAGTGTTTTTTATATTGAAAACTTAAACACATATAAGTGTTTTCAATATAACCATTTTGTTTCCAATATACTGCAGCATCTATAATATTTGTATTTCCAAGATAATAAAAATCTTCCCATTCTTGATATTTAAATTTCCAGTTTAAATTCAATTTCTTTAACGTGAATGGGATAGAAATATAGGTATGCGTAGGTATGGTTATATTATTATAACCTTCGTGCCTTAAACAAAGTTCTATCGCATGAGTACAACAATCTGTTGCTACTGCGTATGGAGCATTGTAAAACTTTGCTATTTGGTTTTCAAATTCTTCAACTTGGTTAAACATAAATTTCAATAATTTTGATAGTGAATATATTTGCTTTCTTATAATACCTAATATTTTAAATTTTAAAAACATCAGATGTACAAATATTAGAATGATTATAAGGACTACTTAAAACTCTACATTTATTAATAGTATAATCATTTATAGTGTTAGTATGACCATGAGCCCAATATTTAATTTGTGGATTTCTATTAATAATCTTAGTCAAATCACTATAATAAGAATTGTAAATTATTTCATTTCTATATTCTTCAGAAATTGATTTTATAGAGGGTGCTTGATGAGTTACTATAAAAACTTTATTATTTTTACAGTTTTTTAATTTTTTATTTAAATATTTTTTACTATCATTATGAGTTGTTATAATGTCTGAGGGTTTTATTTTTCTATAATTAGAATCGGTTCTAATTAACTCATAATCATTATTAATTTTTTCTGATGCAAAAATACTATCAGAATTATTACCATAATCTGTCCACATCGTCATTCCAATAAAAGTCCAATCATCAATAACAACATGTTCATTCTCAAGTAAATGTATAGATTTTGGTATATTTTCTTTTATTGTTGCGTAGGTATTATTAAAATGATATCCATAATGTTCATGATTACCCATTACATATAGAACATTGTTATAATTTTTAATACAGAGATCAAAGAAATTTATATAAATTTCTTTTAAAAAATTGTTTAACTTTAGGTGCTTTGCTATTAAAATATTTCCAGCAAGAATAATAGTATCGCCCTCACCAATCCAAAAAGCATCAGATTTTTTAAAATTTTCTAAATGCATATCGGATATGAGTTTTAATTTCATATTCAATAAGTATGTTTAAAATTACTAGAATTATTTTTTTCATTCACGATCTCATCAGAATATTGCATCACATACATAAATCTAAACTCTTCAGCTTGAGGAGAAATGACCGCAGGTTTATGTGCTATTGTTCCATCAAATATTACTATTCTTCCAGGTTTATATTCAACACAATACTCACAATCCCCATCTTCGTTTGCAAAAAGGGTTTCGCCGCCCCACTCATTATCCCATTTGTCGTTTACATGGTAGAGGAGAGTTTTTGAATTGAAATTTGGATTACTAATATCGACGTGCCAATAATATTTTGTTAGAGGACTAGACACTGTAATCCAACTTCTAGTTAATTCATAATCTGATAGAACATCCATTACTGGATCAATATTTTTGGATTGCATAAATCCAAAAAAGTTAAAGGTATCAGAAACTTCTTCATAATCATATAACATACATATAAAAAATGTATCTTTTTGATTTCTAAAAACGTGATTACTATTTCCGCCCAGAGTATAATCGCTTCCTTGAGCTGCTTGAATATGATGCAATCTTTCAGATGAAGAAAATACATTATCAAATATATGAATTTCTTTATTACTAGATAAAGTTTTTTTAGTATGTCTAATTCCCATATTAATTTTCAAAACAATATTGCTTCCAATCAGATATATTAGATTCCGTAATATTTATAATTACATTATTAAATGGTGCTCTGGGTTTTTTTATTAATTTCATTCCAGTTTGTTCGAGAAGTGTATCAGATTTTTTAGTATTGCAAGATGAACATGCTACTACCATGTTTTCCCAAGTATCTTGACCACCTTTTGATTTTGGTACTATATGATCTATTGTTAAATTTTTTTTAGATTCGCAATATTGACATGTATGATCGTCTCTTTTATAAATCATACTTCTGGATGGATTTTTTTTCTTTATTTTATTAATAGGTATTCTTACATAATTTAAGAGACGAATAACAGTATTAGATAAAACTTGAGCTTTCTGTTTCAAAAGAAGAACTACTGCTCTTTTCCAATTAGTGAAATTAATTGGTTCATAGCTAGAATTTAATACTAAAATAGTTTTATATGGAGAAATTTTTAAGTATTCCATTTAAATTATATTCCATCAGAATTATCAACAATATCAAACATTGATACTACGAATAAGTATAGCATATGTAATGAAAATTGCAAAAATGTTAAAATTTCTTCAGTCACGCCGTCTCCAAGTATTATCTTCATCTTCCAAGTCATCACGCTTGAACCAATCTACGATTTCATCTGGACTATCAAACCCAGTGCGATGATTTGAAGGGTCTGGGTCTCCAATATCAAGGCAATTTAGAAATCCATCCAGACTATCTTCAGTCATATCTGGATTTGCAGCCTTACGCCTTGCCTGCCTAAGAATTGTTGCTGCCGAACGATTTGCCTTTGATAACTTTTCCGCCCAAATCATCTCAGATAACTCAACATTTCTACCACTTACAATCTTGTTGCAGATTGCTTCCAATCTCAGTCTATAGGCAGTAGAAAGCATACAAAACTCCAGTTGAATGTATTTATTTTAGTTGAAAATAAACTTTATAGTATTTTTTACGAAGATTATCAATAGTTTTAAAATCTTCCTCGTTCAAACAATCTAGAATATAGCAAGAACCTTCAAGTTCGCTAAGTAATCTTGCAATTAATGCCTTATTAAAACTTTTGACATTCCACTTTTGTTTTTGAAGATTCATAATCAATATCATTCCAATGTCGTAGTGAGTTTGCTACAATAAATGCGTTTGTAGTAAGAATGGAGAGAAACATTAAAAGGCGAATAAAGGCAATTTTATCCGACTCTTTATCATCTTTTCCAGACTTCTCACCCAGAGACTTTGCTACTAATCGCCATAGTGATGCTGTCTTTTTTGGTAATTTCTTCATAAGATTGTAAGATACCTTTTACGAAATGAATTCTACATCT
>ERZ888423.1986-NODE-1986-length-16371-cov-20.894276_pt1 | contig 16371 bp, 9 predicted proteins | sample MGYA00520523_ERZ888423 | MGnify/ENA primary metagenome ERZ888423 (study PRJEB32303, sample SAMEA104408611) | aquatic metagenome | biome: Brackish water; feature: Pelagic; material: water | place: Baltic Sea | collected 2014-06-08T10:24:00 | depth 30,27 m ...
TGACCTAAGTAGTAGTTATGGGACTCAGTTAAAGCTATTGCTTCAAAGAAGGCAAGGTGTGGTACAGAAAAATGCATTCACCGAAGCTGTCCGAATTCCCCCATGAATACGCAAAAACCCACCGGTTTCTCCGAGACAGTATTTGTTTAGTCGTGTGTCCTACTTCGGTTGAACCGTGATGATACCTTGTGCATTGACGAAGCGTCCGTGAAAATCAACGCCAAACAATATCACCCCTGGTGGGCTGTCGATCAGGCCGGTGAGGTGGTTGATGTGTGTCTTCAGGCGAATCGGAATGCTGCTGTGGATAAGCTACCCTTTTTTATAAGCCACCGTCTCGACCCCGCAAGGTTCACGCCAGCTTCTGAGATTTGGATAGTCGTGCTACGCTGTCAGGCTCCGTCTAAAGGAACCCGCCGATGAGACTTGTGATTAAATTTTGTATCGGAGTGGTGCTGTCACTTCTAGTGCTCGTACTAGTGTCCTTCGCGATCGCGCGTGGAGGACTGAAAGACCTTGATCAGGCAACTCGAGACGAGTGGGGCGGCAGTTACCTGCAAACGGAACACGGCATCCTGTCTTATACCCGTGAGGGCCCTGTCGCTGCACCTGCAGTAATACTCGTTCATGGGTTTAGCACGCCTAAGTTTGTGTGGGAGCAGGTAATACCTGCCGTCCTGGCAGCGGGCTATCAGGTCATCAGCTTTGATCATCTAGGCAGGGGGTTCTCTGATAGACCCGAAGGCCCCTATGATTCCGCTTTGTATAACAGCGAACTCGCAGGATTGATTCAAGGCCTAAACCTCAACACGCCTTTGACGCTGGTCGGCTACTCGATGGGCGGTGCCAATGTCGTTGACTACGCGGCCTCACATCCTGAACACGTAAAGCAGCTAGTGCTTATCGCTCCCGCGGGCTATATGCGTAATGCACCTGATGTGTCGCCGCTGGCGATGCCAGTGGTGGGTGAGTGGCTGGCGACAGTTTTTGGTAGGGGTTATGCCCGCCAGGGTATTGAGTCTGAAATCAATGCAGGTAGAGCACCCGCGAATATGTTGGAAAAATTTGACCAGCAGGCAGCCTTTGCAGGCTACACCGATGCTCTGCTCTCCACACTTCGACATTTCCCGATGGCTGATTTGTCGGACCGTTATCGCATAGTCGGTGGCACTGACATTGCCGTGTGGGCCATCTGGGGCACTTCTGACAAAGTCGTTCCCTTTGATGGCGCTAGCCTTATGATGGAAGACGTCCCTCAGATGAAACTCACTGAACTTAAAGGCGCCAACCACAATATGACTTATGGACAGGCCGATGATGTTGCTGCGGCGCTGGTGCATGCGCTTAAAGAGGGCTAATTAGCACACTTCCACCGCTGTCGAGAAATCAGGTATGCTGCTGACGTCATTTCAACAGGATAGCGCGTAATGAAGATAATGTTGACCACACTCCTTGCTGTAGCCGCACTGGTGGTATTGGCTGTCGTTGCAGGATACGCGTGGCTCGCTCCGGAGGAGTTAGTAACATACAGCCCTGCCCCCGAGACAGTAAAAATAATTGAAGGCGGTGAAATTATTGGCTACCAGAATGACTTGGGTGTGTCTGTGTGGCAGGGAATTCCTTATGCGGCGGCGCCGGTAGGCGAACTGCGCTGGAAGGCACCGCGCCCAGTCACGCCTTGGGAGGGGCAGTTGCAGGCGCTTCGCCCCGGCAATGAGTGTGCCACCCAGCCCCGTTCCACTTCCAGTGAAAACCAGTCAGTGGACGGAAATGAGGATTGCCTTTTCCTCAACGTGTTTGCGCCTGCGAATGCCGACAATTTACCTGTCATGGTTTGGATTCATGGCGGCGCCAATACCCGTGGCAGCGGCAGTATTATTCTCTACGAGGGTTCGCTATTAGCCGCTCGCCATCAGGTGGTGCTGGTAAGTATCAATTATCGTCTGGGTAACTTTGGCTGGTTGTCACACCCAGCGCTGCGTTCAGCGACTGCATCGCTTGAAGATAATTCAGGCAACTACGGCACACTCGATCAGGTTCAGGGGCTTAAATGGGTCAGGGACAATATTGCTCGCTTTGGCGGCAATCCCGACAAGGTCACTATTTTTGGCGAATCCGCCGGGGGCTGGAATGTGCTCGCGCTGATGGCGTCACCCTTGGCTAAGGGTTTATTTCACGGCGCCATCGTCCAGAGCGGTGGGCTGGATATCGAGCCTCTGTGGGTGGCCGAGAACTACGTTGACGACGAACAAGCTGGTAGCCGCCTCAGTTCACGCGAGATTATCAATCAACTGTTCATTCTTGATGGCTCCGCCGAAGATGCCGCGGCCGCTCGTGCTAGGCAGGAATCAATGTCCTCGACAGAGCTAGCCCGTTACCTGCGAGCAAAATCTACGGCTGAAATTTTTGCCGCTTATCGCAGTGAAGACGGCGGTCTTGTCACCACATTGCCAGACTTGATCGGCGATGGTCATGTGTTACCCGCCGGTGTTAGCTCCGAGCAGCTATTCTCCGATCCCGCCAAGTACAACGCGGTCCCAGTGATGCTGGGTACCAATCTCGATGAAATGAAATTGTTCCTTAGCTTTAACCCCGACATGGTCAACACATTGATGGGTATTCCGACTGGGATTAAGGATCTGCAGCGTTACGACAAGTTCAATCGCTACAGCACCGACCGATGGAAAGTCATTGGCGTAGATCGTCTAGCCACAGTGATGCGTGCCGGCCAGGGAGACAACGTTTTCGCCTACCGCTTTGACGCCAAGGACTTGCGTGATTTCGGCCTGATCGATTTACGCGACTTACTGGGTGCGGCACACGCACTGGAAATACCCTATGTGTTCGGCAACTTTCCCAAACCTTTCAGCGTGATGTACCCCTCAGACACACATGAAGCTCGCGATGCGCTGTCGGCGAGCATGATGTCTTATTGGACGGAGTTCGCCTACAACGGCAAGCCCGGCCGCGGCCGTGATGGAGAGGAGCGAGAGTGGACTAGCTGGGTGAACGAGGGCGAAGACAGCGACCGTTTAATGATATTCGACAGTACGCTGGGCGACGGTATTCGCATGTCGCCAGAGCGCATTAGCATTGACGACCTGAAGCAGCGCCTGTTCTTGGACACCAGTTTTGCGGATCAAGAGGAGTACTGCATGGCCTACAGGACCCTGTTCCTCGAGGACGATTTTGATCTCCAGGAATACGAAAGCCTAGGCGCGGAGGGTTGCTCTTTATAGGGAACTTATCGAGACACAGGGACAGTTTACCGAAGCAAATTGTTACTTCCTGAGTTTCGCAAAAAATAGTGCACCCTAAAAACGGCTAATGCATATTACCTGAGGTGCGTTGAATTGAGCAGAGCTAGCTGATTTCGCTCCCCTCCATGTACTGGCGCGACACTGAGCCACTGGCGTTGGATGCGCCAGATTTTCGCGGTATCTAGCAGGCAATCCGTTGCCGTTTGTAAGATCTGTGGAGTATCACTCAGCAGCGACTTTTTGCGTACCGTCCGGCTCGGGTTCGGTTTTGCCCAGCAGATTGCTGATATCTCTTCCCACAAAATACAGAACCGGTACCAGAAACAGCGTGATGAAAGTGGCAAATAACACGCCAAAGGCGATGGATATGGCCATTGGTTTGACAAATTGCGCCTGTAAAGAGGCTTCCAACTGGATAGGCAACAAGCCCATGAAGGTTGTCACTGAAGTCAGCACGACGGGACGGAATCGACGCACTCCACCGTCAATGACGGCATCCCGCCAGTGCTGCCCGCCTTTAGTGATGCGCGAACTGATATGGTCGACCATGACCAGACTGTCATTGACAACAATGCCACTCAACCCAATCATCCCGATGGCAGACAGCATACTCACGCTATTGCCTAGAATGAGATGCCCCAGTATGGCGCCCACCAAACCGAAAGGTATAACCGACATGATGATAAGAGGCAAAGTGTAGCTGCGCAGTGGTACCGCCAGCGCGGCGTAAATCATCAGCAACACCGCGACAAGGCCGAGGCCGAGAGTATCGGTGGTCTTGGCCTGCTCTTCTGCTTCACCGCTCAAGCGTGTTGAAACACCGGGATAGCGAAGTAAAATATCCGGCAATAGGTCGTTAGTAATCGCCTGATTAACCTGGCTCGGCTCCACCGTAGATTTATCGACATCCGCTTCTACGTTGACCACACGCTGGCGATTGAAGCGATTGATAACACTGACCCCGACCCTCTCTGTGGCTTCGCCCACCACCTCAAATGGCACCTTGCCGCGCCCGGGGACATCGATCCACATGGATCGCAACGACTCCAGAGTGGCTCGCTCCTCGGCAGGAAAGCGTACATACACCCTGACTTCATCGCGACCGCGTTGCAGACGCTGAATTTCAGCGCCGAAAAAAGCCTGACGCACCTGCGTTGCGAGTTCGACCTGCCCCAGTCCAAGGGCATCGCCTTCGGGGGTAACGCTTATATCAAGCTCCGGCCCACCTGCATCAAAACTGTCCCTGATGTCATAGACACCTGCATACGCCACCAATGCGGCTTTCAGCTCGCCGGCGGCCTCACGCAACATGTCGAGGTCCTGTCCTGACAGTTCGACATTGATGGCAGAGCCGGAAGGCCCCGCATTGGCATCAAAGGTTAGTGACTGTATGCCACTGAGTTCACCCAGACTTTCCCGTAGCCAACCTGCGAGCTCAACAGAGGTGATAGTGCGCTCGGTGCTGGGTAATAATTCCACTGTGAGTTTTGACTCAGTGTCCTCTGTTGACAGTGACATCAACTCCAGAATGACACTCTCTTCGGAGTTGGTCTGCTGTTGATAGCGCGTATTCATATCCATGGCGGCCTGTTCGATACGCAATGTGTAATCGTGGGTTTTCTGCCAGGGTGTGCCCTGTGGCATTTTCAGGCTTATAGTGATGGAGTCGGAGGGGATGTTGGGGAAGAACACGAACCTGACAATGCCCGCCGGTACCAGCGCCAGGCAAATTATCAGGCCACCCACAAACAGTGCCAGCGTGGTGTAGCGGTAATGCACGGCGAGGTCTAATGCAGATCGATAACGGGTATCTGCAAAATGTTGAAGGGACTTGGCGCAGCCCTGCTGCACAGCGGAAAATTTCGCGCGCAGAGTAGTAGATTCCGTCGGTTTTGAAGATATACGAATATGGCGCAAGTGTGACGGCAGAATCAATTTTGTTTCCAACAGTGAAAATAGCAGGCTCAACACCACCACGGGTACGATATGTGACAGGATCATGGCAAATCCTTCCGTCACGAACCACGACGGTGCAAATGCCAGCATCGTGGTCATGGCGCCAAAAATGGTTGCCACTGTCACCTTTCTTACGCCTCTTACAATACTGTCCAGCCCCTGATCTTCCTCCTCCAGCTGAGCATAGGCACTTTCGGCGGTGACGATGCCATCATCCACCAGCATGCCCAGCACCAGAATAAACCCAAACACCGAGATGACATTGATAGAAACGGGTAAACCCAATAAGTTAATGGCTAAAAGCGCGCCGAGAAATGAAAAAGGCACACCCAGAATGACCCAAAATGCCAGCGACAGGTTTAAGAATAATGCGAGGGTGAGCATGACTAATACGGCACCCTGTAAGGCACTTTTCAGCATTAACTGAATCCGTCCATTAAGGATCACGCTTTGGTCAGACCAGGCTGTCAACTCAACACCCTGAGGCAACTGTGCCTGTTTGCGTTCGACAAACGCGCGTAAATCCTTGGTCATTGCGAGTATGTCCTGATCACCCACTCGGTCCACCTCTAGAGTAAGCGCAGGTTTGCCGTTGAGGCGACTGAGCACCGGTTGTTCTTCAAAGGTGTCACGGACGGTCGCAACATCTCCCAGCGTCACCCGAGTACCATCATCTCGGCTAATCAGAGTTAATGCTGCAAAATCAGCACCGCTATAGGCTTGCCCAACAGAGCGGAGGGTGATTGAGCCGGTTTCTGTGCGTAGCTTTCCGCCGGGGAGATCGCGTGACCGCGCTTGCACGGCTCGCGCTACATCGCCGAAGGACAGGCCATAGCGACGCAGTTCAGGGTCAGATACTTCTATGGATATTTCATAGTCGCGCGCACCGCTAATCGTAACCTGGGTAATGCCGGGCAGTAGCAGCACTTCATCGCGCAGCTGTTCAGCAAGATCTTTTAACTGGCGTTCTTCAAGGGCCCCGTAAAGCGTCAGTCGCATCGCTCTAGTCCGGCGGATCACCTCGTCTACTATAGGCTCTTCGGCATCCAGTGGAAAAGCGGCGATGCTATCCACTCTGGTCTTAATTTGCGCTAGTGCTTTGCCCATAGGCGTTCCGGGGACAAGCATCACTGTCACTAAGCCCGAGCCTTCCCTGGCAACAGAACGGATCTCATCCACTCCAACGATATCCTGCACCGCCTCTTCAATCTTGCGCACAATACCTTCTTCCACCTCTTCTGGGGAACTCCCCGGGTAGGGCACTGTGATCGTCACAGTATCAGAGGGAAACGTTGGGAACACCTCCTTAGTAATGCCGCCTATGGAGGCTAAACCGCCGACCATAACAACCAACATCAGGAGATTCGCAGCCACCGAGTTGTTGGCCATCCAGGCGATAAGGCCTCTCTCTTTTGGGCTTTCCATACTACTGCGCCACACTCACGGGCATGCCTTCCACCATAATATCGAGGCGCGAAAGAACGACCTGATCGCCGGCAGAAAGCCCGTCACCGACGATGATGCTGTCCTGAGTTCTGCGCAACACGGTAACCTTCTGCTTTGCCAAACTCCCCTGCTCAACCACAAAGACAGAGTTATCAGCGTACAGCGCCGATCTGGGTACAGCGACGGCATTCGGAATAGGCTTTCCGTCAATCGCAGCTTCGACAAATAATCCAACAGACAATGGCCGTGGATGCCGACGGGTGTCATAGGGGCTATCGACCTCAGCGACCAAATAGAACACTCTGGTCTGTTCATCAACACGCTGCTCTAGGCGCACCAGTCGCGCCATCCACTGAGTGTCAATATTGCCGAATTTGGCTGTCAGTAAAGCCTCTGGCCAGCTGCCATCAGCAGACTGTCCATAGCTTACAAAGCTCACATCGGATGCGAGTAACGGCAACCTGATCTCAACACTGCCGGTGCTTAGCAAGCGCACGAGAGCGGTGCCGGCCTGCACATACTGGCCGAGATCAACCCGCTTACTGTCAATAACGGCATCGAAAGGTGCCGCTATGACGGTGTTTTGGAGGTCTACCTCTGCCTGTCGCAATCTGTCCTTGGATGCCTGCACCTGGGCCTTGGCTTCGTCAATCGCTGCACGCATTACCACCACCTGGACTTCTGCTAGAGACAGCTCAGCACTGGCCACTCCCGCTTTCGCGCCCGACAAGGCAACTTCATAATCTATAGGGTCAATACTTAACAGGGCCACGCCCTGCAACACTGCGCCTCCCTCAACAAATTCCGGCGCCACCTCAATAACACGACCCGATACCTCGCTGACCAGCTCGATATCGTGTTTAGAGCGCACGGTTCCTCTAGAAGTGATGGTTACGGCAACCGGCCCCGGCGCAACTGTCATAATGTCAACGAGTGGCGCTACCACCACACTTTCACGCTGCGGCAATTCTGATCGGCCGGTAACCATAACAAAAGCAACCGCGATACAAGCTGCCAACACCAGCAGCGGAACACCGCGCCTTAAACCTGTTTTCTGCATTGCTATCTATCCGATTTAGTATGTCGAGCATAGGGGTGTAAGACGCCTATTGGCGCGCATTCTACTACAGGTAAAGTCCTTTCTGTACTCTCTGTATGACGGCCGAATGAGGCGATGATGCTTATGCTTATGCTCTCATAGGTGGAATGCTCGAAAAGGGCTTGTCCATCGATGCTCTTGACTGTTTTTTCGGCGTTTGAGATGCTAATAGTGATAACAGTTAACTTCTGGTTAGCAGTGATCCTTGATCTCTTTGGGAACATTTTTTGGGTTGCTGTGATGGCTGACGATCAAAGGCCTCAGTATTTAGCCGAACTCTTTGGATAGCTTCTGATGAAACTATTTTCTAATATACTGCTACTTTTCCTGGCCTTAGTCTGCAGTTCGTGTAGTCGCGGTGAGATGACTATGGAGGTTATGGGAACTGCCTATAACGCTTTGCCAGGTCAGTCCCAAGGCGATCCAGAGATCGGTGCGTGGGGAGAAAAACTCGACGTGAATATTCCTTCCATTGCCGTGTCGCGCGACTTAATCAACCTTGGATTGGTGCATAATGCAAAAGTCAGAATTGAGGGTTTTCCTGGATACTATCTGGTGCGCGATAAGTTGAATAAACGATTCACTCAACAAATTGATATCTTTATGGGTTCGGATCGCGACGCTGCGATAGAGTTCGGGAAGAAAACCGTCCGCATCTACTGGACTCCTGTCCCTGCAAAAAAATAAGAAGACATGGCACCGACTATTGCTTCAGCATACACAGCTGTCTGAAGTGCCGAGTAGGGTTTTCTACATGCGTTATAGGCTTTCTATATTGAGCAAACAGTGCTCGGCCCGCGCTAAAATATCACGCTTTACGTCTGAATCCATCTTCTCCCAAGTGCGATAGGCCATCGCGGTTCTAGGGTTACGAGAAAAGGTGTCGCCGTGGCGCTGCATAAAATGCCAATAGAGGCTGTTAAAAGGGCAGGCCTGTTCAGTGAAACGCTCTTTGACACTGTAATGACAGTCGCTGCAGTAATCACTCATCTTATTGATATAACTACCACTCGCGGCGTAGGGCTTGGTGGCAATAAGGCCTCCGTCAGAAAACTGACTCATGCCTCTGGTATTGGGCATTTCTACCCACTCAACAGCATCGATATAAACGCTTAGATACCAGTCATCAACCTGATCTGGATTAACGCCTGCGAGCATCGCGAAGTTTCCCGTCACCATAAGCCGCTGAATGTGATGTGCGTAGGCATAATTCAGCGATTGATCTATGGCTTGCTGCATGCATGCCATTTTTGTCTTTCCTGTCCAATAATACTCAGGTAGATCACGCTGAGCATCGAGCTCGTTCCGTTGGGCATAACCCGGCATATTAGCCCAGTAGACGGCACGAATATATTCTCGCCAGCCAAGAATTTGGCGCACGAAGCCTTCAATCTGAGCCAAATCAACACTAGAGTCTGTACGTTCGAAATATTCGATAGCGGTTTCAATGACTTGCATGGGATGCAGTAGCTTGCTGTTTAGCGCAAAGGATAGCCGCGAATGATAAAGGCTCCAGCGATTTTCGCCATGCCGAGTCATCGCGTCTTGGAAACGACCGAAATTCGGTAGGCAGTGTTGACAAAAAAAATGCAACAGTTGCATGGCCTGGAGATGGTTGATAGGCCAAGGTAAATTATCGGTTGCTTCCCCTACAGACTTTATCTGATGTTTTTCAATGCGCCGCAGAATCTCGCCGACATCATTACTAAATAGCAAAGGCTCCGGCACAGCCGCAAGGTCTGCGGGCTTCAGTTTTTTCCGATTCTCTCCATCAAAATTCCAACGATCGCCAAGAGGTTGATCCGCATCCATCAAGATATTAAAGCGTTTGCGCATCCTGCGGTAGAAGGATTCCATGCGGTTGTGTTTACCCGCATTGATAGTTTGGCTGATTTCGTCCTGAGGCAGCAAAAAATGCTCGCTGTCGTAACAGGTTATGTGAAGCTGAGGACCTAAATCTAAGTTCCTCATCTGCTCCATTAAGCGAAATTCATCGGGAGCTTGATAGTCAAAATTTTCGACCCCGTAATGTTCACACAAAGAGCGGATCATATGACCGAGACTTTCATACTGAACCGTCTCATCTAGGCTATAATGTTGAACTGTGTGGCCGTCTGTTTTTAGAGATTGTGCAAAATCAGCCATGGCGGCAAAGAAGCTACAAAGCTTCTGGATGTGGTGGGTAACGTAAGTGGCCTCCTGATGAAGCTCAGCAATAACATAGAGAACGCCATCGTCCTTGCTCTTATACCAAGAGTGCTCACGATTCAGTTGGTCGCCGAGAATAAGCCGAATACGGCGGAACTGGTTCATGTTTGCTCTGCCGTAACGGAGTCTACAATTGGCCAGTCTGCAGCGTCTACCGAGTCGAGCACCGCAGAACAATCTTCTCCAGCCCATTTATGAATAAAAATATTATCTGGATCATAAAGTTGTGTCTGCTTGGCGAGATCAAATTGACGGTGCCCTCTGGGGTCTGAGCCTACTCCGGCCAAATATTGCCAGTTACCCCAATTAGACGCCACGTCATAGTCAATCAGTTGCTCCTCAAAATAGGCAGCCCCATAGCGCCAATCCAGATTGAGTTCATGAACAAAGCAACTAGCCGTCAACTGGCGCCCACGATTCGACAAGTAACCGCTGCTATTGAGCTGATTCATACAGGCGTTCACGATAGGGTAGGGGGTATTCCCCTGACACCATTTTTGGTAGCGCTCGGCATAAAAGCTCGTGCCTGGTTTGTGCTGTCTAATGCCACTAAAAGAAAATAATTGAACGCCGTACCTACGGGCATAGTATTGAAAGTAGTCACGCCATAAAAGCTCAAAATAGATCCAGTAAGTCGAATCGTTCTTCTCCACTGACTGTTCATATTCTTTGAGCGCTTTCATTACTGTTCTTGGAGACAGGTTGCCGTTGGCTAACCAAGGGCTGAACTTGGTTGAATAGTCCATGCCGTCTAAGCCATTTCGCGTTGTTTTGTAGCTGCTGGCTAAACTTCGGGCGAAGTACGCCTGCAAATGCTTGGCTCCATTACTCTCGCCACCGCTGAACAGAGGACTCGGGTTCTGGTTGAATGCCGGGAACAGTCGCTGCCACTGGCTGACTGTCGCGTTTGCTGGGGGTCGTGGTAGTGACTCCGGCGCGACTAGAGGGTTACCGATGTCAATGGGCTCTACTTGGCGACGAAATTTGGAAAAACTATCGGGTAGCGCATCGAGGGGAAAAGGCAATTGCGCAGGGCTAATCAAACTGCTGCTACTTGTTTGACTAAAAGTAATCATAGGATAACGTTTTTTTAGTAATTGCCAGACCTCATTGTCATGGTAATCTACGGAGGAACTACCGTAGATTGCACCAATATCATGGCGCGTGATGATCTGTGCAATGGTTTCTAGGGCCGGTGCATAGATGACGTCGAGCTGCTGCCCAAGCTGGCTTAGGATGCCATCCAACTCTGTGAGGCTTTCCTTAAGAAACTGTAGGCGATGATCAGATAACCGATTTGGAGATTTATTGCCGGGAGAAGCGGGCGGCAGGCAGTAAATGCAAATCAGGCGGTCTACCTCCTGGGAGGCTCGCACAAGCGTAGGATTATCGGCGATGCGCAAATCGGTATGAAACCAAAATAAGCCAACCTTATGCATAAGTGTTAATGTCCTACGGATGTGGCTAGTTGAGGCTTTATTGCTGTACTTACTGACAGTACCGTACGCTATACAAATCTCTTTGGATCAATGTGTTGAGAAGGTATTAGTAAGCTAACTGTTGTGAGCCAAACAACCTGATCTTTGAGCCTACGGTCATCGGCTTATTGCAATTTTCTAGTGCAGAGAGACTGATGTGCAGCAGGTGAACTGATTTTCAATTAGCGACAAGGTGTTTCGCGTAATGTACCGATCAGCACTCATCTGTCATTGTACCGTGACACATTCTCTTTGTCGGGTCTGCCACTGTTCGTCTATATAGACCGCTGCGGATATCGAAGGCTCTGTGGTGCCTTTGATTAAATCCGCACCGCGCTCCGCGAGCATCATGGTTGGCGCATTCAAGTTGCCGTTGGGGATCGTGGGAAATACTGACGAGTCAATTACCCGTAGGTTTTTCAGGCCTCGTACTCTGAGATCTGGATCTACAACCGCCATGGCATCAACGCCTATTTTACAGGTGCCCGCAGGATGGTAGGCACTATCAACGGACTCTCGTATAAACGCGTCAATTTGTTCGTCAGTTTGAACGCCAGCCAAAGGCTGAATGACTTCACCGCGGTACGGATCCATCGCCGGTTGGCACATAATTTCTCGGGTTAAATGCACGCAGTCACGAAATCCTTGTCTATCATGTTCTGTTGCCAAATAGTTGAACAGTATCTCTGGGTGCTGCTTTATATCAGCTGAAATCGCTCGCACATGCCCACGACTGGTGGCCTTATTATGTCCAACATGGACTTGAAAGCCGTGCCCTTTAAACGCGACTCCACCATCATAGGTGATTGCCCCAGGTAGAAAGTGATATTGGATATCAGGCCACTTGACCCCCGCTTTGGATCGGATAAAGGCACAAGATTCAAAGTGATTGGTTCTGCCTAGGCCCGTTTTAAATAACAGCCATTGCGCCCCGATCAAAGCTTTGTTAAACAATCCCAATTTGCTGTTAAGGCTTATGGGTTTTTTACAGCGGTACTGAAAGTTAAACTCTAAGTGGTCTTGCAGGTTTTCACCAACCCCCGGTAATTCATGTACCACCTCTATTCCGGCTGCCTGTAACACTGCACCGGACCCCACCCCTGATACCTGCAGCAAATGCGGTGATCCGATCGCGCCTGCGCAGAGGATCACCTCACGCCGCGCGCTAAATTCATGCGTTGTGCCTGCAATTTCACAGTGAACCCCTGTCGCAATTTTTTCTGAAAAACGAATCTTTTTCACTAAAGCATGCTTTAACAGGGTCAGGTTGCTACGCTTTTTGGCTCCTTTTAAATAAGCATGACTCGTGGATGCCCGAATTCCGTGATCCACATTCATGAATTTCTGGCCAAATCCTTCTTGTCTGTAACCATTATAATCTTCTGTTTCGCGATAGCCTGCATCGACCCCAGCATCAATAAACGCCCTGTATAGTGGGTTGCTCATATTATTGCCGCCACTAATAGCCACAGGGCCATCACGGCCAGTATATTCACTGTTAACACATTGATGGTTTTCTAGCTTTTTAAAGTACGGTAGGCAGCTTTGATAATTCCAGCCGACAGCGCCGTGGGACTCCCATTCATCATAATCGTGTGCGTGGCCTCTGACGTAAACCATGCCGTTTATTGACGATGTGCCGCCGAGTACTTTCCCGCGCGGGCAATTCATTCGCCGGTTATTTAAGTAAGGCTCTGGTGCGGACTTAAATCCCCAGTTGTATTTAGTGCTGTTCATTGGAATGCCCAGTGCCGAAGGCATACGAATAAAAACACTGCGATCACTGCCTCCGTATTCAACCAATAACACGGTGCAGTTTGGGTCTTCGCTAAGGCGTGACGCGACAATTGCTCCAGCAGAGCCAGCACCTATAACGATATAATCGTAATGCTTTATTTTTTTCATTATTCCATCATCTTAAATTGTAGAGCTATCTTTGTCGAAGATAAAGCTGCCACGAAGCTTCTTTCTGTTCTTGAAAAGCAGAATATAGATAGCCATGTACAATCCAATAACGATTAAACCTACCCACTCAATTTTAAGCGGCGTCAGCTGATATAGTAGTACCAGAGAGCCGATCAATAAAAAATTTCCACTAACGTATTGTGTGAGCCCCAGCCTCTCTATATTGAAACCCAAATTGTCCGTGTACAGACGAATAAGCGAGTCCAATGAGTTAATCACAAAAATAACTCCGAGGACGACCATTGCCCAGCGCAGTAGTCCTGTCACCGGAATATCGTTTGAAAAATAGTAATAGAGTGTCGAAAACCAGAGCGCTATAGCAACGGAGGGAATCACCAATAGGGCAATGAGTAACTGCTAGGTTTTCATTCCGCCCACAAATCTCGCTACAAACTGGCCGATCATAATGCTCCACGCAAACCACCAGAACAAGTACCAACCGTGGTAATCACTGATAGGGCCGACGAAGCGGTGAATATTGCTAAAATAGCCCGTTAGATTGGACATTGATTCTACATAGCCTGTAACCGATGCTCCAGATGCGCCCAGCATCACTAGCGTCAGAAGTATGAATAATGCGCTGGACGCTAGGCTAAGCAGTTTTATATAGCGGACATGGGTGCTCGAAAAAACCGCCATTAAAATGATCAAAGCCACTAATAGATACTGCTGAAGCGGTGAAATTCCATCGATGTAAGTGGGCGCATAGCTGAGAAACAAATAGGCTGTAAATGCACAAGTGGCAATAATGATCAGGTTGTTAATCCAACGGATGGGGCGGTATTGAAAGAGTCCTATTTTGGGCTCCACAACGCAAAAATAGAAGGTGGTTAAAAAGTAGAAGGCCCAAACCAGAAAGCCCCAGAAGCCAAATTCAATCGCCAGGGGATTGGTGAAACTATAGGCCTCCTCAGTCGCATAAATCGGAAATTCCACGAGGGGAAACATGATTAAGCCAACATCTAGCCCAGAGGTAAAAAGAATCGCTGAAAAAGCGAGCAGCGATACCGGGGTTTTTCCAACACATCTAATGTTGCCCCATTTGAGGCAGATAAATAAAGATGTCGATAGGGTGATCGCAATCGCTATAGGAAGTATTTCGTACATCTGAGTTCCGCTTATTAGACCGCTGTGGCTATGCTATTGGCCGGCGGATACATTTATAGAGTAAATTTTTTTCTATCTTAACATTGTTGTTAATGAAAGTGAGGAATGTGCAATTGATAGGCGAGCGGCACAAACGTGTCTGTTAGAACATGGCTACGTTAGTGCCATATGGTCTGGCCACGTGCCGAGAGTGATCGTTTGGGAGATGTGTATGTCCAGACAAGATGGTACAGGCTAACCTGCTGAAGGGCAGGTCAGCAGCCTGGAGGGATGGCCGGGATTGCAACGGAAGGACCACTCGCGCCCACCCCATTGATTGCTTGCAGCGTAATGGAATAGAGTGTGCCGTTGGTTAGCTCCGTTATGGTGATTGGACTAGAGGCAGCAGCGGGGCTCAAAGGAATATAGATCACGCCATCGAAACTGTATTGGTAGTTGGTGATCGATGAACCATGGTCTGCGCCTGCGACAAAGGTAATCACTGTGTGCTGATCACCTGCTGCTGCTGATAGGTTTGTCGGCGCTGCTGGAGCTGCTGCTGGTGTCACAGATACGGTATTGGAAGCAATACTTTCACAAACGTCATTCATTGCGGTCAGTGTAATAGAGTATTCTGTGCCATTTGTTAGGTCGGCTACCGTGAAGGGGCTTGAGGTGCCCGCACTGATATAGCCTCCACCATCTAGACTGTACCGGTAGTCGGTGATGTGTGGACCAGTGCCTTCAGTAAAGGCTATGACTGCCTGACCGTTACCTGTTGTTGCTGAGACGATGGTGGGGGACCATGATGCTGGGCAATCTACTGGGTTACCGTTAGCAAAGAGGTTAATCTGTTCGCCAGGGTCAGTGTTCAGGTCATAAGATGCCTGGTCACTCACACCGGCGTCCTGTGTGAGATCGTAGTCAATAAATTTGGTGCCATCTTGCTGGACAGTGGCGACCCCGTCGCGCCAAAATATTTGCACCGGCCCATGATCTGAGGCGTCGCCAAGAATGACACCCTCAAATTGCTGAAAGGGTGGAATGCCTGCTAGATCAAGAACCGTGGGTGCTAAATCCAGCAGGCTCACCGCCGATGTGATGTCTGCAATGGGATAATTGGGGTTTCCCGGGGAGCTGATCAATAACGGAACCCGCGCTGATTGTTCCCAAAGAGTATTTTTTCTCCAATGGAATTTATCCCCCAAGTGATATCCGTGGTCAGACCATAAGATGATATCCGTGTTATTTGCGTGAGGGCTGGCCGCTAGGGCCTTCAGCACCTCTCCCACCATGGCATCGGAGTGCGAGATTGACGCCAGATAAGCCCGCGTGTAGTCAGCGGACTTGCCCGCGGCTTCAACTGATTCATACTGGCTAAGGCCGAAATAGCCCAGAGCCGTTACGCGGGCAACGGCAATGTCGGGTTCGTCATCAAGATCATCGGTGGGAGGAGTGAACGCGACTATTTTTTCAGGCGGATACAAATCATATGCCCACTGGGGAGCCTGCCAGGGAATATGAGGTAGATTAAAGCCGGCGGCCAGGAAAAAGGGTACAGGTTGATCATAGGTGGCAATAAAACCTGCTGCCCAATTGGCAACTGTTTGATCCGGGTGCTCCTCAGTGTCAGGGAAGACCGCGGGACTAAAAAAAGTATTGTCGGGGCCGGGGTCAAAGGGACTGAAATTAAACCGTGGATAAGGCCCAGCCTCATTCCATCGGCTAGGAAAGGGAGCGGAAAATAACTTTCCTGAAGATGCCGTGTAGTACCCGTTATCACTCATTACCTCGGGCAGAGACTTCAGTGTCTCGTCGTTATAAAGGGTAAAAAATTCGCTATCTAGATTAAAGCTAGCATGGGTGATGCCAT
>ERZ888423.1989-NODE-1989-length-16337-cov-9.717541_pt1 | contig 16337 bp, 15 predicted proteins | sample MGYA00520523_ERZ888423 | MGnify/ENA primary metagenome ERZ888423 (study PRJEB32303, sample SAMEA104408611) | aquatic metagenome | biome: Brackish water; feature: Pelagic; material: water | place: Baltic Sea | collected 2014-06-08T10:24:00 | depth 30,27 m ...
TGCCTGAATAACGGGGTTGCCTGAATAACGGGGTGGGCAGGGGCCCGCGAACTGTTTATAAAACCGGCTTACGACGAAAGTAGAGCCGCAAGGCTGCCGTCTGCGGGCTGCGCTCCCCGGTGACATCGGAGCTGAATCTGGACAGACTGCCGAGATGAACTTATCCAAAGTGAAAAGAACCCCATCGGGCGCTGTGTTGTCGGGCGCCGTGTTGTTGGGCGCTGTGTTGTTGGGCGCTGTGTTGTTGGGTGTCGCGTTGTTGAGAGCGGCGGTGTTGAGCGCAGTGTTGTCGGGCGCTCAAATGCGGCTCTCGCTATGAACTACTCGCCTCGAGCGCCCTATCTGCGGCCCCATGATTTGCGCGGCGCAAATCTGCGCTATTGCCTGCTGACTTTGCTCTCTGAGGCTAGGAGCCCACGCAGCATTGCTGAGCTGCGAGCTGCACTTGAGCAGCTCGGGTTGACCGTTGGCGGGAGCGATCCCAACAAAGTCATCTCCGATGTGCTGCGCTACGAGTTGCGCCTTGGTCGAGTGCGGCGCACCGGGCGAGGCCGCTATGAGTCTCGCTATCGCCCGAACACGACGGTTCGCCGCCACAGAGCCCGACTACAGGATCTAGTGGCCAAGGCCCGCAGCCAAACGAACGGCACCAACTGACATTAGTGAGGGCTGTTTGCCGTGTGTTTTGGTGGTTGTGAGTGCTGTCGGACGTTAGGGCTGTCCGCCCTGAGTGCTGTGCGTCCTGAGATGGTGGCCATGCTGCTGAGCGTCCTCAGTGCTGGTGGTCTTTCATGCCGTCAGGTCTGCCCGGCGTCTACCTTGGGACGGCTTTTCGTCATAAGCCGGTTTTAAAAGTGTGTTCCAACCTTGACTATCTGCACATTTCAGGGAACGAGTCGACCAAGAAGAGCCTCACTTGTCAGCCATATCAAGCCAGCAGAGCATGCGATCCCAACGGCTAGCTTTCGCCACCGCCGATCCGCCCACAGGGCGAGCGCCACGATGAACGGCACTACCAAAAGCCCGTATCGCCCGAGCGAATCCGTCACCTGGGAGGAGAGCATGAAGAGAAGCGATACCCCTGAGTATGCAATCCATGAGATCGGAAGCTTGGGACCACTGCTGCGTGCGCCGAGCACCATGAAAATGAAGAGCAACAAGAACACGATCATGAAGCCCAGGTTGTAGACATCTCGAAAATTGCCTCGAATGAGTTCGCCGACCGGTTCGAGTACCCGCGTCACGGGATCTTGGAACCCTCCTCGAATCTGCCGCTGCAGACGTAACGGGAGTAGTAATTCTCCCGTGGACTGTTCAATCCAGATGAGAGCCAGCCCTAAGCCGAGGAATGGTCCGCCCAGGCCAATAATCCAGTTCCACCAACGGGGCCGAGGGTGAGCACGGAGCAACTCAATCGCGATGGGTACCAAGAGCAGGCCGCCGACCGGCCGAATAGCCGCCGCAAGGAGTGCCAAGAGACCAGCCAGAACAAAATTGCGTCGGTGTAGCGCCAAGAGGGTTCCGGCAACGACAAGAAGAGCCAAACCCTCGGAATACGCAAAGGCAAGTACAAATGCCGCAGGGAAGATGGCGATGAGCACTGCTGACCGATCTCCCACTGACCGATCTCCCACTGACCGGCTTTCTAGTGACCGGCCGAGTGTTGGGGCCGCTTCCCCTTGGTCTTGACCTTGGAGAACCTCGGTTGCGAGCTTCCAAAGAACCCAAGCTCCTAGAAAAGCAGCGATGTTGCTGATAGCGATGAGCGCCCAATCGGCATGACCGCCAAAGAGCGGGCCTAGAGCCTTCGCTAGAGCCGGGTAGACAGGAAAGAACCTTGCCTCCTCTCCTGACAGCCCGCTGCCTGCACCCCCTAGCGGCCGTGTGTACCACTGCTGTGCCAAGCCCCGATAAAACGCACCGTCCCAAGTAAACAATCCCTGCTGAATCTGTTCTGATCCGCGAGGAGTTTCGAGCCGGTCCACCAGAAGATGCGCAGTCAGGAACCCGCTAGCGATGCACAGCCGTGCCCAGACCCAGCCAAGACACACAGCAGGGAGACCAGCGCGCCAGAGACTGCTCTTACTTGCTTCCAACTCATTGAGCGCAGTCACGGGTGGCGGAATCTGTCAGTTCCGAGGCGTAAATGCCCACAGATTGGCGGACTCGTCTAGGCCAGTGTCATCAATTGCCAGAAGCAGGCTCTGGTCGCGTTCCAATGCTAGAGCGGCAAGTAATGCTTCGCATTGGCCCTCGAAGGTCCGATAGGTCGGACTCTCCACCAAGTACACCGTGGCATTGTCTGGGATTCGCTCAGCGACTTCTTCCAAGAACTGCGCAGGTGAAGTAGCAGAATTCCGGTCGGCATAATCCACCCAATCCACAAACCGCGGATCCCCTCCCATCGGGTACGGAATCACATCGCTGCCCAAACCTCCACTCGGGTCAAGCTCGAGCTCCCGCTGGAGCGAGACGCCGAGTTGGTCAGGACATGCGATCACCACGGATGGTGACTGAGCCGAAGCACTTGGCTCGGATGACAGAATCTTCTCCGCAATCTGGCCCGTCTGAGATCTCACACCACCGATGGCCCCAACCGCCCCAAAGGATCCAATCAGAACCACCACAGCGAGCATCAGCGCCGTCCCACGAGGACTACGGATCACTGCGATACCGGCCGCAATACTCAACAAGAACAGTGGATAGATGCCCGATGCGTATCGCGAGGAGAATGTTCCACTCGAAGCAGTCATAGCTGCCCATCCAATACTCATTGTCAGCAGGATCACCAACAACTCGGCGCGAATTCGTGGCTGCACAGATCCAGTCAGCACAACCTGCTCACCGGATCCCGGCGTGGCTCTGCCTTGTGAATCACGAGCCTTCTGGATCACAGCAAGGGCTGCGAGCAGCAGAAGCGGGACAAGCAGGTAGGTAAACAGATGCGCGATCCCGTACTTCGCCCCTGCGAAATCGACGATCGTCAGCACCACCACAGAAGCGGGGCCAAAGCGCTCTCCCCAAGGGGTACCAGTATGCGCAGACTGATAGAGCAGAGTGGGCAGCCACGGAGCAAAGCTCAACCCACCCAGCAGAAGCGCTCCGATCAGCAGTCGGGCCCCAACCTTGCCCTCATGGCTCGATGCCCGCCAAGCTTGAAAGATCGCAACCAGACCAACTGCAGCGAGCAACCAGAGTGACCAGTAGTGGGTCCACAGCAGGGCCGAAGCAAGCAACGCAGCCCCAAGAAAGCTCAGCCAGCGACGGGTTCCAGAAAACCTCGCTGTGAGGAGAGCATCCACGAGTAGATAGCCAGCAGTAGACAAGGCCATCACTAAGGCGTACATGCGTGCCTCGGATCCATAGCGAATACCAAATGGCAAGACAGCAGTTACGGCCAGAGCGATCAGTCCTGTGCGTTGTGCACCTAAGGTCCCGGCTCCTCGCCGTTGTGCCAATCTCCGCCCGGCTAAGTACATGAGCGGCAGGGTCAGCACGGAAATCACCCCAGAAAAAGCCCGGATCCACCAATCCGAAATCCCACCAACCGAAGTCCAAACATGCAGCAGAACGTAAAACAACGGTGGGTGGCCGTCGCGTCGTAGCGCCGAAGGAATCTCTGCGAGCGGCAACTGAGCGATGTTGCTCGATAGGGCTTCATCGAGCCACATCCCAGAGCGCGGCGCAAACCGCAGTCCGATTCCGATGAGAACTGCGATGCCCACCACCACCTTCAGCAACACATCAACCGGTGGTTCAGCGAGGTCTGGTTCTATGAGATCAGGCTCTATGAGATCTGGTTCTATGAGGTCCGCCCCGGCTAGCGGAGTTTCTGGGGTTTTTGAACTCATTGCAGTACCAGCGCCGGAAGCGTTCGAACAGCCGTGGCCACGACTTCGGCTGTCTCTGACCAGGACGGAGGACGGTACATAGAGGCTTTATCTTTCATGGCTTGGTGGTGATCAGGGTTTGTTAGATGAAGGCGAATGAGTGCTACCAAACCCGATACATCCGCCGGGTCGATGAGTTCGGTAAAGCCTGCGCCAGCCTCGGGAAGTGCACCGCCCGTGGATGCAACTGTTGCGCAGCCATGAGCTAGCGACTCAAGCACCGGAACGCCGAGGCCCTCATAGAGGGAAGGGTTAATTGACAAGAAAGCATTCTCGTACAGCCAACTCAGCTCAGCGTCCTCAATCCCTCCGAACCAGCAGAGCCGGCGCTCAAACTCAGGGTGCGAACGAATCCTTGCAACGAGCGAGTCCACCATCCATCCTTCTTTGCCAACAAGAACCAGCGAGAGATCGGGGAACTCTTCGCTGAGCTGATCGAAGGCATCGAGTACAAGCTTTTGGTTCTTGCGCGGCTCAAGGGTGCCAACAACCAACAAAAATCTGCCGACTTGTTCGGGTAATACCACCGGCATTGATGAAGTCACCTGATAATCAGCGCCCAAGGGGATGACGACTACATCAAGTTCCTCTGTTCGGCCGAACTTGAGTGCCACTGACCGCAGGTCCCGAGCAGTACATTCCGAGTTGGTCAGAAACCGGGTGCTCCATTGAAGATGCGACTGAATCCAAGACTCAAACACTGCAATATGGCGCGGGTCGAACCATTCAGGGTGCACGATCGGCATGACATCATGAATCAGCACCATGCTGCTGACTCCATCTGCGTGCAGGCGAGGTAACAACTCCGACCTCGGCTCGGGGTCATACCAAGAGCCTTCAAGGTCAAGGAAAATCGAACCTGGTTGGGGTGTCCCAATGGCCAGCGCAGCGTTCACTGGGTGAAGTTCCCGCCGCTTTCGCAGGAACTTGCCGACCTGAACCCGGGTCCAGATAACCAGTGAAAGATCCCCAAGCAACCGCACTAGCGGTGATAAGAAACCAAAATTATCGGCCCGTCTGCCGGCGCGCCCACCAGGCGGATGCACCTCAAGGCGAGTCTGTTCTTCTTCAGTTAGTGATCGGTAATCACCCTTTGCAGAGGGTTTCAACACTGGAACTATCTCCAGGCCATGGCCTATTGGTCCGCGAAGTCCTTGAATAATCTCGCGAACCACGCGTTGAATCCCGGTTGTGTATCCGATCGAGATCGTGTCGGTAACCTCAACCAACACCTGTCTCGGCAACACATGCTCGGGAGCCGTCATGGGTCAGATCGTAGAAGCTACAGCCGCCTCCTACCGATTTAGAGCAGCAACAAGCTCGGGCTACGAAAGTTCGTGCCCGAGCCAGTACTGACCAGATCTGCTGGCAAGGTGTTCCCAGAGAGGTTCTCGGCGGCTCTGCAAGCCAACCTGAACATTTTCAAAGAAAAGTTTTTGGCCGGAAGCTAGCGGGTCAGAATCACCGAGGAACCGTGCCCAAAAAGCCCCTGATTGGCAGTGATTCCAACCTTTGCGTTCTCTGCTTGAGCACCCTTGGCAGTACCGCGAAGCTGCCAAGTGAGTTCACAGACCTGTGCAAGGGCTTGGGCCGGGACGGCCTCGCCAAAGCAGGCAAGACCGCCTGAAAGGTTGACTGGCAGGCGTCCGCCCAAGGTTGTGACGCCATCACGCAAAATTTTCTCGGCCTCGCCAACCCCGCAGAATCCGAGATCCTCATACCAATCCAGTTCAAGGGCAGTAGACAGGTCATAGACCTCCGCCACGTCAACGTCATCGGGGCCGAGTCCGGCTTGCGCATAAGCGGAGTCGCCGATCGCCTGCTTGAAACCACGATCAGGTCGCGAAATGCCGGCAGCGGAATCGGTTGCAAAGTTTGGCATTTCCAAGATCGTGTTCGGGAACGTAGGCGTCACTGTAGAAATAGCTGCAACCTTGACTAGCGGATCGGCCGATCCGGCTGAACTGCTCAGATGCTTGCGGGCGTAGTCCATCGAGGTGAGCACGACTGCAGCGCCACCATCTGAGGTTGCGCAAATGTCGAGCAACCGCAGCGGACTCGAAACGGTAGGCGAGGCTGCAATGGCTTCTGCAGTGACCTCTTTGCGGTAACGAGCGTAAGGATTGTTCAGCCCGTGGCGGGCATTCTTGATTTTGACTTGAGCAAAGTCATCACTGCTCGCACCAAACAAATCGATTCGACGCCGCGCCCACATTGCGAAATACGCGGGGTTGGTCATGCCAAGCAGGCGAAAGCGCAGCCAGTCCGGATCATCACCACGTTCGCCCTTATTGGGTTTCAAGAACCCCTTCGGAGTGGTATCCGCTCCGACAACCAGGGCGACCTCGCACATGCCAGACAGGATGCGCTGACGAGCAGCATCAAGTGCCATCGCCCCCGAGGCGCAGGCCCCGTAGGCACTCGTCACGGGAATACCTGTCCAGCCAAGAGCTTGAGCAAAGGTGGCTCCAGCGACATAGCCGGGGTAGCCATTACGCATGGTGTCTGCGCCAGCCACAAACCCCACATCTCGCCAGTCAATGCCAGCATCTGTGAGCGCATCTTGAGCTGCTGCAACACCGTATTCAACAAAGTTGCGCCCCCATTTACCCCATGGGTGCATGCCAACCCCGAGAACGGCTACTTGGTCAACGCTCATGCTTCGCCTCCTGCAGTGCTTTTCGCCACTGGTCGCCATTTCCACATCGTGTACTCAGTGTCTTCATCCTCATACAAGGTGCCGAGCACAAGTTCCATCTCCATGCCTACGACCAAGTCCTCGATGCCCACTCCCGCTACTACTTGACCAAGAACAACGAGTTGCTCGGTCTCTAGTTCAACAGCAGCCAAACAGAATGGCTCGTAGGGGTCAGTCGGCGCCTCGAAGGGTTCTGGTGGCTGATACTGGGCATCGGTATAGGACCACAGCCGACCACGAGTAGAGAGTTCAACCTCGACAAGTTCCGAACCAGAGAACCCTGGGGCACGAGACATGACTCGCTCGGGCGGGAAGAAGTAGGTTCCGCTCTCTGTACAGCGAGTGCCGATCAGAGCTACAGGATCTGCCCCAACAGGTCGGGGAGTGTCGTCACTCGGCGACATCGTGAACCACCCCTCAACAGCGGGGAGCTTGGCCTTAGACATCTTTGCCTCAGTTCGGGAGGTCGTAGGAACTCAAAGCGTCAGAGTACTACGAGGCCTGAACACAGCACATTTCGAGGGGCTGCTCTCACCACTGTGGCTGGGTTCACCACTGTGCTTGTTTTCACCACTGGGGCGGCACGCGGGGAGTCTCTTGAGTTGGAGGATCCTCGAAGCTGGCGATCTTCTCGATTCGCCGCCGAGGAGGTCGAGCCGTTGGCTTTGAGCGACCGGTCAAGCGGTTCTTTGCCCAGATTCCAGTCGCAACCATTCCAATGAGACTGAAGATCGCCATGATGAAGCGCAGCAACCCACCTGCGCCCACCGATGCGGCCTGAGTTACCTCTACTCGGAGACGAACCTTTGAATCGGCTGGGTCCGGGGCTGTAGCTGTGCCGGTGCTTTCTGCGGGGGTCTGGGCTCGATCGATTTGTTGCGCATCAACATCGATCTCGGTAGCTACCACCCGAGCATCAAGTCGCCCCAGTGCACCGAGTGCGATTTCCAGATTCTCTCCTGGCAGGCTGAACTCAAGCGCAGTCTCGTTGGGCTGAGTGGTTTCCTCGCCAACTCTGGTCCCGCCCCAAGTCCCCGCGCTCGCCAGAATCTCTTGACGGGTCTGCAGCACAGCGGGCTGGTCGTCAGCCTCGATCTTGACCACGGCGTCTGCCTGGTTGGTAGCAAGCAGATCCCCACAGGAAGTTGCGAGGAACGTCAGCAAGAACAGTGCGCATATTGTGAGCGCTCGCGACACAGAACTCCTCGCCCCGGGGCTCGGATAAACGCTCCGGTATGCGCTCGCATTCGAGTTCGTGTGGTACCCAGTACTCAGTCTGATGAGGTCAGCGTAGGAACACTGAGCGCAACAGCGGGGGACCATCACCAGTTGCGACAGCTAGTAGTGACGGCTAGTTGCCCTCAACGGCATCCAAAAAAGCGGGTCGCTCTCCACCGCCGTGTAGCCAGATCGAGGTGCCGCTGACATACGAGGCGAGCGGGGAAGCCAGCCACCTACAGGCCTGGGCCAAGTCTTCTGGCGTGCCGAGCCTGCCAGCGGGAACCGTGGCTGCGGCGCGTGCAACTGCATCTTCATCCCCGTAGTGAAGTTCAGCCTGCTCGGTCAGGATGAGCCCGGCAATGATTCCGGTTACTCGAACCTTTGGGGCCCATTCAACTGCAAGCGATTGCGTCAGGCTGAGCAAACCTGCCTTGGCTGCGCCATAGGCTGCAGTCCCTGGTGAGGGCCGAACGGCCGAGACCGAAGCAATATTCACGATCACGTTCGTGCGGCCATCCTCGGGCGCAGCCTGCATATGAAAGTTTGCGCGCTGAGCTACATGTAGTGGAGCGAGCAGATTGAGGCGGATGATGGACTCGCTAAATCGAGGTGAGGCCGTCGCGGCGTCAGCAGGCGGGGCACCACCGGCATTGTTGATCACAGTGTCGATTCGACCGAACCGATCCACGGTTGCATCCACTAGTGCGGCAGCAGCATCAGGGTCTCTGACGTCAGCGGCCATAAATGAAGCAGTTCGCCCACCTGCCGTTGGCAGATCTGCCGGCTCCGTACGCCCGCAGGTCATGACCTCGGCACCCCAGTCCAAAAAGCGCTGCACGATTACCCGGCCGATACCTTTGGTGCCGCCGGTGACTAGTACCACTCGGCCCGAGTAGTCGAGTCCGGAGGATTCCTGACTGCTGTCTGTCATGGTGCGTCCCTCTCTGAGTCCGTCATTGAGTGCTTGTGTGGGTTCTTGTGTGAGTGCTTGTGTGAGTGCTGATGTGACTGCCTGATTCGGCTTGCGACTATACGCTCATGGCGCCGAGGGATGCCCGGCGGTACCGTTCTCATCCTGACAGAACTTGCAGCGTCTGCAGAAGGTCTTGGCAGGAATCGATTCAACAGGGAGTACAGCATGGGAATTTCGGTGAATATCGCAGAAGGCATTGCCGAGGTTGTGATGGATAATCCACCCGTCAACGCATTAACAGTGGCGGGTTGGTACGAGTTGGCTGAGGTCCTGACTTCAACCGGTCGAAACCAAGAGGTCGGAGCGCTAGTTCTGCGTGCCGAAGGCCGTGGCTGGAACGCAGGTGTTGACATCAAAGAGATGCAAAACACCGAGGGCTTTGAAGCACTGCTCGGAGCAAACCGAGGCTGCTATGCAGCTTTCGCGGCCGTCTACGAGTGTGAAGTCCCTGTTATCTCGGCCGTCCACGGGTTCTGCTTAGGCGGAGGCATCGGCCTAGTTGGCAACTCCGACATCATTGTGGCGGCCGAGGGAACCCGGTTTGGGCTTCCCGAAGTAAATCAGGGCGCCCTTGGTGCAGCAACGCATCTGGCGCGACTTGTCCCTCAGCACAAAATGCGAGAGATGGTCTACACGGCAGAACCCGTGGATGCCTCGCTCCTTGAATCTTGGGGTTCGATTAGCAAGGTTGTCCCGCTTGAGGATTTGCGGGACGCAGCTTTTGAAGTTGCTGCAAAGATTTGCACCAAGAGCCGTTTTGTTATCCGTCGGGCTAAGGAATGCCTGAACGGAATTGACGTAGTGGACGTCAAGCGCAGCTACCGCTTTGAGCAGGGCTTTACCTATGAACTCAACTTGTCTGGCGTTGCAGACGAGGCCAGAGATGCCTTCGTTGACAAGACCGAGGCCAAATTCTCGAAGTAAGGGCTCTCGAAGTAAGGGCTCTCGAAGTTAGGGCTCTCGAAGTTAGGGCTGTAGTCCTGAGGGAGACGCGACACGGCCCCACCGTTAGGTGAGGCCGTGTCAACCGAATAAGTGAGAAGTATCAGCCCGCAGGAACGGTGCTGGCGCTTGGGTCAGCACCGGGATCAGTAGGCGCTGCTGGTGCACACTGAGCCTGATAGATCGACTGGTATTCCGTCATTGCAGCGGTGTAGCCGTCGCCTGAGAGCGCCTTCTGGCCAGCATCTCCGGACAAGAAGTCGGTGGGGTACCCAGCGGCCTCTGCCTCGGACTGCAAGGTGTTGGCGGCTATGCGCAGTGACTCACTTGAGGCAGCGGACTCAGCCGGGAATGCGCCAGCTACGGCATTGAGGAGTTCGACATACAGTCCAACGGCCTCTGCGGTTTGCTTTGGGTTTGAAGGCTCAGGTGGCCCTTCGGTGGTGACGGTGCTTAGTTCGCACAGGTCAGTTCCAGCGCCTGTGATTGCAGTCGAGATCTCTGCAACCTGTGCGCTGTATTCCTCATCGCTCAGCGGCTTAGCGGTGGTTTCGCTAGTAGCGTCCTCTTTGGCGGTCGTCGTCGTTGTTGAATTGCTGTCGTCGTCGCTGCTGCAGGCACCAGCAAAGAGCGCAAGAGTTGCGACCATCACTACGCCACCGATGCGCCGCCAGTTGTTATGCGGATTCATGAGAACTCCTCTTTCCCCAGTTGGCCAGGCGGCCAGCGGTTCTCTTACGTTATCGGTCCTTTTGGGGTACTGCGGCCATATTCGCAAGATGCACAGAGCGGTCTCAGCATGCAGAGCGCAGACGCTTTTCATCAAGGTGGCCATGACCGTCTAGATTTCATTATCTGACGCCCCATCAGAATTGGGGTTCTGCCGTCGCTTGAGTTCGTGAAAATCGGGTTCAGGCCGTAACCAAAGGGGGTCCGGTGCCCGGACCGGACAAGCGCTGCACAGAAGATGAAGTTGTTGCCGAACTGAGCTCCGGCATGACGATTGGTATTGGCGGATGGGGGAGTCGGCGAAAGCCCATGTCACTCATCCGAGCGATCCTTCGTTCAGACCTGAATGATCTAACCATCGTGAGCTACGGCGGCCCCGATGTTGGCCTGCTGTGTCGCAGCGGCAAGGTTCGCAAGGTGATTTCTGGGTTTGTCTCACTTGATTCGATTCCCCTTGAGCCTCATTATCAGGCAGCCCGGCAGAACGGAACGATTCAAGCCGCCGAATGGGATGAAGGCATGTTGTTGTTGGGCTTGCAGGCTGCTGCCTGGCGTGTGCCCTTTCTGCCCACCCGCGCTGGGCTTGGCTCCGATGTTATGAAGAACATGGCTGATCTGCGCACTGTTACTTCGCCGTATGCAACTGTTCTGCCTGGTCAGAACGACGGTGGCGAGTTCGAAGAGTTGCTCGCCGTGCCAGCGCTAGAACTTGATGCCGCTTTGGTGCACCAAAATGCTGCCGACGTTTCGGGTAACTCCGTGTGGTTAGGCGAGGACCCCTTCATGGATGACTTGTTTGTGCGAGCCGCCCAACGTTCCTATGTGAGTACCGAGCGGATTCTGCCCACCACGGAGCTTGCTGGTTTGGGAGATATTGCGCACCTGAAAATCTCACGTATGGATGTGACCGGCGTGATCGAAGCTCCACACGGTGCACATTTTACCGAGTGCCTACCTGACTATTCTCGAGACGAGGCCTTCCAGAAGCGCTATGCAGCCACGGCCAAATCAGATGAAGCGTGGGACGAGTTCCGCGCTGAATTTCTAGATATCGACGAGGCCGGATACCAGGCCAAGGTGAAGGAGTTGCAGGTATGAGCGACGTGAGCACACCTACACCTAGCAGTACTGCAGTGACTCGTGCAGATATCTGCGCCGTTGCGATTGCTGAGGCATTTCGTGGAGATGGCGAGCGACTGTGCAATCCAATTGGAAACCTGCCGCTAATTGGTGGGCGTTTGGCAGCTGCCACCTTTGAGCCACATCTGGCCCTGACCGACGGCTTCTATACCCTCATGGACCCGCAGTCCCCTGATGAAGTGCCGCCGATTGCATTGCCAGAAGCAGAGCGTGTTGCGCAGAGAACAGTTGCGCATTGGAACCCCTACCGAGAGATGTTTGGACTGCTCTGGCAAGGGAAGCGCCACGTCATGATGGGTGCAACGCAGATTGACCAATACGGCAACCAGAACATTGCCGCCATTGGTGACTGGACGCAGCCACGGCGACAGTTGCTCGGGTTTCGCGGAGCGCCAGGAAATACCATCAATCACACCACGAGTTATTGGGTGCCGAACCACTCGCCACGAGTATTTGTCCCAGCAGTAGATGTTGTTTGTGGAATTGGGTATGACCGGGCACACGCGCTTGGCCCCGTTGCCTCTCGCTTCCATGAAGTGCGCCGTGTCGTGTCGAATCTTGCTGTGTTTGATTTTGAAGCCCTAGATGCCGAGGGAGTTCCCACGATGCGTCTGCGTTCGCTGCACCCTGGAGTCACCCTTGAAGAGGTACTCGAAGCCACTGGCTGCGATGTAGTGATTCCCGATGATCTTGGTGAATCTCGCGGGCCAACCGAGCAAGAACTTGCGCAGATCAATCGCCTAGATCCGCGATCACTTCGACTAAATGAGGTTCCTGAGCCGTGACTGATCTTGATCAAACTCGGGTAGTCAACTTCGACAGAACTCGTCCAGCAGCCCTGCGGACTGCGGCTTGTGAGTTGTTTGGTGTTGAGTACCCAATTATCCAAACGGGAATGGGCTGGGTTTCTGGGGCGCAACTCACTGCAGCAACCTCTGCTGCTGGTGGGCTTGGGATTTTGGCTTCGGCCACCATGACTCTTGAGGAACTCGGTCAGGCAATCAAAAAAGTCAAGGCCCGCACTGACAAACCATTTGGTGTGAACCTGTTGCCAAACCAGCCAGACGCGGCACAGCGACTGGATCTGATCATCTCAGAGCAGGTTCCTGTAGCCAGCTTTGCTGCAGCGCCCAAAGCAGATCAGGTGTCCAAACTGAACGATGCCGGGGTCGTTACCATCGTCACCGTGGGCGCCAAGCGTCACGCCGAGAAGGTTGCGGCGATGGGAGTCAAGGCCGTGATCGCACAGGGTGGCGAGGGCGGCGGGCACACAGGGACGATTCCTACTTCGTTATTGCTGCCGCAGGTTGTCGACGGGGTTGGCGGATCTGAAGTTGTTGTACTGGGCGCCGGCGGATTCTTTGATGGCCGCGGACTTGTTGCAGCTCTGTCCTACGGTGCGCATGGTGTTGCTATGGGTACCCGCTTCTTGCTGACGGCTGAAAGCCAAGTCCCTGATTCGATCACAGAGATTTATATGCAAACCCCACTGACTGGAACAGTGGTGACCACTGCAATCGACGGTGCGCCTCAGCGAGTGATCCGCACCGCCATGATCGATGCACTTGAGAAGTCACCTGGGCTGTTGCGCTTTCCGCGTGCGGCGGGTAACGCCTTGCAGTTTGCCCGCCAGGCCGGAATTTCCTTGCCGGCGCTCGTCAAGACGGGCCTTGAAATGAAGAAGGATCAGGAACTGACTTGGGCTCAAGTTGCTCTTGCTGCAAATGCTCCCATGATGACCAAGGCAACCATGGTCGATGGCGATGCACAGGTTGGAATCCTGCCAACAGGGCAGGTTGTTGGCGCAATTGAGGATCTTCCCAAGGTGGCGGATCTGCTTGAACGCATCATGTCCGAGGCCGAAGAGTGCCTCGAAAGACTGAGTGCTTCCGAGTGACGAATTGCCGATAACTGCTCGGCATAAGTTTGTAGAGCAGGACGGCACAGAACGAGAGACAACAAAGGAGTGTGTCGGTGGATCTGACATGGAGTGAATCCGAAGAAGCGTTTCGAACCGAGGCTCGCTCTTGGCTTGAGTCAAACGTGCCAACACCTGCGCTGCCTTCAGGTGACACCAAAGAGGGTTTTGCGCTGCATCTTGACTGGGAGTACCGCTTGGCGGCGGATCAGTGGTCAGTGGTGTCATGGCCAAAGGCCTTTGGCGGCCGGGATGCGAGCCTGTGGGAATGGCTGATCTTCGAAGAGGAGTACTACCGAGTTGGAGGCCCGCAGCGGGTCACGCAGAACGGCATTTTCTTGTTGGCTCCCACCATTTTTGAGTTTGGTACTGCCGCTCAACAGGATTACTACTTGCCACGCATGTCCTCAGCTGTGGACTTGTGGTGTCAAGGTTGGTCAGAGCCAAACGCGGGGTCTGACCTTGCTGGAGTTCGGTCGAAAGCAACCCGAGATGAGGCTGCTGGAGGCTGGAGACTCTCGGGTCAAAAAACTTGGACTACTCGCGGAGCGTTCTGCAACTACTTGTTTGGGCTGTTCCGCACTGACCCCGAGTCTGAGCGTCATAAGGGAATGACGTACTTCATGGTTCCCCTAGAGGGAGATGGAGTCACCGTGCGGGGGTTTGGTCGCCTTGATGGGGACGAGGGTTTCGCTGAGGTGTTCTTTGACGATCTGTTCATCCCTGACGATGACGGCACGGCCGACACGATGGTGCGCGGTGGAATCCTTGGTGAGGTCAATCAAGGTTGGGGTGTTGCGATGGCGACAACCTCATCTGAGCGAGGACTCACCCTGCGCTCACCGGGGCGTTTTCAGGCAACTGCAACTCGACTTGTTGACCTTGCACGCGAGCGTGTGGGGGATGGCTTGAGTCAGCAGATGGCTGATGCCGTAGCCGATGCCTGGATCGATGCAGAGGCGTATTCCCTCTTTACCCTGTCGGATGTAACTGGGGTGGTTGAGGGCGTTTCGATGGGGGCCCGATCCTCGTATAACAAGATTTTCTGGTCCGAGCTTGATGTTCGCCTGCATGAGGTTGCCCTTGATCTGCTGGGGGCTGAAGCAGAGTTGGATGGCCCTTGGATGAAGGGGTATCAGTTTGCGCTTTCAGGGCCGATCTATGCCGGGACCAATGAGATTCAACGAAACATCGTGGCGGAGCGAGTACTCGGCCTACCCCGCAAGTAATGAGCACAGCAGTAATGAGCACAGCATTGATCAGCACAGCATTCGTCAGCACAGCATTCATCAGCACAGCTAGAGCAACTAGAGAGAAGTCGGTAGGTAGATGAGATTCGCATTGACAGAAGATCAAGTTGAGTTTCGTTCCGTGGTCCGAGGCTTACTCGCAGATACCTGCGGCCCGGATGAACTGCGTGCCGCCTGGCCTGACGCAGAAACTGCCGGTGGCGGGCCCGGCGGCGGGAATGGCCGAGTACCTGGTGCATGGTCGGCGCTTGCAGAGATGGGAGTGCTCGGCATCATGGTTCCCGAGGCCCAAGGTGGCCTAGCTATGACCGAGGAGGATCTAGTCCCTTTGCTTCTCGAGGCTGGCTGGGCTGGGCTACCGGACCCTCTAGCTGCAACCGCTGGAGTTGCAGTCACCTTGTTGCGGCATGCTTCGAGTTCAGAGCCTCGGGCAGATGAGCTTTTGGCGCAGATTGCTGCGGGCGAGATCAGCTTGGGATGTGTGTTCGCAAACTCCGCTCAGTCAAACCCCGCTCAGTCAAACTCCGCTCAGTCAGAATCCATGGGGCCCGCGTCTGTGGTGGCTGTTTCAAACTTTATTCCTGCAGCAACTTCGCTCGATCAGATCTTGTTGTGCCTAGAGGATTCGGTGCATCTGGTTGATCCCGCTTCCCTTCAACTTGATCGAGTGCAGTCCGTGGATGGTGCAAGGGACCTGTTTCACTTTGTTGTGCCCGCCGAGCTAGGTGAGTCCACTGCTTTGCTCACGGGTGCCGCAGCACAGGAAGCAACTCTGGCGGCCTTTGATTTCGCAGCTCTTGGTGCTGCAGCAGAACTGGTTGGCTTATCTCGACGCATGCTCGAAATGACGATTTTGTATGCAACTGAGCGTAAGCAGTTTGGAGTGCAGATCGGCAGCTTTCAGGCAGTGAAGCATCACCTCACAAATGCCAGTTTGGCAGTCGAGTTTGCAGAGCCACTCGTCCTGCGTGCGGCCAACTCGTTGGCTTTGGGTAACCCGCAGGCATCTCTGCATGTTTCTATGGCTAAGGCAAAGGCTTCTGCCGCGGCCAAGGGTGCAGCGGCCGCCTCACTGCAGGTTCACGGCGCCATTGGCTACACCGTTGAATACGACCTTCACTTGTATATGAAGCGATCATGGGCGCTAGCTGGCGAGTTTGGCGATGTTGAGTTCCATCGTCGCCGAGTGAGCGCCGAGCTACTTGCCAAGTAGACCTTCCAGATAGGCCATCTTGCCGAATTGACCATATAGAGTCCGGCAGTAGTTCCGGGGGGAATGTTCGCAAAGCCGAGGAGGCATCTAGTGAAGAGTTCATCGTTTCGACCGCTAGTGGTCATTGCGTGCCTAGCAGCCGTTTCAGTAATGGCCGCAGGGTGTTCGAGTAACAAAGATGACGCAGCGAGTTCTTCAACCACGACTACCGAGAAGCCAGTTGCACCGCTCGCGGGCCCGCCCGAGCCCGCCAAAGTTGCGACCCCAGCAGTAGAGGGCCCGATTACCACTGGTTCGGGTCAGGCTGTGTTGGGCCCACCAAAGTTTGATCTCTCTACGGTTGGCTATACCCAAGAAGAGTTC
>ERZ888423.1990-NODE-1990-length-16333-cov-12.608551_pt1 | contig 16333 bp, 11 predicted proteins | sample MGYA00520523_ERZ888423 | MGnify/ENA primary metagenome ERZ888423 (study PRJEB32303, sample SAMEA104408611) | aquatic metagenome | biome: Brackish water; feature: Pelagic; material: water | place: Baltic Sea | collected 2014-06-08T10:24:00 | depth 30,27 m ...
AATGATAAAATCGTCGTCAAAAGGCAAGCTGATATTGGCAAAGGATAGAAACTCAGACGCTAAGAAAAAGGTGTCATTTTCAAATTGAACTGGATTTTTTACCCAATACATTTGGGAGTCTAATGTTGAGTTACTGCTGTCTTTATTGTCTATGAAAAAACCACCATAAACAGTATTAGCAGTATTTATGGGGTTAACCATAAATACCTTGGTGAATAACGTGGTGTCTTTTCTATTAAATTTATTGATTTCTTTTTTTAACCAAAGATGTCCACTAATATCAGTGTAGTGTATCGCAGGATAAATAGGGTCAGGTATAAACGCTTCGTAAACGGGTATTAGGTGAGTCTCAGAAGGAAACCATTTCTCCAATCCATTAGATTCGAGCGGAGGTAGGTTTACGATATAACTTTGAACTGAAAAAGTACCATTGTTCCTTAGGTGCAGTTTTGCTCCAGCTGTTACAACTTCTTTTCCATCCACATATTGACTAAATGTTAAGTGTAGGCCATTAGGACTCACAATACGATATGATTCAATAAGTTGAATATCATCAGCAAAATCAATATAATTACGGATATTAAAGCCCACATGATTAGCTGTTGGATGTTTATCTAAGGTTAATGACTTACCGACAGATTCTCCAAAAACAAGTGTACTTGATAGTAGTAAGCATGCTCCAAAACATATGATTCGTAGTTTATACATTATTCGATAGCCAAATTAGGTATTTTTTTTAGTTCATTATGTATGGAAGGAGTCAAATTTTTAGCACACGTAAGAACAAATTGACCAGAGTCAGAAATAGTATAACTTACGTCTGTACGTTTTGCTAAAAAATTATACAGTTTGTAGGAGATGTCATCCGGAATGGAACAAACTATACTATCCTCAAGAGTCCTATTAATCACCTCCGCTTGATCTATACAAAGTTGAGCTGCTCCTCCATAGGCTTCACTTAGTCCGGGTATACCCAGCTTTTTACCTCCGTAATACCGAACCACGGCACACCCTACATTAGATATTCCTTTAGAGAGTAGTGCGTTTAAAATGGGACGCCCTGAACTATTACTGGGTTCGCCATCATCGCTACAACGTTGGTATCCTCTCTCAACACCAATTACGCAGGCTGAACAAACATGGCTGGCGTCTGCAAATTTTTCTTTATACGACTTTATATTTTTTTCAAAAGAAAGGGATTCATTGCACGGGAATAAAAACCCTATAAATCTGCTTCCGCTAGCTTTATAATCACTGGTGTAAATTTGATTAATGCCTAGGTAATGGTCAGCTTGCATAGGCTATTAGGATAATAGATAATAAGGCCATTCCTAATCCTATTTTATTTCCTCGGCTCAGTGTTTCCTTAAAAATAAGCACAGATAGGAGAGTGCTTAAAATCACAATTCCTATATTATTTAAACCGAAAACCAAGGCACTCGTTTCACTATAACTTCCTATGGCCTTTAACAAGAAATAGATAGAAAAGTAATTTGGAACACCCAGCAAAATTCCAGCTTTTACACTTTTGAATTCAAAATTTTTAAGGTTCCCTTTATTTCTAAGTATGAACAAACTCAGGCCAGCAAAAAAAGCCCCTAAAAAAATAGAATAGGAAATAGTGTCGGTAGAAACGTTGGAATAAGTGGTGGTTAATACTTTGAGAGACGTGTCAATTGCTCCGCCTCCAATGAAAACAATCACAGGTAGCATTAAATATTTACGTTCAATGATCAGGCCTTTTTTTACACTTATAAAGTATATACTCAAAAGGGACAATAGCAAACCTATCCAAAACCATACATTCAAGGATTCATTAAAAAAGAAGTATGCAAAAAGTACAGGGACAACTACAGCCATTTTTCCGCTTACCGCGGTCACACTTATACCTAACTTTTCTGTGGTTAGCGCCATGGAAAAGAATATTCCTACAAATACAAAACCTAACAAAACGCAATAAGAAAACCATGAAGCTTGTAGGTTTTCAATGATATTTGTATGTTCAGAAAAGGAGTACCCCATGGTAAAACACACCAAGTAGTTTACAACTATCGCTTGAAATTTCTGTACCTCAAACTCCTTAAACCATCTAAAAATAAGGTTAATAAAAGTACTAAAGAGTATACTTAGAAGCAGGAATAAAAGTGCCATTTATGCAGGTTTAAAATATTTAATAATATCGTTATTACTTTTGATTTCGTTATAGCTGGGTATTCCCAGCCAAGGTGCTTTAATTCCATCTGCCCATTCCGTAGAAGACTTTAGGATGATAACCTCATCCCATAATTGCTGGCTGATAAAACTGTCTAAAACCAATGGTCCGCCTTCTACCAGAACACTTTGAATATCTCGTGCAGCTAAATCTTGGAGTATACCTAAAAGAGATAACTGTTCTAATTTAATAAGCTCATAATTATCAGTAACTTCTGATTTTAGCTGATTGTATACCCATGTTTTTCCGACCATGAATAAATCCTTGTTTAAATCAACAGATAGCTTAGTAGAAAGTACAATTTTAACAGGATTAGAGCCATTTGAATAACGTGCGTCTAACCTAGGATTATCGTTATTTACGGTAGAAGCACCCACTAGAATTGCTTGATGTGTTCCTCTAAGGTGATGTACTAAATCGTTATTGTTGGAGTCACTTATTTTTGTGGTAGATAAATCGTTTTTATGCCTAGCCATAAAACCATTATTTGTTTCAGCCCATTTAAGTGTAACGTAGGGAAGAGCAGTGGTGTGCGCTTTAATAAATATCTTATTAAGCATTTTACAATCCTCTTCTAGGGTGCCCACAGATACGTTAACACCCGCCTCCATAAGTTTTTTGATTCCTTTTCCTGCTACTTTATGATGTGGGTCTAGCATTCCAATAATAACTCGTTTAGGTTTTTTAGCTATGATTAAATCGGAACACGGTGGTGTTTTACCGTAATGCGAACAAGGCTCTAGATTTACATATACATCGCATAAATGAATAGGTATTAGATTACTCAATTGTGAAAATGCATTTACTTCAGCATGCGGGCTACCATATATTTCGTGATAGCCTTCGGCCACAATTTTGCCATTATATACAATTACGCAACCTACCATTGGATTGGGAGCTACATCAAGCTCACCAAGCTTAGCAAGCTCAAGGCAACGCATCATGTAAAATTCATCATTTTGCACGTTTCAAAGGTAAATTCAATATTTCGAAAAGTAGAGGCTTAATAAAGAGCTAATTTTGAAACCATGAAGTTGAGTTTATTAAAAGCGCTGTATATAGATACTCTAGTTCCGTTCTATGCCAGATCAGAGGGTGAAAACATATTTTATATTGTGCTGGAGCATTTGGATAAAAAATCTAAAATAGACATTCTTTTAGGTGCTGAGACATTCAACGTCGAATCGTATCAAAGTATCTTAGAAGCGCTAAAACAAGGCACTCCAGTGCAATACCTTACCCAAATGGCTCCTTTCTATAACTTGGAGTTATTTGTAAACCCCAGTGTATTAATTCCTCGCCCAGAAACAGAACAATTGGTACATTTGGTTTTGGATGAAAATAGAGGTGCCCACAAAAAAGTGTTGGATATAGGGACGGGGAGTGGTTGTATAGCATTAGCCCTTAAAAATGAATGGAAGGAAGCAACTATATCTGCTTGCGATATAAGCGAAGAAGCGTTGGTTGTAGCTCGAAAAAATGCGAGTGATTTAGCCTTAAAAGTTGATTTTTATCAAACGGATATTTTAATAAATGAAATAGCCGTCTACGATATTCTGGTTTCTAATCCTCCTTACATTTCTCCGAGTGAAAAAGATGCCATGCATATAAATGTCATCGAAAACGAGCCGCATATTGCCCTTTTTGTGGATGATATTGATCCTTTAGTTTTTTATAAACGAATAATACAACTGGCTGAAAAACAAAGAGCTATATGTTATTTTGAGACAAGTGAGTTTTACAGAACTAGTTTAGAAACTTGGTTAGAGGAAGGCGAATATTCGTTTGAATGGAAAGCTGATTTTCAAGGTAAAGATCGCATACTAAAAGTCATCTGGTAAATTAAAAGTAATCATAGCTCAATTTATCCCCAATTAAGTCAGCTAATTGTGGGTATTTTGGTACTACAAATGAGTGTTCATAAGGGTATTACCAATAAATTGCAGACCTAATTAAATTTGTAATAGATGAATTCGGAAAACGAAAAGATTATTCCAATTAACATTGAAGACGAAATGAAAACAGCGTACATCGATTATTCGATGTCGGTAATCGTTTCGCGTGCTTTGCCAGATGTAAGAGATGGCTTAAAACCTGTACACAGAAGAGTTTTATACGGCATGACTGAACTTGGTCTTGCTAGTAATAGGTCGTATAAAAAATCCGCGAGAATAGTAGGAGAGGTGCTCGGAAAGTATCACCCGCATGGTGATACCTCGGTTTACGATACTATGGTTCGTATGGCTCAGGATTGGAGCTTACGATACCCTATGGTTGACGGGCAAGGTAACTTTGGATCTATAGATGGCGATCCGCCAGCAGCCATGCGTTACACTGAAGCTAGAATGCGTAAGCTAGCTGAAGAAATGTTGCAAGATATTGACAAAGAAACGGTTGATTTTAGACCCAACTTTGATGATAGTTTAACAGAACCAACTGTTCTGCCTGCCCGTATACCAAACCTATTGGTAAATGGAGCCTCAGGTATTGCGGTAGGTATGGCTACCAACATGGCCCCTCACAATCTAACAGAAGTTGTAGACGGAACTATTGCCTATATAGACAATAGAGATATTACTATAGACGAGCTGATGGAATATGTCAAAGCTCCCGATTTTCCTACAGGTGGTATCATATACGGGACAGAGGGAATTAAGTCTGCTTTCGAAACCGGAAGAGGGCGTATTGTAATGCGTGGTAAGGCAGAGTTTGACGTTAATAAATCAGGTCGTGAACAAATTATTATTACAGAGGTTCCTTACCAAGTAAGTCCGTCTCAAATAATAATTAAAGCAGTTGATTTAGTTAATGATAAATTACTTGATGGAATAAGTGAGGTTCGCGACGAAAGTGGAAGACAAGGATTACGAATAGTTTTTGATCTTAAAAAAGATGCGGTACCTAATATCGTATTAAATAAACTATATAAATACACTCCACTTCAGACCAGTTTTAGTGTAAATAATATTGCCCTCGTAAAAGGTCGTCCATTGATGCTTAATCTAAAGGATATGATTGGCCATTACGTGGAGCATCGCCATGAGGTTGTTATTCGCAGAACCGAATACTTACTGAAAGAAGCTCAAAAAAGAGCACATATTTTAGAAGGATTAATAATCGCTCTTGACAATCTTGATGCGGTTATAAAACTTATCCGTGCCTCCAAAAATGCAGAAGATGCTCGAAATGGATTAATGAAAGAATTTAGCCTTTCAGAAATTCAAGCTAAGGCTATTCTTGATATGCGTTTACAAAAGCTTACTGGTTTAGAAATAGACAAAGTAAGAGCAGAGTACGCCGAATTAATGGCAACCATAGCAGATTTGCAAGATATTCTAGCGGATGAAGTTCGTAGAATGCAAATTATCAAAGATGAGCTTATAGAAGTTAGGGATAAATATGGTGACGAGCGCAGAACAGCAATTGAATTTGATGCTGGTGAAATAAATATTGAAGACCTGATTGCGAATGAAGAAATGGTGGTTACTATTTCTAATATGGGATATATAAAACGTACCCCACTCACTGAGTATAAATCACAGACCAGAGGAGGAACCGGAAACAAAGGCGTAAAACATAGAGATGACGACTTCGTAGAACACCTTTTTGTGACAATGACGCACAACTATATCTTGCTATTTACGGATCAAGGTAGATGTTTTTGGATGAGAGTTTATGAAATTCCAGAAGGAGGGAAGGTCTCTAAAGGTAGGGCAATTCAAAATCTAATAAATATACCTACGGATGATGTGGTAAGAGCATTTGTGGCAACAGGTAATTTAAAAGACGAAGAGTATGTAAATAGCAATTATATTGTTATGTGTACTAAAAATGGTACTATTAAGAAAACCTCTCTTGAGCAATATTCACGACCAAGAACAAATGGTATCAATGCAATTACGGTTAGAGATGGCGACCAATTATTAGAAGCAAAACTTACCGATGGAACAGCTGAAATACTGCTTGCTAAGAAGAGCGGTAAAGCTATTCGTTTCAACGAAGGTGATGTTAGGGTAATGGGTAGAACGGCTTCAGGAGTACGAGGAGTTAGGCTTGAAAACGATCAAGACGAAGTCATTGGCATGGTATGTGTAAACTCGAGTAAAACCGATGTAACTATTATGGTTGTCTCTGAGAAAGGATACGGAAAGCGCACAGATATAGATGATTATAGAATAACAGGTAGGGGAGGAAAAGGAGTCAAAACCTTAAGCGTAACCGAAAAAACAGGTTCTTTAATCTCTATAAAAGATGTGACTGATGAGAATGACCTGATGATTATAACAAAAATGGGCATCACCATCCGCATGAAAATGTCAGAAATGCGCGTGATGGGAAGAGCTACTCAAGGAGTAAGGCTTATCAAGGTTAGAGACAAGGATGACATTGCTTCAGTGGCTAAAGTGCCTAAGGTGGATGATGAAGAAGAAGAGTTAGACCTTATGGAAGGAGACGAGAGCACCGAAACGAATACAAATACAGAAATAGAACCGAATGAAACAAACAATGAAGAGAATCAAGATTAACGTAGCTAGCCTTTTTATGCTTGCCTTGGCACTAATTATTGGCACCAACGCCAACGCTCAAGGCTATAACGTAGAGTCGATGAAAATAGAGTTGGAAGACAACACTAAAAATGACATTGACAGAGACTACACTAGTCTATTAAAGTGGGCAGGAGAGGCGAAAGAACATTCTAAAACCGCAAACAGTGAAAAAATGTGGTATTACAGAGGTGTTCTTTACCTTAAAATTGCTAGTTTAAATAATGATTTAAGTAAGGCGAATCCAAATGCGATTCGAATTGCATTAGAATCTTTCAAAAAAGCAATAGCAGGTGATGTGAAGGAAAAGTATACCAAGTTAGCGCAAGGTAATTTGTTAAATGTCGCTATAGGTTTATATCAAAGCGGATATGCTTTTTACACGGCAGGAGATTACGCATCGTCTTATACGGATTTTGCGGATGCTGTGCCGCTTATGCAATATGACGTAGATGGAGAGTTGAAACGAAAAAATCTCACCAGCGAATTTTTGGAGCAAATGATGGCGTATTCTGCTATGAATAACAACGAAGATCAAAAAGCAATTCAAGTTTTCGCTAAATTAATTCAAAAAGAAAGTCTAGAACCATCGATATATGTAAACATTTCCAAGTTGTATTTAAAAACAGGAGATACAGCTAAAGCATTAGAAGCAGTTACTGTAGGACGTGGTCTCTTGGATAGCGATAAATCATTGATAAATGCAGAATTAGATTTGTATTTAAAAATGGGTAGAAGCAAAGAGCTTATAGAAAAACTCGATGTAGCTATTGCAGATGATCCAGGGAACACCATTTATTATTTTGCTAGAGCAATTAGTTTTGAGGGAATTGGAGATATGGATAAAGCATCTGCGGATTACGACAAAATTTTAGAAATTGATCCATCGTTTTATGATGCTGCGTATAACAAAGGAGTAATGCACCTAAATAAGGTAGCAAAAGTGGTAGATCAATTAAACGGAGAATACAAGCCAAGCATCATTGCTAAAAAAGAAGCCGAAATAAATACCTTGTACGGATTGGCTATTGTTCAGTTTGAAAATGTATTTGAAAATAATGCAGAAATGAAAGTTGCAGATAAGATTGAGTTAGCTGGAACTATGAAGAAAATATATGCTCGACTTGAACGAATGGAGAAGTATAACCAGATGAAAGCTTTCGAGGAAGCAAACAAATAAAATAGAGGGGGTATTCAGGTACTCCCTTTACTTTATAGCTACTAGTTAACATAATATAAATTATAGGCCGAAAGTGTTGAAATCCAATTAAGCGAGAATATCACACGAACTCTATATTCGCAGCATGTTGTCGCTGTTTAGAATTACCGGTTACTTGGAGGGTATTAGTTATCTGTTGCTTCTTGGTATTGGTGTTCCGCTCAAATATTTAGCCCATGATGATTCTTGGGTAAAAGCTCTTGGAATGCCGCATGGTTTATTATTTGGTCTCTATATTTTTTTGACTCTGGCGTTGCGTGATAAAATGCACTGGAACTTTAAATCATTGGTGACTATAATGATTAGTTCCATAATTCCGTTCGGTCCATTCTACATAGACCGAAAATACCTTTCTAACGCTTAAGAAGTTATTCTCATATGAATTTATTGCATGGCTTATTGCTAGGATTAGGCACCGCAGTTCTTCTAGGACCTGTATTTATGACACTTCTTCGTAATTCGTTACAATACGGTATTAAAAACGGTATTTTAACGGCTATTGGAATACTAAGTAGTGACGTTTTAGTGGTGTCTATTTGCTATACGATAACGGGAGATTTTCTAAAATATTATGTTAACTCACCTGGGGTAAAACTACTCGGAGCGCTCATCTTAATTGGCTTTGGGATATCTTTTATTCACTCTAAAAGAACTAATGTGCACAGCTCCACTGCCGAAATGCATCTCAACGGTAAGTGGAAGTCCTTCAGTCAAGGTTTTCTAGTAAACTTTGCGAATCCTACGGTCTTTGTAATTTGGATAGGCTTTATCACCATCGCAGAATCAGACTATTCTGCATCACTAGAACGAGTTATTTTTTTATTGGGAATATTATTAGGAATATTTCTTACAGATATTGCTAAGGCTATTGGAGCGCATTACATCTCCAATCTATTGACAAATTACAACCTTAACTATGTATATCTATTATTAGGTTCATGTCTTATTTTACTGGGCTGTTTCTTGGGTTATCAGGGATTAATTTCCTTCTGAGTTTTGACTTCATTTACCCCAAATACGATTCCATAATATGCTCAACATAGGTTTTATCTTTTCTTTTGGACGATCTCCTTGTTCTGCTCGCCATTTTCCATCACGTTCCAAAAGTTGGTATCCAAACCCATAGTTAGGTTTATTGGGTTCAATATACATAGGACCGTATCTGGCATCACTGTAAATAGGATTACTATTAGAATCCAGAGTTATTACGTACCAGTCTTTAGATAAAAAGTTTAGCCGGTTAAGTAATGTAGTATCCCTAACTTGTTTTAATAGCGCATGATTACTAGGTACGCTGATAAAATCTACATTTTTATCTTTATCAAATATAGAATATAATCCAGTGTACAGTACGGAATCACCATCCGCTGTTGCACTCCATAAAAACGTATTTGCTGGCGTAGGTACTGTTGTTAAACGGCTGTAGATTATTCCTTTTACTTCTAAATTATCTTCAAAAATTCGATATGTGTACCATTTTACTCCTAGCGACCATACCATATAGGCAGTACTAAGTATTATTCCAGTATAGTTGAGCCATTTTCGTGTGGTAGACTCTCGTGCATAAAACATGGCTGAGATCACAAACAGTAAAAAAGGGACTGTGTATAATGGATCTACAACAAAAATATTGTTCCAGGCAAGTTTATACGGTAATGGCCAAAGTAATTGAGTACCCCAAGTGGTGTGGCAATCTAATAAAGGATGCGTTATCAAACTCCATAACATAAGCTTTCTCCACTCTCTTTGAGATGCAATAGAAGGCTTGTAGTCATTTTTTAGTATAAAGTACAGTATGACTGCGATCACACCTACTAAAACTAATTTAAGTTCTATATTGGGTACGGTTATTAATGGAAAACCAAGAATCAGAGTAATAATTACGACTAAACTCCATTTTTCTTTATGACTAACCAACCAAGCTAAAATGGGTGCAAAAAGTACACTGAATAATATAGAATGCGAAAACCCGCGATGTAACTCATTCGCTTTGAGGGAGTCAAAAATCAGAGATTGGTATACATCTAAATCTGGAATAGTGCCTGCAATAGCTCCCCAGAGCATAGCCTTATTGCCCACTTTGCGACCGAGAACAACCTCCCCTACTGCAGCGCCTAAAACGATTTGAGTTATGGAATCCATCTAGTTAACGGTAGTATTCTGATTTAAACGGCTTTCTAAGTTCAAAATTAGTAGGTTCAAGTTTATTGACAAAGGGTTTTAGCAAGGCGTTTTTTATCCTATTTCGATGTTTAGCATAAAACTTCATTTCTACAGGTAAGGCTCCTATCCCACTTTTTATTTCTTCGGCAGTACGGCCTATGCGCACATAGATAGCTTTGACATGTAAAGCATGCGCTACAAAATCGTAAAGCATTCGTTGATACATCGCAAATTCTTGGTTGAAATTATAGTCCAGTCCTATGAAATTTCCATCTAATACATTATCAAAATGGGTAGCTGTACTAAAACCAATCAGCTTGTTATCTATGAAATAACCATTAAAGTAGAAGTCATCGCCTAGCGCTTTTTTTACTAGGAGTAATGTCGTTGCATTCAACCGTCCAAAGCTAAAGTTAGCTCTATCCACAATAGTATTATATAATGTATCTATTTCATCAAGGTGAATAAGTATAGTCTCTTCTGTAAATTTTCTAATTTCTATGCGGCTAGATTTTTGAAAAACTTGTTTTGCTTTTGTTCTGAATTTCGAATTCATCGCGTCTAAATAATCGTCAAACTGGGTCCACTCCTCTTTTAGGGTAAGCACCATGTTGACATCAATATTTATTTCTGTACATCCTTTATCTTTCAAATAGCTTATTGCTTCAAAAGAGGCTGGCCAAAATTCCTTAATCATAGTGATGCTAATCTTCTTACCTTGCTTTTTTTCACTGTAATGAATCTCGTCTATAGCATTGTTTACAAGGTCTATAGCATTTTGAGTTTCGATACCTTCTTTAAACAAAAATCCATTTTCACCACTTGCAAAGGCATTACCGCATATTAAAACACGTAAGTCCATTCGCTTAATAATATTTTGGGGTAGCATCCCTCCAATGCGTTGCACTAATGCAGCGATATTTATTTCTGCAGCGGTTATTTTTATAATTTGGCAATAACAAATCCCAACAGGTTCTTTATCCTGATTATAAAAGATAATATACTTAAAATCGTATGTTTTCAAGCCAGTTTGCAACGCCTTAAGATACGGTATGCTTAAATAGATATTTCTATTGCTTAAAGTGTTATTCCACTTTTCAGCATCTATTTCATCAATAGAATTAAAAAATTGCGCTTCATAGTTCACTTGTGAACTTACTGATTTAGAATGAACCGTCAAAAAACTAGTCTATATTTTGTTGTATGTAGTTATCTAAAACACCAAAAATATGTTCCTTATTCTCAGTTACATCAAAGATGATATTAAGATCTTTATCCACGAAGAGCACTTGCGGAAAATGCTTGGTTAGTCCTGTTTTTATTAAATTGGTATATTCTCCCGCATTTACCACGTGATCAAAATAAAATGGAAATCTTACTAGAGATTTTCTAACTGTTTCTTCGTTCTCATCGCTCAGGGCGATAAAATTCACTCTGTCGTTTCCTTTATACTTAGTTACCAAGTCATTTAATTCCGGGATCTCTCTAATACAATCTCCGCACCAAGTGGCCCAAACGCAAAGTATCGTCACTTCACCTTTCAGACTATCTTTAGTTATGGTCTTCCCTTCTAACGTGACAAAATTAAAAGGAGGTATTTCTTTTCCTGTATTGGTGTTGCATCCTAAGACTGCCATAATAAGCGTAATGAGTAGTATTTTATTCATATAAAAACGTAGAACTTCCTTGTATTCCGTGAGTAGTTAACAATTAAGATTGTATTTTGCCTCAAATAAAATATATTTATTTACTAATTAACGAAGTAGATTTACTTCTCCATTAAAATAATACCACTGGGTTTGTTTTGGATTAGTATATTGCAAGAGGTATACATAAACTCCTTGCTCTGCCGGTTTGCCCATGAAAGTCCCATCCCATTTAATATTTACATCATCACTATAAAATACTTGTTGACCCCAACGGTTATAGATACTCATCTTGAATTGAGCCACACCTTGAGTGATACCTGATAGCCCAAAGTGACTATTTAACGGGTCTCCATTTGGCGTAAATGCATTGGGTATATGTACGAATAAATCAGCATTCACATACACTAATTTTGTAATATCATCCTGACATCCATTGGCATTGGTTGCGGTTAAGGTTACGAAGTAACTTCCCGAATCTGCAAAACTGTGATTAACACTAGAACTTCCAGCGTATATGCCACCGTCACTCGTGATCCAATCCCATCCTACCACATCTAAGGATGAGGAATCTTTAAAAGTTACAAATTTGGTGATGTTACTTGGCTCTAAGGGTGTAAATGAAAAATCAGCCTTTGGGTTTTTATTTACAACAACCTGCGTAGGCAAGGTGATAGAATCTTTACAGCCTTTATCTGTAACTGCACTTACCTTGATTGTGTATGTGTTAGGTGTACTATACGTATGGCCCGTAGCTGCTCCCGCGCTCACTTGACCATCGCCCCATGTCCATAAATAATCAGATATAACGCCATTTGCCACAGTAGAGTTATTTATTACAGATACAGTGAATGGCTCGCAACCCACATAAGAGCTTAAATTGATATTAAGTAGTGGTAATGGGTTTATGATTACATCTTTGGTAATAGAATCCTTACAACCATAGTCACTAAGAGAAACTTGAGATACAGTATATGTTGCCGCCGCAGGGAAAGTATAACTTGCTGCGGGTCCACTAAAGTTTGAATTATCTATTTCCCATGTGGTACTAGCTATATATCCTGCTGGTATAGTGGCTGTAGTTGCAAATTGAGTCAGTTCACCAAAACACGTATTTATGTAATTAAATCCCCCTACCGGCAAAGGTCTCACCTCTACATTTTTACTGATACTATCCTTACAATTAGTATTGCTTATAGTTATTAATTTTATGGTTTTAGTTCCAAATGTACTGGTTGTGATTATTGGATTTTGAGCAACTGATGTAAGCACTCCGTTCATGTACCATTTATAGTTATCAATTGTATTTGGTGTGGTTATAGTAGATGTATTCGTGGGTAACAGATTTTGTTTAGCACAAACTTCTGTCACATTAAATGCTGCCTTTGGTGCTTCAAAAACTATGAAACTGTCTTGTTTAGTAATTAGACAGCCATTTTTTGAGGTTACCTCTAGCACTACATTTTTTAAGCCTTTACCATTTCGTAAGTTGCTAAATATAGAATCCGTTGAAGCAGTGGCCCCGTTTATCTTCCATTCATATTGAGCAAAACTGTCTAATCCCAAAGAATTGGTAGAACTTATTTCTTGTACAGTACCCGCACAACCATCTGTCATATTAAGTGCCAGTATTTGCGGATTTGTTATTGTAACTTGTTTGGTAGTATCGGTGATACAACCATTATCAGAAGTAACCGTTAGTGTCATGGTTTTTATACCAGCTGAGTTATATTTTATTTTGTATGGGTTACTAAATGAGCCACCCGCACCGCCAGTCCAATTGACGGTATATGTGCCATTAGATATGGTGGATGCATCCGTAAATACCGTTGTATCTCCGAAACAAGTATTGCTAAAACTAAAGTCAGGAACAACCAAAGGATGAATATCTACGGTTTGAACAAATGAATCCCTACAGAAACTATCTTGCTCCATAACCAGAGTTACATTATATGTTCCAACGATATCAAAAAGCTTGCTGTAGTTAAAGGTATATGCTGTATCTAAGGCTGAGGTATACCATATGGTATCTGTATATAAGCCGCCATCTTTAGTCGTGGTGTTGGTGAATATGTTTCCGTTGCCAAAACAGGTATCATTATGTGTAAATGACACATCCATTCTTGGGTATTTGTATAACGAGTCGTCGTAAAATCCAGAACAGCCACTATCTGAAGTTACAAATAGTGAAACGTAGTATTTTCCGGAATCGGCAAAATAATGAGCGTTAATAGAGTCTAATACTCCACCGCCATCACTTGTTTCCCAAGAATAATTGACTATAGTACCTAAAGCAATAGTGGATATACTGCTTAGATAGGCAGTATCATAAAAACATACATCTTTTGGAATAAACATAGCAACGGGATTAGGACTAACGACAACGGAATCGATTATTCTCGCCTTGCAGTTATGTTGCGACGTTACTTCCATAAAAAGTTTAAACTTGCCAATGGTGTCAAATAAATGAGTAAAACTCCTACCATAAGAATATGCTCCATCATTTATACTCCATCGGGTAGTTAAGTGTTGCTCTGGAGATGGGAAGGTGCTCACTTCTGAAAAAGTAGCAGTCATACTATCGCAAAGACTGGATTTTGTAATGGCAGCGGTGGGCACATCGTAAATTCTTATTTCTACTTGCGATGAATCAAAATTGCTACAGCCGTCAAATGCGGGTTTATAGCTATACATAGTTGCTGTATAGAATCCTGTATCTGTATAGGTATGTGATGGATTTTGAACACTATCTCGTGTGCCATCTCCAAAATCCCATTCCCATTTCACCACTGAATATTCTGCAGAACCGTTAAATTGCGTAGCGGAACCTATACAATTAGAAGTTTCGGTATTTTGAGCTGAGTTGGTAACCTTAGCCACGGCGGTCAAATCTTTGATATTGGCACCTGCAGCGTATCCGTAACTTTCGTATTCTCCTTCACCATAAGCGGTAGCTATAAATCCCGCATTGGCTTTTAACCTATGATTACCTGCTGATACGGTAAGCCTAGTATAACTATACGATGAGTTTTTAGGCACTGCAGTGAAGGAAGCCGATGCCCCGTCTACTCGGAACGATGATGCGGCGTAGGTGGGTATCACAACATTAATGTAGTGGTTATCAATGTCATAATACGGACTAGAATATAGCGTAATATCGGTTAGTGTTTGCTCTAATGGATTTAAAATAGTCATTGAGGGATCACCTATGCGATTGGTATTCCCATCGCATCTTGCTGTTTTTTGAAATTGACCAACCATTATCGGTTTTGTTGCAATTACATAGCGAACAGCGCTTTCATCTGATAATTGAGCAAATTGACCTTTATTTATGTAGTAACTAAATGGAGCACCAGAGGCTTGAAAAACAATAACTTCTGTATTGTCTTGTGAGGCTACAAACCTAAAATTGTCACTAACGCGCCCTAATGCAGGCACCAGTATAAATCTATTACCCCAAGAATTAGTTGCATACATTTGTTCGTACAAGTTATCACCAGAGGCTATACCTCCAGTACATCCCGCATTAATAGGAGTATACGAACTACCTGAAAAAACAGCAACTGTCCGACAATTGGCATTGGCGCCTGTATCAATAACTTCTATATGTGTCCCCGTTAAATCAGATACAGAAGCACTACTACTTGCTGCAAAACCTTGGTATAATTCTCCTTCGTCTAAGATAACTTCATAAGGTGTATTTGCCGCCAACGTGCCACCCCCGTTTTTGGTAAGTGCTTGAGTGGGTGTAATTCTAACCTTGGTATTATCTTTTATAGCAATAATGGCGAATACATTCTTACCACTTCCACTAAAAGCACTCGCTTGCACATATCCCATGGTATAGTAGTCCTTTCCTAATGTTCTTGTGGGTAACACTAGTGTCGCATCTGACTGGTTTCCTAAGTACTGATGCGAGTATACTACAACGTCTTTTGCAGAGGTAATATGAACACCTTTGGTAGTTATACAATCTGAGCAACTATTATAAACAACAGATGACGGTATAGTTACCACTGTTACTGAATTGGCAGTGACCGAAAATGTTTTAGACCAACTTTGACCAGGCACTTCAACTGTTCCGGTAGTGGAACTATCACTCGTGATATACAACGAATGACCGGCAGTGGTCCCGCTATAATGTAGCATATAACCGACCCAGAAATCCTTTCCTTTATTGGATTTAGATTGTGCAAAGCAGGTATTATTTGAAAAAAAAACACCTAATGTTAATAGCAGAAAAGTGCTCAGTAATTTATAAAATTTTAAACTCAGCTTTTGAGAATCTAGTGTCATAATATAAGTACACAAATTAAGTAAAAAAAACTCATATTAGCACGTCATCTTTTATGTACACAATTGAGTTGAATTTCTATAGGTCAATTGCTGCATCAATAACGGCCATTACACTTCTTGCCGATGCTATAAGCGTAAGCACGCCGTCTTTTTCGGTATACACTTTTCCGGTACAAAAAACCATTTTACTGCCGGGTTTTTCTACCTCACCTATGGCTATTATTTTATCGCCGCTGCCTGGGTTTAAATAATC
>ERZ888423.1991-NODE-1991-length-16326-cov-6.441583_pt1 | contig 16326 bp, 29 predicted proteins | sample MGYA00520523_ERZ888423 | MGnify/ENA primary metagenome ERZ888423 (study PRJEB32303, sample SAMEA104408611) | aquatic metagenome | biome: Brackish water; feature: Pelagic; material: water | place: Baltic Sea | collected 2014-06-08T10:24:00 | depth 30,27 m ...
ACAAGTGCTGGCGAACGAAGCGATACCCAATAGTAAGATCGCTCTTGTTGTCGATGAATTAGACATGATCATTAATCAATTTACATTTAAGATGCCGAAGATCAATTAGCCTGAGGACTAAGGGCTAATCCTAAGGGGGTTATGAACTTATGGTTTTTTATTCATTCCCAAAACGCGATCAAGAGCAGGTGTAAATTTTTCAGCAGACTGAAAGCCTATGATACGTATATTTTTAATTTCACGACCACTCGATTCAAAAAATAATATTCCAGGTGGCCCAAACAAATTAAATTTTTTCAATAATTCGCGATGTTGGGGCGTATTTTTTGTAACATCAGCTTTCAGAAGTAAAAATTGCTGCATGCGATTGATAACGTTGGGGTCTGTAAAAGTAAAAGCTTCCATTTCTTTACATGACACGCACCAATCAGCATAAAAATCTAGCATTACTGGTTTGGTCGATGTTGACAGAGCCACTTGCAACGCTTCAACGGAATCAATTATTTGAAAAGCTGGCTTCACATTTAATTGACTAGGTAAGTTATTACTTTGACCCACTTGAATAGTTTGACTTTTAGCAGAATTTGAATTGCCATTTTTTAATGCTATTTGGCTGAGCGGATCAAGGAGGGAGCGGGCGCCAGTCATAGCGCCAACTAGCCAAAAAACTGCTAGCAACATCAGCACAAAACCAATGGTTTTTTTAACTGCATCAAACAACACTGAGCGATTTAAGTCGCGTTGATTAAAAGTACCAAGTAAGAAACCACTAAATATTGCCAAGAACGACCAACCCATTAAGTTGACCTGCGACGGTATGACAGGTGAAAGCATCCACCATGCTGTCGCAAGGAGTAATACACCGAAGAATTTTTTGACATCTTCCATCCATGCACCGGCTTTGGGTAAGAAGGTTCCCGCTGACGCACCGAGTAACAATAGGGGTATGCCCATACCCCAAGCCATAGCAAACAATGCGCCACCACCCAGCCAGACGTCTTTCGTTTGAGAGATATATAAGAGAGCGCCTGCTAGTGGTGCAGCAACACAAGGACCCAAAATAAAAGCTGAAACAGCTCCCATGACAAAGGCAATCGCAGCTTTTCCACCACGAAGGCTTGAAGCTTGATGAGTAAGCTTAGTTTGAATAGACTGTGGCATTTCGAATCGAACGATATCGAACATAGCCAAGCCCATCAACGCTAACAATGCCGCAAAAAGACTCAATAACCAAGGCGTCTGTAACCATAGCGCTAGGCTTGCACCACTTAACCCGGCGAATACACCTAGAGCTGTATAAATTAAAGACATACCGGCTACATAAGAGGCCGCTAAACCGAAACCACGCGCACGAGATACTTGATTACTTTGACCAACGATTAACATCGATAAGATGGGTATCATTGGCAATACGCATGGGGTCAATGAAAGAAGTAGGCCCAACACAAAAAAAAGCGCTATATTTCCCCAAAATGAACCCGAGTTAAGTGCTTGTGTAAAGTTTGAGTCATCAGAACTATTTACTAAACTTGAGAAACTTGACTTGTTTATCTTGCTATCAATTAACTTCGAATTTGTAGTATCCGTAGTAGACGATACATCTTTTATATTATCAATGTTTAATGTGGGCGGGCGGGGTGAAATGTCGTCATCAAGATTAGCTGTAATGCTAATAAGGCGGTAACCCGACAAATCACTTATTGGCTCAATTTGAATAGCTGACGTAACAGGTGGGTAGCAAATACCTTGTTCAGCACAACCTTGACTCACAACTTTCAATATAAACTTACTGTCAATTGTATTTTCATTCCAGTCACTTAAAATGACCGGAATATTGACTTGCCTAAAATAGAGCCCCATATCTTTGTCAAAAGTAGGGTCATATTTAACTTTGGCTGGGGGATAACCAATATTACTTATAGAGATAGATGAATTCTCAATGGAAAATTCAAATCGCTCTTGGTAAAGGTAATAACCTGAAGCAATTTTGAAATTTACATTTACTATATTTTTATTGGAAACATTTGCATCTATGTAAAAAGCTTGCTCAGGTGCAAGAAATGTTTGAGCCACACTGAACTGTGAAAAAAAACAAACCCCGATCGCACTGAAGCAATAAGCAAGAATTCTTAATGTGTATCGATGCACCAAAGTACCTCAATGGCTATGAACTAATATAGTTTACAACGAACTCAAAAGCGAAAAAAAACAGGCCGAGGCCTGTTTCTATAACTAAAAAAAGCAAACATTTGTACAGTGCTTCTTTATAGTAACTAAGCCTGACTGATATTATTCAGACTTAGCAGTTGTGTCTTCAGTTTCATCATCAACTGGGCGGTCAACAAGTTCCATAAAAGCCATAGGCGCATTGTCACCTTGACGAAAACCCATTTTTAAAACACGCGTGTAACCACCGTTACGGTTAGCATAACGAGGGCCAATTTCAGCAAATAACTTAATGACTGCATCGCGATCACGTAGACGCGCAAAAGCCAAACGTTTGTTTGCTAAAGTAGGATTTTTACCCATTGTGATAAGAGGCTCAATTACACCACGTAGAGACTTAGCTTTAGGGAGAGTTGTTTTAATCGCCTCATGCGTTAAAAGAGAAACTGCCATGTTACGAAACATAGCTTTGCGATGACTACTTGTACGATTTAATTTACGAAGACCATTACCGTGACGCATATTATTTCCTTTGAATCTAAAAGACTGTCTCTTCTATCGGCTAGCCGCGGGACAGATAATATAATTATTAATTAAGGACGATCGAGACCCATTGGAGGCCAGCTTTCGAGTTTCATACCTAAAGTTAAACCGCGCGCACCTAATACTTCTTTAATTTCATTAAGCGACTTACGACCCAAATTAGGTGTTTTTAGTAATTCATTTTCCGTGCGTTGAATCAAATCACCAATGTAATAAATATTTTCAGCTTTTAAACAATTAGCTGAACGAACTGTTAACTCTAAGTCATCAACCGGGCGCAACAGAACAGGATCAATCTGAGGTGAACCGCGAAGAGGTGTATCAAACGAGTCTCCGTTACCTTCTAAGGCCGCAAAAACGGAAATTTGATCCATTAAGATGCGAGCAGACTGTCTAACTGCTTCTTCAGGAGAAATGACGCCGTTTGTTTCCACATCAAGAATTAACTTATCTAAATCAGTACGTTGTTCGACCCGCGCATTTTCAACAATATAACTTACTCGACGAACTGGACTAAAAGAGGCGTCAAGAACAATGCGTCCAATTGACTGGCTGCGATCATCTGTAAGAGCACGAACATTGCCTGGCACATAACCACGGCCTTGCTCAATTTTGACTTGCATTTCAATATGGCCGGATTCGGTCAAATGAGCAATCACATGATGAGGATTAATAATTTCAACGTCGTGTGGAAGCTCAATGTCAGAGGCCAAAACAGGACCAGCACCTTGCTTACGTAAAACAAGAGAAACTTCGTCTCGGCTATGTAATTTAAATACAATGCCTTTTAAGTTCAGTAAGACATCAACAACATCTTCACGAATACCGTTTATAGTTGAGTACTCATGAACTACACCAGTAATTTGTACTTCAGTCGGGGCATAACCCGTCATTGAAGATAACAAGATCCTGCGCAATGCATTGCCTAATGTATGGCCAAAACCACGCTCAAACGGTTCCATAATCACTTTTGCATGATTATTACCAACCATTTCTACTTCAATGGAGCGGGGCTTTAAGAAACCTTGTGTTGACATGATGATACCTTATTCAATACCCTCGGTACATTACACCGATAAGGCTGACAAAAAAAAGAAAACGACCAGTAAGCGTATTTACTTGTGTGAACCAAAAAAACTGATGCAAACAAAAATTTACACTGGCCGTTAGATCAAAACGTTATCGTGAATACAATTCAACAACCATTGACTCATTAATTTCACGAGCTACATCAGCGCGATCAGGTACTTGTTTAAAAATACCTGATAATTTAGTTGCATCAACAGATACCCACTGAGGGAAACCTGAAGTAGCAGCTAAATCAAGCGACTCACGAATACGCACTTGTTTCTGTGCTTTTTCACGAATTGCAACCACATCGCCAGCACTAACCATCATCGAAGCGATGTCTGAACGTCTGCCGTTTAACTCGATTGCTCGGTGAGAAACCAATTGACGTGCTTCAGCGCGAGTTGAACCAAAACCCATGCGATAAACAACGTTGTCTAAACGTGATTCAAGCAATTGAATTAAAGTTTCACCCGTGTTCCCACGGCGACGCTCAGCTTCAGCAAAATATTTACGGAACTGCTTTTCAAGCACACCGTACATACGTTTTAGTTTCTGCTTTTCGCGTAACTGTAAGCCGTAGTCTGAAGTACGGGCACCTGAAGTACGGCCATGTTGGCCTGGCTTAGAATCAAGCTTACACTTAGATTCAAGCGAACGACGGTTGCTCTTTAAAGAGAGATCAATACCCTCGCGACGCGAGAGTTTGCATTTAGGTCCGGTATAACGTGCCATGAGTAGCTTCCTTAGATACGACGGCGCTTGGGTGGCCGGCAACCATTGTGCGGAACCGGCGTAATATCAGCGATGCTTGAAATTTTGATGCCGAGTGCATTCAATGCGCGAACTGATGACTCACGACCAGGGCCAGGGCCCTTAATTCGTACTTCAAGAGTTTTAATACCGCATTCAATTGCCACACGTCCTGCAGATTCAGCAGCAACCTGCGCTGCAAAAGGAGTCGACTTACGTGATCCCTTAAAACCTGCACCTCCTGAAGTCGCCCAAGATAACGCATTACCTTGACGATCAGTAATTGTAATAATCGTGTTATTAAAAGAAGCATGTACGTGAGCAATACCGTCAGATACATTCTTTTTAATTTTTTTGCGCACACGCGCGCCAGTTGAGGCTTTTGCCATGTTCAATTCCCCTTATTTCTTAAGGCTTGCTGCCGCACGACGCGGACCCTTGCGGGTGCGTGCGTTTGTACGGGTACGTTGACCGCGAACAGGTAAACCACGTTTGTGACGCATGCCGCGATAAGTGCCCAAGTCTATCAATCGTTTGATTGATAATTGAACTTCGCGACGCAAGTCACCTTCTACCGTCAACACACCAATGTGTTCACGAATACGCTCAAGCTCAGCATCGCTGAGGTCTTTAACTTTTTTGGTAAGTTCAACACCAGCAGCTTCACAAATTTTGCGAGCACGAGTGCGACCAATTCCAAAAATCGCTGTTAAGCCGATCTCGGTATGTTGATGCGGCGGAATATTGATGCCAGAAATACGGGCCATGGCTGTTCCTTAGATAAAATCGATGCTTGGGCTCATTTTCATTAGCCCTGGCGCTGTTTGTGACGTGGGTCGGTGCAAATCACACGAACCACACCGTGACGTTTAATAATTTTGCAATTGCGGCAAATTCGTTTGACTGATGCCATTACTTTCATGGTTGACTCCTAGTTTTCTCTAAACCGTCGCTCATTTTGAACGAAACACAATTCTGGCGCGTGTAAGATCGTATGGCGTGAGTTCCACAGTGACCTTATCACCCGGCAAGATTCGGATGTAATGCATGCGCATTTTGCCAGATATGTGCCCCAATACTACATGGCCATTTTCTAACTTGACACGAAAAGTTGCATTTGGAAGATTTTCTACAATCTCCCCTTGCATTTGAATAACGTCGTCCTTAGACATACTCTCGCTTATTTCAAGGTTTGACCCGCACCCTTGAAGTTTGCCTTCTTGAGTAACGAATCATACTGGTGAGACATCATGTAAGCCTGAACTTGAGCCATAAAATCCATTGTAACGACAACTATAATTAACAATGAAGTACCACCGAAGTAAAAAGGTACATTCCAACGCATAACGAGGAATTCCGGCAAAAGACAAACTAAAGTAATGTAGAGTGCCCCACCTAAAGTAAGACGGGTCAAAATTTTATCAATAAAACGGGCTGTTTGATCACCTGGACGAATACCAGGTACAAAAGCACCGCTCTTCTTTAAATTATCTGCTGTTTCGCGGCTGTTGAAAACAAGAGCCGTATAAAAAAAGCAAAAGAAAATAATGGCAGAAGCGTAAAGCGTAATATATAAAGGCTGACGAGGCGCTAATGCAGCAGCGAAGTCACTTAACCAGCGAATGTTGTCTCCACTAGCAAACCAGCTACTAATGGTGGCAGGGAATAAAATAATTGATGAAGCGAAAATAGGGGGTATTACTCCAGCCATATTTAACTTCAGAGGTAAATGCGAACTTTGGCCTTGATAAAGCTTATTTCCAACTTGTCGCTTTGCATAATTAACTGTGATTTTTCTTTGCCCACGTTCAACTAACACAACAAAAGCAGTAACCAAAACAACCACTATCAATATAAACAACGCCGAAAGAGTTGACATTGCATTTGTTCTGACTAAGTCAAACAAACCAGCCATTGCCGATGGTAAACCAGCAACAATACCTGCGAAAATGATGATCGATATACCATTACCTAAACCACGCTCAGTTATCTGCTCACCAAGCCACATAACGAACATCGTTCCGGTTACTAAAGTTACAACCGTAGTTACAGTGAATAAAGCGCCAGGAACAATAACTAACCCTGGCTGAGCTTCAAGAGCAACTGATATACCAACAGCTTGGACAAATGCTAATAAAACTGTGCCGTACCGAGTGTACTGAGTAATCTTTCTACGGCCTGCCTCGCCTTCCTTCTTAATAGCTTCTAAAGAAGGTACAACAACACTCATCAGCTGCATAATAATTGAAGCCGAAATATAAGGCATTATACCAAGTGCAAATATTGAGAAACGCGATAACGCACCACCCGAAAACATATTAAAAAGGCCTAAAATACCGCCTTCATTCTGACGAAATAAATCAGCTAAAACGTCAGGATTAATACCTGGCACAGGAACATGCGTGCCAAGCCGATACACGACAAGAGCAAGCACAAGAAACACGAGACGACGACCTAAATCGCCATAACGTGGCCCAGCTTTTCCAGATAGTTGATTAGTCGCCAATCTTTGTCTCTTATTTAAGCAATGTTGCCGCCAACAGACTCAATTACTAAACGAGCCCCAGCGGAAACGGTTAAACCTTTGAGAGAAACCTTACGGCTTAAATCACCAGACTTAAATACTTTTACAAATTTAACAGCTTGACCAATCACACCTGCTTGTTTAAGTACTTGAACATCAATTTCTTCAACGGGAATGCTCTGAAGATCTGAAAGTCTAACTTGCGCATAGAGATGCTGATTCAAAGATGTAAAACCGCGCTTAGGTAGACGACGATGTAAAGGCATCTGACCACCCTCGAAACCGACTTTATGGAAACCACCAGAGCGAGACTTTTGGCCTTTATGACCACGGCCAGCAGTTTTGCCAAAGCCTGAACCAATACCGCGACCGACACGACGACGATCTGGATTGGAACCTTCAGCAGGTTTAATAGTATTGAGTTGAATTTCTAACATGGTCATTCCCTTTAGGCTTCAGACACTGCCAAGAGGTAGCTGACTTTATTAATCATGCCACGCACTTCGGGAGTATCGACCAAAACGCTTGTGCTGTTCGTACGACGAAGTCCTAAACCACGCACCGTGTCACGATGATCTTGTTTAGTACCGATCACTGAACGAATCAGTTGAATTTTAATTTGTTTTTGAGCCATGATTTACCCCAGGATCTCTTCAACAGTTTTGCCACGCTTTGCAGCAACTTCTGCTGGCGTAACCGCGGCACGCAAGCCGTTTAAAGTTGCACGAACCAAGTTGTAAGGATTACTTGAACCCAAGCTTTTCGCAACAACATTACGAACACCTAAAACATCAAAAATTGCCCGCATTGGACCGCCAGCAATAACGCCAGTACCCTCAGCTGCTGGGGCTATCAAAACCTTAGATGCACCATGATGACCGACAACAGTATGATATACCGTACCATTTTTGAGAGGTACCTTGAATAAATCGCGGCGAGCTTGTTCCATTGCCTTTTGAACCGCAACAGGCACTTCACGCGCTTTACCTTTACCCATACCAACACGACCATCACCATCGCCAACCACTGTTAATGCAGCGAAGCTCATGGTTCGACCACCTTTGACAACTTTACTTACGCGATTGACAGCAATCATCTTTTCGCGAAGACCATCATCACGCTCATCTTGAGCATTCTTGCCTTGTACTTTAGCCATTTGATCTATCCTCGCTTAAAACTTCAGACCGGCTTCACGCGCGGCTTCTGCCAATGCTTTTACGCGACCGTGGTAGCGAAAGCCTGAACGATCGAAGGCTACAACCTCAATTCCTGCAGCCTTGGCTTTTTCTGCCACACGCTTACCGATAATTGATGCCGCTGACGTATTGCCACCTAAACCAGTTGATCCACTAAGCGCTTGACGCACTTCAGCTTCAACAGTTGAGGCGGACACTAAAATACGATCACCTTCGGGCGAAATAATGTTTGCGTAAATGTGCTGATTCGAACGAAAAACTGTGAGACGATTAACACGTAACTCAGATATTTTTCGGCGAGTCGGGATTGCACGACGCAAACGGGAGATCTTCTTATCCATGAATGTTCCTTGTTTGCGTATTATTTCTTTTTAGTTTCTTTGATGATGACTTTTTCATCTGCATAACGAACACCCTTGCCCTTGTAGGGCTCAGGTGGACGGTAAGCGCGAATCTCTGCAGCCACCTGACCAACAACTTGTTTATTCACACCCTTGAGAATAATCTCAGTTTGAGTTGGACAAACTACACTAACGCCATCCGGCATGTTGTGCATAATGTCATGTGAAAAGCCAAGCTGTAATTTTACTTGTTCACCTTGAACTTGAGCACGATAACCAACACCTATAAGTGTAAGCTTGCGCTCAAAACCTTTAACAACACCATTAACCATATTTGCAACGAGGGCTCGCAACGTACCAGACATAGCTTTTGCGTGACGAGAATCGTTTGCAACAACAAACAATAATTTGTCATTTTCTTGGTTAATAATGACATCACCAGTAAGATGTTGTTTTAGGGTACCTAAAGGACCTTTTACAGTAATTGAAACAGCATCAATGCTAGCCTCAACTCCTTTTGGTAACTCTACTGGATTTTTAGCAATACGTGACATAGTTTTATTTCCTTACGCTACGTAGCACAAGACTTCGCCGCCAACGCCTGTAGCGCGAGCTTTGCGATCGGTCATAACGCCGCGCGAGGTTGAAACAATGGCTACACCCAATCCGTTCATAACGGTTGGAATGCTCGTTTGGCCTTTATAAACACGCAATCCAGGGCGTGAAACACGCTCTATACGTTCAATAACTGGGCGTCCTGCATAATACTTAAGAGAAATCTCTAACTCGGGCTTTGCAACTGTGCCTTTAATTTCGAAACTTTCAATATAACCTTCGTCCTTTAGAACTGCAGCAATTGCAGTTTTAATCTTAGAACTAGGCATTGTGACAGTTGGTTTGTCGACCTGCTGCGCATTACGAATGCGTGTCAGCATATCGGCGATCGGATCGCTCATGCTCATCTTGAATCTCCTACCAGCTAGCCTTGGTCATGCCGGGTATCTCACCCTTCATGGCCAATTCACGCAGTTTGTTGCGGGCTAAACCGAACTTGCGGAAAACTCCGCGCGAACGGCCCGTTATCGCACAGCGGTTACGCTGGCGGGTGGGGTTTGAGTTACGCGGCAACTGCTGAATTTTCAAACGAGCATCGTAACGCTCTTCATCAGTTTTAGTTGCATCGTCAACTATTGCTTGAAGCATTGCACGTTTAGGTGCGTACTTCTTTGCAAGTTCAAGACGCTTAATATCGCGGTTGATCAGTGAAAGTTTTGCCACGGTGCCGGCCCCTTAGTTACGAAACGGAAAGCCAAAGGCTGTTAATAACGCCTTAGCTTCTTCGTCAGTCTTAGCAGTTGTAGTGATACTAATATTCATACCACGCAAAGCGTCGATTTTGTCATACTCGATTTCAGGGAAAATGATTTGCTCTTTAACCCCAACGTTGTAATTACCACGACCATCAAAAGCACGACCTGAAATACCACGAAAGTCGCGCACACGCGGAAGCGCTACACTGATTAGACGGTCTAGAAATTCGTACATACGCTGACCGCGTAATGTCACCATACAACCAATTGGGTAGTCTTCACGAATTTTGAAGCCTGCAATTGATTTACGGGTTTTTGTCACAACTGGTTTTTGACCTGAAATCTTCGTCAAGTCAGAAACAGCATGCTCTATTACTTTTTTGTCAGATACTGCTTCAGAAACACCCATATTCAGCGTAATTTTGCTAATACGAGGTACCTGCATAGGACTTGTATAAGCAAACTTTTCTTTAAGTTGTGGGGTAATAGTTTCTAAAAATATAGTGTGAAATCGTGCCATGTCAGATGCCCCTTATGCCTTTGCGCCGACAACTTCGCCGCTTGAGCGAAATATACGGACTTTGCGGCCATCTACTTCTTTAATGCCGACACGGTCGGCTTTACCCGTGGCCGGGTTGAATAAAGCAACATTAGAAATGTGCATGGGCATAGATTTCTCAACTATGCCGCCAGTTGTTCCCTGCATGGGGTTAGGCTTTACGTGCTTCTTAACAACGTTAATGCCTTCAACCAAAACTCGTTCTGCGTCAACGCGAGCTAAGATTGTGCCACGTCGCTGACGATCACGGCCAGTTAACACTATAACTTCATCACCTTTGCGAATTTTTTCCATGTCGCGCTCCTTAAAGCACTTCAGGCGCAAGCGACACAATCTTCATGAACTGTTCAGTACGCAATTCGCGCGTAACTGGTCCAAAGATACGTGTGCCGATTGGCTCAAGTTTGGCGTTTAACAATACAGCAGCATTGCTACCAAATTTAATCAAAGAACCGTCTTTGCGACGTACGCCTTTGGCTGTACGCACAACTACGGCGTTATATATTTCGCCTTTTTTAACGCGACCTCGAGGGGCAGCGTCTTTAACACTTACTTTAATAACATCGCCTATTGAGGCGTAGCGACGCTTTGAACCGCCGAGTACTTTGATACACATTACATAACGTGCACCAGTGTTATCGGCCACGGTAAGCGTGGTCTGCATTTGGATCATGATTTTTCCTGTTCCAACTTAACTCATCATTAAAATACAAAACAATATTGTTAAAGTATTTTACTTTTGTGCCAGTTTTGGTCCCGTCAGGCAAAAGCCCTGGGTTGAAATCTGCCGAAATTCCTGTTTGCTTATTTAATTAAGAAAAATAAATAGACATTTCAGGAAAGCTTTCTATCTTAACTCAGTAAAAAAAATAATGCAAGTTAAACATTACTTTTTTTACCGCTTAAATATTAAATGTCACGTGAGGCTTCAATTAATCGAGTAACAACCCAAGATTTATCACGTGAAATAGGGCGCGCCTCTGCAATTTCAACTGAATCACCCATTTTGTATTGATTCGTTTCATCATGCGCTTTGTATCGAGCTGAACGCATAATAACTTTACCTAATACGGGATGCTTAACTCGACGTTCGACCATAACAACAACAGTTTTATTCATCTTGTCGCTGACAACTTTACCAGACAAAGTACGCTGGCGTTTAACAGTTTCTTGAGCTGTCGTCATGTTAGGCCCCTGCCTTTTCTGTCAAAAGTGTACGAGCACGTGCGATATCGCGGCGTACTTTTACGATTTGACTGTTATTAGTAAGCTGCTGTGTCGCTTTTTGCATACGTAAACCAAATTGAGCCTTAAGAAGGCTGTCAAGTTCAGTACGAATTTCTTCAGCAGTTTTTGAGCGAAGTTCGCTAGCTTTCATTTCTATTCCTCTTACGAACCAATGTGGCGCGAAACGAAAGTGGTTGAAATGGGTAATTTAGCAGCCGCTAAGCGGAATGCTTGGCGTGCGATTTCTTCGCTTACACCTTCCATTTCATACAACACTTTACCAGGTTGAATTTCTGCAACCCAATACTCGGGATTGCCCTTACCTTTACCCATTCGAACTTCGGCAGGCTTTTGTGAAATTGGCTTATCTGGGAATATACGAATCCAGATACGGCCACCACGTTTAATGTGGCGATTAATAGCACGACGAGCAGCTTCAATTTGACGAGCTGTCAAACGACCACGACCTGTTGCTTTTAAACCGAACTCACCAAAAGAAACTGCTGCGCCACGTGTCGCTAAACCTGTGTTGCGGCCTTTCTGCTCTTTACGATACTTTCTACGTGATGGTTGCAGCATGTTTATTCTCCTTCAGGTGCCGATTCGGCAACTACTGCAGGTGCATCAACTTTCTTGGGTGCACGTGCACGGCCTGCTGCAGGGCGACCTGTCTTTGCGCCTTCTGGGCGATCACCGCGAGGAGCACGACGCGGACGGCGTTCTTCTTCGCGTGGAACGACTGTTTCAACTGGTAAGTCACCATTAGGTAAACGATCACCTTTGTATACCCAAACTTTAATGCCGATAGCGCCATAAGTCGTTTGCGCTTCAGCCGTACCGTAATCGATAATTGCACGCAATGTATGAAGTGGCACACGACCTTCTCGGTACCATTCAGTACGAGCAATTTCGATACCGTTCAAACGACCGGCGCTCATAATCTTGATTCCTTGAGCACCTAAACGCATAGCATTTTGCATGGCGCGTTTCATCGCACGGCGAAACATAATACGTTTTTCTAGCTGTTGAGCAATTGAATCAGCAATGAGTTGGGCGTCAGTTTCGGGCTTACGAATTTCTTCGATGTTGACATGCACTGGCACGCCCATCAAACGTTGTAAGTCAGACTTTAAACCTTCAATATCTTCGCCGCGTTTACCAATTACGACACCAGGTCGAGCTGAATAAACAGTAATACGAGCATTTTTTGCAGGTCGCTCAATTAAAACACGACCAACTGAGGCACTTTTAAGCTTTTTCTTCAGGTATTCACGAACACGAATATCTGAGGCTAATAATGCACCAAAATCTTTATCTGCTGCGTACCAGCGAGAATCCCAATCACGCGTGACAGCAAGACGGAACCCGATGGGATGAATTTTTTGACCCATAATTACTCCTTAGGCTCCGACCATAACAGTGATGTGGCAGGTTTGCTTCTCAATTTGATTACCACGACCTTTCGCACGTGCAGAAAAACGCTTCATTGACTGGGCTTTATCGACATAAATTGTCGTTACTTTAAGATCGTCAATATCTGCGCCGTCATTATGCTCGGCATTAGCAATAGCAGATTCAAGTGCTTTCTTGAGAATCTCGGCTGCTTTTTTATTTGTGAAGTTTAAAATATTTAAAGCCTGAGAGACTGACTTGCCACGTATTAAATCTGCAACAAGTCTAGTTTTTTGGGCCGAAATATGAACCCCACGAATGATGGCTTTGGTTTCCATTTATCTCTTCGCCTTTTTGTCAGCCGCATGACCTTTAAAGGTACGCGTCAGCGCAAATTCGCCGAGTTTATGGCCAACCATGTTCTCGTTTATGTAAACAGGAACGTGCTGACGGCCATTGTGAACCGCAATCGTAAGCCCAATAAATTCAGGCATGATTGTGGAGCGACGCGACCAAGTTTTGATCGGCTTTTTGCCCTTTTCTGCGATAGATGCATCTACTTTTTTGAGTAAATGAGCATCGACAAAGGGGCCTTTTTTAATCGAACGTGACATGTTTCGGCCTTTTTATTTGCGCTTACGGCGTTGAACAATCATATTGTCTGTACGCTTATTGCGACGGGTCTTGAAACCCTTAGATGGAGTACCCCATGGGCTAACGGGCTCGCGTGCTTCACCTGTACGGCCTTCACCACCACCGTGTGGGTGATCGACTGGGTTCATTGCAACACCACGAACAGTAGGACGTATACCGCGCCAACGCATTGCGCCTGCTTTACCGATTTGACGCAAACTGTGCTCTTCGTTACCTACTTCTCCGATTGTTGCACGGCACTCAATATGTACGCGGCGAACTTCACCAGAACGTAAGCGAACTTGAGCATAAATACCTTCGCGTGCTAGCAAAACAGCTGAGCCACCTGCTGAACGAATCATTTGAGCGCCTTTACCAGGCAACATTTCAATGCAATGAATCGTCGTACCAACAGGTATGTTACGTATTGGTAAGGTGTTACCTGTGCGAATAGGCGCTTCAATGCCTGAATGTAGTAGAGTACCTACTTCAAGACCGCGTGGTGCAATAATGTAGCGGCGCTCACCATCTGCATAGCAAAGTAAGGCAATGTGTGCAGAACGATTTGGATCATATTCCAAACGCTCTACCTTTGCTGGAATGCCATCTTTATCGCGACGGAAATCGATTAAACGATAATGTTGTTTATGACCACCGCCACGATGACGAATGGTAATGTGACCATTATTGTTGCGGCCTGATCCACGAATCTGCTTTTCAAGTAACGGAGCATACGGTGCACCTTTGTGCAGGTTTGGCGTTACTACTTTAAGCATGCCACGGCGGCCGGGCGATGTTGGTTTTACTTTTACGAGGGCCATTTAATTTACCTCCGCAAAGTTAAGCTCTTGGCCTTCTTTAAGAACGACATAAGCTTTTCGCTCATTACGACGTCGTCCAACAAATTTTCCTGTACGCTTTTCTTTGCCTTTACGGTTTAACACTTGGACAGAATCAACTTCAACCTTAAATAAGAGCTCAACTGCTGCTTTTATTTCAGGCTTAGTTGCGTCAGGTGCAACACGAAATGCAACTTGATTATTCTTCTCTGCAATAAAGGTGGCTTTTTCAGTCACAATTGGTGCAAGCAATACTAGCATTAAGCGGTCGTTGTTCATCCCAGCATCTCCTCGAGTTGAGCAACAGCCGATTTCGTAATTACAATATTTTTGTAATGAATTAACGAAAGCGGATCTGCATAGCGCGTTTCGACTACAGCAACGTTTGGCAAATTACGCGTAGCAAGGTAAATGTTTTCATCAACAGTATCTGTAATTATCAACACTGAGTCTAGACCCATCAAACGCAATTTAACGGATGCTAACTTCGTCTTAGGCGACTCAAGAGTAAACGTTTCAACAATTGATATACGGTTTTCACGAGCTAACTGAGAAAGAATGGAACGCATACCTGCACGATACATTTTCTTATTAACTTTTTGAGTGAAATTTTCTTCTGGTGAGTTTGGAAATATACGACCACCCCCACGCCAAAGTGGTGATGACGTCATACCAGCACGAGCGCGACCAGTACCTTTTTGTTTAAAAGGCTTTCTAGTTGAATGCTTTACTTCGGCACGATCTTTTTGTGCGCGGTTGCCAGAACGAGCATTAGCCTGATATGCAATAACGACCTGATGCACCAACGCTTCGTTAAAATCGCGAGCAAACACTGTATCGGGTGCGCTAAACGTAGCCGACGATGTACCTTGATCATTTAGGAGCTTGAGTTCCATGCTTTAAGCTCCTTTCTTTAAAGGTGATTTCACAGCGGGACGAACAATAATTTCGCCACCTGAATAGCCTGGTACTGCACCCTTGACCATTATTAGGCCTCGTGCTGCATCAACGCGAATGACATCTAGGTTTTGTGCCGTACGAATATCAGTGCCAAGATGGCCTGCCATACGCTTGCCAGGAAAAACACGACCGGGATCTTGGGCTTGACCAATTGAACCTGGTACGCGATGCGAACGTGAGTTACCGTGAGATGCGCGTTGCGATTTGAAGTGGTGGCGTTTAATCGTACCAGCGAAACCTTTACCGATGGTCGTACCCGTTACATCAACTTGTTGGCCAGCTTCAAAAACTGTTTCAACAGCAACAACTGCACCCGCTGTAAATTCTGCAGCACGTGTTGGATCGAGTCTAAATTCTTTAAGAGTACTTGCAGCTTCTACACCAGCTTTGGCGTAATGACCTGCTTGAGGTTTTGCCACACGTGAAGCGCGGCGAGTACCATATGCCAACTGAACAGCTGCATAGCCATCAATTTCAAGCGACTTAACTTGGGTGACGCGGTTGTTTGACACATCTAGTACTGTTACAGGGATGGACTCACCATCTTCCGTAAAAATACGGGTCATGCCAACTTTACGGCCAACCAAACCAAGCCGATGAGCGGCGGGCGTGGGTGTCGGTTTCGACATCATTTTCTCCCGGGTTTAACCCGATTCCCGACTTCGATTGGTCGGGGCTAATCAATATTCGGATGTTTCCGAACGCTTCAGAGCTTAATTATTTACACTTATTAGTGAAGTGCTTACTTTTAAACTCTGGTTACCTCAATTGGGTAAGCCGCACATCATATCACGGCTTACATATAAAACACAAGT
>ERZ888423.1994-NODE-1994-length-16293-cov-9.057458_pt1 | contig 16293 bp, 18 predicted proteins | sample MGYA00520523_ERZ888423 | MGnify/ENA primary metagenome ERZ888423 (study PRJEB32303, sample SAMEA104408611) | aquatic metagenome | biome: Brackish water; feature: Pelagic; material: water | place: Baltic Sea | collected 2014-06-08T10:24:00 | depth 30,27 m ...
GGCGCGGGCCGGGTGCTGCGGGCGGCGGTCCGCTCACGCGTGCCGGGTGCGGTGCGGGTGGCGCCGCCGGCGGGCATCCGGGCCGCAGGTCTGTGCGCCGCCCGGTCTGCATCCGAGGCGGAGTCCCGCGCCGGGGCAGTCGGCTCGGCCGAAGCCACGCCGACCGCGCCGGTGGCTACCGCCGCTCCGACGCCGAGGGCGACCGCCAGTCCCCCGACCCGGCCGATACAGGCTGATGCACGCATGACCCGGATGACACTATCGGAGAAATTTGCTGGTAGGTCCATGCGATTTCGCCCCAGCCGGATGGGTAACGTCATGGCCCCACGGATTTCAAGGAGCAGCCCATGAGCGTGACGTACCGCCGCGACGAGTCGATCGCCATCATCAGCATGGACGACGGCAAGGTCAACGCACTCGGACTGGGCATGCTGGCCGAGATCAACGGCGCACTCGACCGGGCCGAAAGCGAGGACGCCGGCGCGGTGGTGATCGCCGGCAACGAGCGGGTGTTCAGCGGCGGGTTCGACCTGAAGGTGTTCCGCTCCGGGGACGTGCAGGCCTCCATCGACATGCTGCGGGCCGGGTTCACCCTGTCGCACCGGCTGCTGTCCTTCCCCCGGCCGGTGGTCGCCGCCTGCACCGGGCATGCCATCGCGATGGGCTCGTTCCTGGCGTGCAGCACCGATCACCGGATCGCCGCACCCGGCTACAACTTCCAGGCCAACGAGGTGATGATCGGGATGGTGCTGCCCTACGCGGCGCTGGAGATCATGAAGCTGCGGCTGACCCCGTCGGCCTACCAGCAGGCCGTCGGGCTGGCCAAGACCTTCTTCGGCGACACCGCACTGGAGGCCGGCTGGGTCGACGAGATCGCGATGCCCGAGCGGGTGCTGGAGCGGGCCATCGAGGCCGGCCACGAGCTGGCCGCACTGCCCGCCGCGGCCCACTTCGGCTGCAAGATGCGCGGCCGCGAGCAGGCCCTCGAGGCGATCCGGACCAGCACCGCCAACGTCCACACCGAGTTCGGCCTGGCCTGAAACCCTTGGGCCTGGCCTGATTCCGCACGCTGGGCCTTATTTGGCGGCGGCCCGCCCCGCCCGGCTGAGCATCTGTGAGCTGCAGGAACCGTTTATTGACAACGATTTCCATTACCGTTACGGTCGGGGCGACCATCAGGACGACGGGTTTCCGCCGTGGCGGAGGTCCGCAAGGAGGGCTACGACGAATGACTCCCACCGAACACGTCGAACCGAGCGACCACGAGCACCTGCCCGGCGATGGTCATGAGACCGTCGTGCACGGCGACCACATCGACCATGTCCACGACGGCGAACGGCACCCGGAAGCCAAGATCCATCCTGGCCACGGTCCCGCGCACACCGAGGACGACGGGTGCGAGACCGTCCAGCACGGGGACCACGTCGACCATGTCCACGACGGCCACCGGCACTTCCAGCATGGCGACCACGTTCACGAGCACTGACCACGCGGTCGGCTAGGTCACTTTTCGCGGTCCGTAGCGGCGGTGGAATTTCTCCACCGCCCCGGCGGTGTCGAGGATGCGACGCTCCCCGGTCCAGAATGGATGGGATGCGGCGCTGACCTCGACCACCACCAACGGGTAGGTTCGCACCCCCTCGGGGGTTTCGACGTCGATGGTCCGCGGAGACGTCGCGGTGGAGCGGGTCAGGAACCACTCGCCGGTGGTCGCGTCCTGGAACACCACCGGGCGGTAGTCGGGATGGATGCCGGGTTTCACTGGTCGTCTCCTCGGTTGGTGTTGGGGGGCTTGGAGTTCGGCGTGGACAACTCGGTGGCGGGCGCATCGGCGCATGGTTCCTCGTGCCAGTCGCCGAACGGATCCGGGTACCCGCGCCACTGCCGGGGATCGGCCATCTCCTCGTCGGTGAGCAGAGCCGCCCGCAACGCCGCGCCGATGTCGTCGGCCCGGGCACCGCAGATCACCGCGACGACCGAGGTGTGCCGGTCGCCGAACTGCTCGTCCCAAACCAGACCGGCCAGCGCCCGGCGTTGCTTCTCGACATAGGCCAGTTCCGAATCACTCATCGCAGCAAGCCATTTCCCGCCCGAACTGACCCGCAGCCCACCCCCGGCGGACTCCAGGCACATCACCGCGGCCGGGTGGCTGGCCAGCCAGATCCGGCCTCGCGCCCGCACCACACCGGAGAGCAGGACATCGAGGGCGGCGTGCAGACGCTGCGGATGAAAGGGCCGTTCGGCGTCGAACTCGACGATGCGGACCTCGCCGTCGGCCTCCAGGGGCGGCTGACCGGCCAGCAGGGGGCCTAGCGGATCGTCGCTGCGTCCACGGCGGGCGTCTGCGCCGAGTCCCTCCAGTGCGTCCTCGACGTGATCCTCGGCCCGCACGATCCAGGCGCGCGGCGCCAGCCGGCGCAACACCGCCATGGTCGGCTGGTCGAGGTGACCGGTGACCAGAATGTCGGCGAACTCGGCCTGACCCACCGCGACCTGAGCCACGGTGCGCCCGTCCTCGAGCTCGTCTTCACCGAGCGCCTGCTCCAGCCACTGCCATGCGTCCAGGCAGGTGATCACCGCGGCGATCTGGACATCGCGGGCCGCGGGGCCGTCGATGAATCCCGGCCCCAGCCGGACCCGAACGTGGTTGATCGCCCAGCAGATCGGCTCGGGTTCCAGCCAGGGAGCCAGGTGCACGACGACCCGCTGAACGCCCTTCCATCGGTGCACTTGACGCAGCAGCTTGAGCAGGTCATTGCGAATCGTGCAGGCGACGCACCCGTGGCAGAGTTCCAGCACCGACTCGGTGGTCACCGGCACCTGCTCGCGCAGGCTCGTCAGGCTGCGTTGCACCACATGGCCGTCGAATCGGTGCCGCACCACGACGGTTCCTGCACGCCGCAACAGGTGGGTGACCACACCCTCGGTGTCGCCCTGCCCGGCGACCACCAGCACTGGAGTCCGCACCCAACCTCCTATTGAATATGGTTTTCATTAATGCCCGACCGAGGGTACAGTGCGTGACACGGCTTGTCGAAAACCATTGTCAATAAGATTCACGGAGGTGCCGGCGATGTCCGCACACTGTCAGGTCACCGGCCGTTCGCCGGGTTTCGGTAACTCGATATCGCACTCGCATCGGCGCACCCGCCGGCGGTGGAACCCCAACGTTCAGGTCAAGACCTACTACCTGGCCTCGGAGAACCGCCGCATCCGGCTTCGGGTCAGCGCCAAGGGCATCAAGGTCATCGACCGCGACGGCATCGAGTCCGTGGTGGCGCGGCTGCGCCGGTCCGGGCAGCGAATCTGATGGCGCGCAACGACATCCGCCCTGTTGTCAAGCTCCGCTCGACGGCCGGAACCGGGTACACCTACGTCACCAAGAAGAACCGGCGCAACGATCCCGACCGCATCGTGCTGCGCAAGTACGACCCGGTGATCCGCCGCCACGTCGAGTTCCGCGAGGAACGCTGAAATGGCCAAGCGCTCCAAGGTCGAGCAGCTGCCGGGCGTACGGAAGTCGAGTTGGTGAGTGGCGTCAGCGGGTCCCGGGCACCCCTGGGGTTCACGATGCTGGTGTGCACAGGGTGCGGCACCGAGCAGGATGACTTCCCACCCGAGGAGGTGCTCGACACCCTTCGCGGTGCGGTCCGCCGCTGTCCGCACGGGATATTGGTGTCAGTCTCCTGCCTGCTCGGCGCGCCCGTTTGCGCAACGCGGCCCTCAACCGGGGTGATTGCCGCTTTCCAGCCGTGCGCACCCGATCGGATCCCGACCGAGAACGCGCGAGTCATCGGGCCGATCCGTGATCTGGTCGATGCCGCAGAGCTCCGGGCGTGGGTGCAGGCCGGCCGGTGGAGCCCCGGCCTGCTCCCGTCCCGGATGCGCAACCCTCTGCCGGCGGCAGCGTCACCACCGTCGGCGAAGCCTGAGTCATGAATTGAGAGGGCATGCAACCATGACCGAATTTCCGAACCGCGCGGCTCTGCCCCGATGATCGCCTTGGATGCCCGCGCCGCGAATGCGGTAGCAGACCTGCACCCCGGGATCGTGCGGCTCAGCGTTCCGTTGAAGGACGACGTCATCCAGGTCGGCACCGCCGACCGGCAGACGACCGCAACCCTGGAGCTCACCAAGACCCCGTCGGCGATGGTGGTGCGCCGGACCGACGGCCGGGCACTGCAGGCCGAGATCCTGCACGAGCGTGAGAACGGGCCCCCGCGGCGGATGCGGGTGTTCACCGAACCGGTTCCCTCGCTGCGGCTTCGGTGCGTCCCGGGCCCGGACGGCTCCCGGTGCTGGACGGTATGCCCCGGCGGTCCGATTCGCAGCCAGCCCGATCTCAACCAACTGGTCATCACGATCGCGGCGTTCGGCCTGGCCAAACAACGCCGGGGCCACCGCCCATCCGGGGCCGCCGCCTCGGCCTGAGCCTACGTCTGCAGCGTGGCTTCCCAATCCAGCAGCCGGCGGGCCAGTTCGGGACCGGCGTCCTCCTGGATGAAGTGCCCGGCCCTGATCCGGGCGTGCGGTTGGCCTTTCGCGCCGGGGATGTGGGCGATCAGCGGTCCGTCGGCCTTGCCCAGGATCGGATCGTTGGCGCCGAACACGCACAGCGTGGGTTTGTCCCAGCGGCCCAGCACCTCCCAGGCCGCCCGGTTGGCCGGGATCGCCGGGTCGCCAGGATCGGTGGGAACCAGTTTCGGGAACGCCCGGGCACCGGCCTGGTGGCGCTTGTCCGGGAACGGGGCGTCATAGCCGTCGCGCACCGCCCTGGGGAGTTTCTGCACGGTCCCGACATCGACCAGCCGGCCCGCGGGCAGCCACGGCGAATACTGGGCGAACCCGCGCCAGATCCGGAACGCCGGCGGGACGGGCCGGTCGGCGATCGGCAGAAAACCGTTGGCGATGAACAGCTTGGCGAACCGGTCAGGATGCTCGGCGGCGATCCGCAGGCCGATCAGCGAACCCCAGTCCTGGACGACGACGGTGATATTGCGCAGATCAAGCTGTTCGAGCCAGTCGGTGGTCCAGTCGACGTGACGCTGATAGGTGTAGTCCTGGATGCGGGTGGGCTTGTCGGAGCGGCCGAATCCGATCAGATCTGGGGCGAGCACACGGTGGCCGGCATCGACCAGCGGCCCGATCATGTTGCGGTACAGGTAACTCCACGTCGGTTCGCCGTGCAACAGCAGCACCGGGGCGCCGTCTCGGGGACCCTCGTCGAGATAGTGCATGCGCAGCGCTGATTTCACATGGGGCGCAGCGCCGTCCGCGGTGACGTCGAGGTAGTGCGGGTCGAAGGGATAGCCCTGCAGTCCGGCGAACCGGTCATCGGTGGTGCGTAGGAAGTCCACACCCCATCTAAACAGTGCGAGATCTAAACAGTGCGACTGGTTTCCACCGACGTGGGACGAACCCAGATATCGCCGAGCAACTGGCCGGGCAGGCCGGCCTCCTCGGCGATGAACACCGGATCGCGTCCGGCGGTGACCTGGTCGTTGTAATCGCGCAGAGCCGCGAAGGCCCAGCGGCCCAGCAGCACGATCGCCACCAGGTTGACCATCGCCATCAGGCCCATCGAGATGTCGGCCAGACCCCACACCGCGTCGAGTCGAGCCAGCGCCCCGATACCGATGGCCATCAGCACCAACACCCGGAACACATTGATGACCCGGTACTGCGCGCCCAGGAAGAACAGGTTGACCTCGGCGTAGACGTAGTTGCCCAGCACCGAGGAGAAGGCGAACACGAAGACCAGGACGGTCATCAGCCAGGTGGTCCAGCTACCGAGGCTGGCGGCCACGGCGGCCTGGGTCAACGACGCACCGGCCATCTTGCCGGGGGCGCTCGGGTCGTAGATCTCCGGGCCGGAGATCAGGATCAAAAACGCCGTGGCCGAGCAGATGACGATGGTGTCGACGAAAACCCCCAGGGACTGGATCAGGCCCTGCTTGATCGGATGCGAGACGGTCGCGGTGGCGGCGACGTTGGGGGCGCTGCCCATACCGGCCTCATTGGAGAACAGACCGCGCTTGACGCCGTTGAGCATGGCTGCGGCGATGCCGCCGGTGAAGCCACCGGCCATCTCGGTGAAACCGAATGCGCCGCCGACGATCTGGCCCAGGACCGTCGGCAGGGCGGTGATATTGAGCGCGACGATCAGCAGGGCGAGGCTCACATAGGCCAGCGCCATCAGCGGCAGCACCACCTCGGCGACCTTCGCGACCCGGCGAACACCGCCGAACAGCACCGGTGCGGCCAGCACCACCAAACCGATTGTGGTGTAGTGCTGTTCGATCCGGTAGGTGGTGTTGAGCACGTCGGCGATGGCGTTGGCCTGCACCATGTTGAAGGCGAAGCCGAAGGTGAAGACCAGCAGCACCGCGAACAGCATGCCGCCGGCCCGCGAACCCAGACCGCGCTGGATGTAGAAGGCCGGGCCGCCGCGGAAGGTGCCGTCAGCGGCGCGGACCTTGAAGATCTGACCGAGGGTGGCTTCCACCAGTGCGGTGGCCATGCCGATCAGCGCCACCACCCACATCCAGAAGATCGCCCCCGGACCGCCGACCGTCAGGGCGATCGCGACGCCGGCGATATTGCCGGTGCCGACCCGGGAGGCCAGACCCACGCAGAACGCCTGGAATGAGGAGATGCCGTCCGCGCCGGTGCGGGAGTGCATCAACTGGCCGATCATCCGCTTGAAGTAGCGGACCTGCACGAAGCGGGTCCGGATGGTGAAGTAGACCCCGGCCGCGACCAGCAGGTAGACCAGCACGTAGGTGTAGAGGACCCGGTTAGCCGGATCGATCAGGTGATTCTGGATGAAATCCATGGCGACCTCCCGTCTGGATTTGCGAATCCTCGCATCTCAGCGGGAAGTCTGCAGTCCAATCGGCCGCGGAGGCGGACGCCGGTGTGTGCGGTGTTACGGGCCGGGTGCGGTCAGCGTCTCGATGGCCGACGGCGGGGGCGGCGGCGCATGGGTGGGTGACAGCGCGCTGCCCTTGACCCAGTCGCTCCACGGAATCGACCAGTCCCCGCCCTGGGCCAGCGTCAGCGGCGGACCGCCGGTGTAGCGGACCTCGACGATGTCACCGGGCTGGACCATGTCGAAGTACCACTTGGCGTTCTCGCCGTTGAGGTTCAGACAACCGCTGGACAGGTTGGTGTTGCCCTGGGCCCACAGGGTGTCGTCGAGATGGTGCAAATAGATGCCATCGGTGCTGATCCGGGTGGCCCAGCCGATCTTGCGCTTGTAGCTGACCGCGGAACCGGCCGGCACCCCGTAGGTGGACGAGTCCATGGTGATGATGTCGGCCTTGTCGAGCACGGTGTAGACCCCCGGCGGCGTCCACCAGGCGAACGTCTTGTCGCCGATGGTCGTCGTGCCGCCGCGGCCCATCGACGTCGGCATGGTGCGCACCAGCCTGCCGTTCTCGAAGACGCTGACCTGCTTGGTGATGTCGTTGGCCACCGCGATGTGGGCATCGCCGATGGTCAGATTCGCCTTGGCATCGGCCTGACCGTAGAGGCCCTCACCGAGTTCGAGGCCGAACATGTTGAGTTCCACATCGATCCGGGTGCCCGCCGGGTAGTAATTCTCCGGTCGCCAGTGCGCCACCGAGTCGCTCACCCAGTACCAGGAGCCCTGCACCGGCGGGTCGGTGCGCACGATCATGTTCTTCTCGGCCAGCGCCTTGTTCGCGATCGCCTCGTCGTAGTGCGCCACCACGATCGTGCCGACGCCGTAGCGCGCGTCCGGGTTGGGGGCGAAGCCGCCCTGCACCTCGATATAGGGGTGGACGTAGTTGTTGGGCACCAGGGTCTGGAAATTGGTGGTCCGCGCCAGCGGCACCCCGCTGCTGCTCTTACCGCTGACCGACAGGGTGTAGTAGCGGGAGAAGTTCAGCCGCTGGGTGGGCTCCCAGGAGGTGCGGTCCTTCGACAGCTTGCCCTCGACCGCGTTACCCCAGTCGTCATACAACGACACCTCGGTGATGGTGCCGTCGAGCACGTCGACGACCGGCTTGGTCAGCGGGTTGACCTTCTCGGCCCCGTCGAACGGAGACATCCCGAATACCGGGGGCCTGGGCTTGGCCGGCTGCACCTGAGCGGCGGCGGTGGCGGTGGGCGTCTTGCAGCCGCCCGAACAGCCGGGGAACCCGGCAACGTCGCTGACCAGCACGCCCGCCATCAACAGCACCACCACGGACGTTGCCGTCCGCGCACGACGGGAAAAGCTCACCGAAACTCACTCCAGCAGTTGTTCAAGGGGCCACGCGTCACCATTGACCTCCGCATCATAATCACATTCCGGGGCAGTTCAGAACAGGGCCGTCGGACCTGCGGGAAGCAGATTTAGCAAACCGCCCGACCAGGGGTCCGGCACCGGGGACGAGTCCGGGGTGTGAGGCATCGCACCCGGCGGGGCCCGATCGGGGGTGTTAGGCTCATGCCCAAGTCGGAAGCACACCCGTGCCACCGACACGTCGTGGAACATTCATTCCACCGGCACCGGCCCATCAAGGCCCGCAGTGCCGAGTTAGTTTGATGAGTGCGCCCCAGCGCAACACGTCTCGCGGCGATCGATATTGCCCACCGGCAATCTCGCCACCCCATGTGCTTGGCAGCCGACCATCGTCGTGCGCCCGGGCACACCTGATGCCTGAAAGGCACCAATCCCATGACCAACGACACCACCTTCGCCGACCTCGGCGTGCCCGCACCACTGGTGCAGGCGCTCACCGCGGCCGGCCTCACCCATGCTTTCCCCATCCAGGTCGAGACCCTGCCCGACACCCTGGCCGGACGCGACGTCCTCGGCCGCGGGAAGACCGGCAGCGGCAAGACGCTGGCCTTCGCCATCCCACTGGTGGCACGGCTGGCCGAGCACAAGCGCAAGCCCAACCGGCCGGCCGGTCTGGTGCTGGCCCCCACCCGGGAGTTGGCCACCCAGATCACCGCGACGCTGACCCCGTTGGCGAGTGCCTACGGGCTTAAGGTCACCACCATCTTCGGTGGGGTGTCCCAGAGCCGCCAGGAGTCGGCGCTGCGTTCCGGAGTCGACATCGTCGTCGCCTGCCCGGGCCGCCTCGAGGACCTGATGCGCCAGCGGCTGATCACCCTCGACGACGTCGCGATCACGGTGATCGACGAGGCCGACCACATGGCCGACCTCGGCTTCCTTCCCGGCGTCACCCGGATTCTGGCCGCCACCCCGGCCGGCGGGCAGCGACTGCTGTTCTCCGCGACCCTGGACAACGGGGTGGACAAGCTGGTCACCCGATTCCTGCGCAACGAGGTGTCGCACTCCGTGGACAGCCAGAACTCCCCCGTCGCGGCGATGACCCACCACGTCTTCCACGTCGACGGCGTCGAGGCCAAGCGCAAGCTGGTCCAGACCCTGGCCTCCGGCACCGGACGGCGAATCCTGTTCCTGCGCACCAAACATCAGGCCCGCAAGCTCGCCAAGCAGCTGACCGAGGCGGGTATCCCGTCGGTCGACCTGCACGGCAACCTGTCCCAGCCGGCCCGCGACCGCAACCTGGCCGCGTTCACCGCCGGCACCGCACGGGTGCTGGTGGCCACCGATATCGCCGCCCGCGGTGTGCACGTCGATGACGTCGAACTGGTCGTGCACTGCGACCCGCCGGCCGAGCACAAGGCGTACCTGCACCGCTCCGGGCGTACCGCCCGGGCCGGCCGCGAGGGCGACGTCGTCACCGTGGTGCTGCCCGAACAGCGCAGGGACACCCAGGTATTGCTGCGCAAGGCCGGTATCAAGGCCGCACCGCAGCAGGTCAGCGCCGACTCCGCCGCGGTGCTGGACCTGGTCGGGGAGATCGCGCCCTACCAGACTCCGCCGGCCCCGCAGCCGGTGCAGCAGCGCGCCGCCGCACCCCGCCGTTCCGGCGGCAACGGCAACGGTCACGGCCAGCAGCGCCGTCGCGGTTCCTCGGGTTCGCCGCAGGCCCGCCCGGCCCGACCGGCCCAGCGGCGCAGGTCGTCCCGCGAAGCGGGATCGGCCGCGGTCTAGACGGTTTCTGGATTCGCCGACGAGCCGGCCACACTGTGTTCGGCTCGCTCGGCGATCCAGGCGACGCTGTCGGCCCGCGCGGCCCGGATGACCCGCTCGGCGGCGTCATAAGCCGGTGTCCCGAAATCCACCTCGGGGATGTGCCGGGCGGCGGCCTGCCGCAGCACCATCACGGCCAGCGCGGCGGACGTCACGGCCGGCACCACCAGAAGTCGGGCGGTGGCGCCGCTGCCCACCAACGACATCAACCGGTGCCGCGGTGCGTTCCAGCCGATCCTGGCCGCGGTGGCCGGGGCCATGGTGCTCAGTACCGGGGTGACCGATCCGGCCGACCAGTTCAGGCTGATGTCGACAACCTCGCCCAGCGCCGGAAACAGCGCCTCGACCAGATCGGGAAGTTCGCGCACCATCGAACCGGTCCGCGGCCACCAGGCTCCGTCGATCTCCCCGCCCAGGGTTCCCGACAGCGACACCCGAACCGGACTGGCCGTCCTGCGTGATCTGCGGGGGGCGGTCATGCCGGTGCCGAATGGGTGGAGCGCAATGTCTCAGTCCTTCGCCTCAACGGCACCTGGCCGGGCTCGCGAATGTGGAATCACCGCAGGCAGTTCGACTGTACACCCGGTTACCCGGGCACTTCCTGCCCAGCGGCTACCCGCGGATCCCCAGCCGCCGGGCCAGATCCGGCCCGCCGTACTCGGTGATGAACTCCGGGTCGCCGCACACCACGAGTTGGTCGCGGGCCCGGGACAGCCCGACATACAACCGCTCCCGGGCCCGCTCGAGGGCGTAGCGGTCGTTGACCACCAGCACCACAGCCCGGCGCTCCAGGCCCTTGAAGCCCAGGACGTGGCCGTAGAACACCTGCTCGGCGTCCCAGAAGCTGTCCCAGTAGGACTGGTTGCCCGCGGCCTGCCGGTTGACCTGCTCGGGGTGGCGGCTGCCGGTGGTCAGCAGCGCGACATCCTCCGGGCGCCACCCCTCGTCGAGCAGGCCGTCGATCTGGTCGTCGCCGGCAGCGGTCGCCTCATCGGAGCCGCACGCCACGAACCGCACCTCCGGGCCGTCACCGCCGAGGAATCGCATCGGATGGTCGACCAGGGGTTGGAAGGCGTTGGCGATCTGGCGGGTGTTGCGGATGTTCTGATCCAGGATCAGCGGTACCAGCGGAACCGGCGGGGTGCCCTGGCGGTCGAAGACCCGCTGTCCCTCGTCGATGAACACGTACAGCCCGCCGGTCTCCGGGTCGCGCAGCGCGGCCAGGATCGGCTCCCACCAGCTGTCGGCGAAGTCCTGCGCCTCGTCGATCACAATGGAGTCGAACTTCTGCCCGTCGGGCAGGGCGGCCGCCAGGTCCAGCATCTGGGCGGGCAGGTCATGCTCGAAGAACTGACTGGTCTGGGCACTGCGCTCGTTCTCCGGCGGACCCTCCGAGGCGCCCCACTGGATGCCGAGGCTGTGGAACTCCCCGACGTAGCCGGGCTGCCGGCGGCGCTGCCACACGGCGGTGATGCGCTTGAGATAGGAGGCCAGGCCGTGGGAGTAGCAGATCAGCGCCACCCGCTGGCCGGCGTTGGCCAGCCGGCGGGCCTGCTCCATGGCCATGAAGGTCTTGCCGCTGCCGGCGCCGCCGCGGATCTCCACCCGGGGCAGCAACTGCACGGCGCTGAGGATGACGGCCTGCTGGTCGTTGAGGATGTCGGCGGCATCCTCGTTCTCCAGCGCGCGGGCGACGACGTCGCGCTGCGGCAGACCGCGTCCGCTGAGCGCGGTCCGCAGCTGCTCGATACCCTCGGCGGTGAGCAGCGGACGGTCCAATTCCTGTTGGGTCAGAACGTCTTTGAGCCGGGCGGCCAGGGAATCGAGCTCGTCGCGGTCGACGACCTTCCAGCGCGGGCAGTCCGGCAGATCGAAGTCCTGCGGCAGCGCGACATTGGGCAGCACGATGACGTGGTCCCACCGCAGCCGACCCTGGGTCCAGCGCGTGTCGGACTCGACGAAGTCCCGCAGCGCGTAGCAGGCCTCGCGGGCCTGGCGCACCGGTTCGATGGTGTGCTCGCGCCCGCCGCGCTTCTGGCGCCATTCGGTGCCGTCGTGCCAGACCTCGCCGCCCTTGACCTCGACGCTGACGATGCCCGCGCCCTCGATGGCCACCAGGAAGTCGATCTCGTGGTCCTTGAGGTGGTCGGTGACCCGCTTGCCGGCGACGATGAGGTCGCCGTCGGCCAGTTGAGCGACCAGGGCATCGCAGACCCGGCGTTCGGCGGCATTGGCCAGCCGCGGGTGCTCGGGAAGCAGGATCGCCATCGTCAGCTCCTCCCCTGGGCCGGCTGCTCCTGATGGCCCGGCTGTTGCTGATGGCATCGTAAAGGCGCTGACCGGCCGAATCGCGGTAATCCGCCCGGTACGTCAGCCCCGGCAGGGGGCCGTGTAGGGTTGAAGACAAGGTCGGATCGTCCCGAAACATCATTGGATTCACGCGCGATGCGATCCCGTACCCTGACCCCCAAATCTTGTGCGGTCGGGCCTCGACATGAAAGACACCATGGAAGACAATCTCTTTTCCCATCCCGCAGAGTCCGAGCACGTCGCGACCAAGCAGGACCATAACGCCGAACCGGTTCAAAACCCGGTGTTCTCCGACCAGCAGAAGTAACACCGGCATTGGCGCACAGCGCATTTCGCTCGGGTGGTTCTTTTTCCGACGCGGGCATGTACGCTTATTGCAGGGTGCCCGATTTCGGCTCCCGTTCGAAGAAATGAAAGAAGTACAGAATGGCACAGGGAACTGTGAAGTGGTTCAACAGCGAAAAAGGCTTCGGCTTCATCGCTCCCGACGGTGGAGCTGAGGACGTTTTCGTCCACTACTCCGAGATCTCCGGAAGCGGCTACCGGTCGCTGGAGGAGAACCAGCGGGTGACCTTCGATATCGGTCAGGGCGCCAAGGGCCCCCAGGCCACCGGAGTTCGCCCCGAGTAGGCGTCTTCCGAGCGAGAGTATGGGCCGGCAGGGAAACCTGCCGGCCCATATTTCGTTTGGCACCCGAACCTGTTTATCGGCCCCAAAAACGTTGGGCCCCAAACATCAAGCGCGTTCCGGGGTTTTCTCGAACAGGTAGTGGAACACCATCCACTCGTTGCCGTCGCGGTAACCGAAGACCTCCGAGCAGAACAACAGGAACATCCGCCAGCGTTCCAGCGCGACCGATGCCGACGTCGGGCCGCCCTCGAGTGCCTGCAGGCATTCGGCCTTGTTGTCGTCCAGTCGCTGCAGCCAGGCGTCCAGGGTCTTGCTGTACTGGCGGCCGTCGACGTCCCAGACCCGGCTCTGGGTCAGATCGGCCGGCAGGAAGTACTCGAACAGGTCCCGGCTGGGCATGGTGCCGCCGGCGAAGAAGTACTTGCCCATCCAGTCGGTGGTCTTGAAGTCGTAGGCGAAGCGCCGGTTGCCCAGGATCTGCACCATCATCCGGCCGTCCGGGGTGAGCCAGGAACTGACCTTCTTCAGAACCATGTCGTAGTTCTTCATGTGCTCGAGCATCTCGCAGGACACGATCACGTCGTACGCCCCGGCGAACTCCGGGGGGTCGTAGCTGCTGGCGTCGGCCTTGACGCAGGTGAACCGGCCCTCGTGCTTGGAGTTCTTGGACCTGATGTAGTCCTGCTGGGTGGAACTGTTGGACAGGAACGTCACGTGCACGTCCTCGTAGTTGTCCAGCACGTAGCTGCCGTGCGAGCCCCAGCCGCAACCCAGGTCGAGCAGCCGGATGCTCCCGCGGCTCTTGAGCAGTTCACCGAGTTGCAGCCGTTGCTCGATGAAGGTGTGCAACATCGCCACCTCGGCCTCGGCCAGGGTGGCGGAGTCCCGCTCGAACAGGCAGCACGAGTACTTCAGGTAGGGCCCCAGCATGAGGTGGAAGAACCGGGTGGGCACCTCGTAGTGCTGGATATTGGCGTCCTCCTGGTGCAGGGCCCCGGCGCTGGCCCGCAGTTTCTCGAAGTACTTCTTCTTGTAGAAGGCCTGCTTCTGGACGTCGCCGCCGCATTCGAAGGTCCTGACCCACTGCGCGCACATCAGCCGGACCAGGGCCCGCATCACCGCATCCGGCAGCAGACCGCGTTCCTTGAGGGCCAGGACAGTGTTGAAGAGGCGTTCCACGACGATGATCCAAACACAGATACCCGGCCCCGGGAGAGGATGGCCGATCAGGCGCATGATGGGGCGTGTGCACACCCCACGTCCGGACCCGGTTGCCCGACTGCTGTCGGTGAATGTGACCGCAGACCTGCACCGCGGCGAGAAGTGGACCGGCAGCATGCGCCGCAGCGGGATCGACAAGCGCCCGGTTGCCGGACCGCGTCTGCTCGCCGACCATGCGGTGCAGGGCGACTCGGTGATCAACCGGGTGCACCACGGCGGACCGTGGCAGGCGGTCTACGCCTACGCCCGCGAGGACGCCCGGTGGTGGGAGCAGGAATTGGGCATCCCGATCGGCAACGGCCGGTTCGGCGAGAACCTCACCACCGAGGGCCTCGACATCACCAACGCCGTCATCGGGGAGCGGTGGCGCATCGGATCGGCCACCCTCCAGGTGAGCGTGCCGCGGATTCCCTGCCGGACCTTCGCCGCGTTCTGGGAACGGCCCGGCCTGATCAAGGCCTTCACCGCGGCCCGCCGGCCCGGCGCCTACCTGAGCATCGTCGAGGAGGGCCACATCAGCGCGGGCGAGGCGATCGAGGTCATCGAACGTCCGGCCGGGGCAGCGACCATCGTGCAGGCGTTCGCCTGTAAGACCGGCGACCGGCAGTATCTGGATCTGCTCCGGAGCACGCCCGATCTTGCGCCGCAGTGGCGGGATTGGCTGGGGTCGATCGGGTCGTGAGGGGCCTCACGCCGGGCCAACATCGCCGCCACATGAAAGATGGAGCCGATGGCCGCAAAGGAGACCATCGCCAAGGCTCTCGTCGCCGCCAACCTTCGAGCGACGGTCTATGACGCGGGCCGTCGGCACGGCAGTCAATTGCTCGCCCGCACAGCGTGTTTATCCGCGCTCATCGGTGACGCCGCCGCCAGCAACGTCGAATCCTTGATTGTGTCGGATCAGGACGAAACCCCTGCTCGGCGAGATGGTCGACCACTATCTTGCGGGCCAGCCGACCCAGCGGGCGGTTGCCGTTGGCTTTCGCGACCGCCTTGAAGCCCCCGCAGCCAGGGCAGCGGCGCCCGCCGTCCTTGTTCGACCGGCACATGAAGCGACTCCTCCGTTGGCGAGAACTTCATCTCTCGCCAGGAAGTACCGCCGCACCGCGGTTTTTCCGTCACAAGCTCGACCAACGACACGTCCCCCGTCGGAACGGCGGGGCGGCGCAGATCCCGGGCCCCGCGCCTCGCGCGCCCGATCTCAAACCGCGACGATCTCGACCAGTCCGTCGAGCCCGCGGAAGTCGTCGGCGTTGCGGGTGTACACGCGGGCCTGCTGGGCGTGGGCGGTCGCTGCGATGAGCAGGTCCATAGACCTCGGGCGCGGATTGCGCCCTGACTCCGCGACCGCCGCGGCGATCTGGCCGTAGCTGGCAGCCGCCGCCTCGTCGATTGGCAACGCGTGAAACGCGCGCTGGAGCGCTAGGAGTCGGCGCAGCCGTTCAGCACGAGCTTGCTGGTTTTTGGCCACCAGGACACCGAAGTTCAGTTCTGCCAGCGTAACGCAGCTGATGGCAAGGTCGCCCTGGAGTGGCCCGATGTCGGCAGCGATCACCACGCTGGTGTCGAGCAGTGCCTTCACCGGCGTGCCCACGGATCGCTGACATCGTGCCGGATCTCGTTACGGTCTTCTGCCCAGTCTGGATCGGCCGGCCCGTTAAACAACTCCGCGATGTCGCTCCACTGCCGCCATGCCCGCGGGGCGGCGGGAACGAGTCGGGCACCTGGCCGTCCGGCCACGGTGATGGTGATCTCCTCGCCCTGCTCGACGCGGCGGACAAGATCAGAAGCATTCTGACGCAATTCTCGGAGCCCGACGGAATCCACACCTCAATCTAGCACAAGTGCTACACGCTGGATACACGGCAGCCACGAATCCGCCAGCTGCGGCCTTGTAGCCAGCGCAGAAGCGATCATTGCCATGCTCGAATCTGCGCGTCCCATGCTCGAGTTCTTCAACATCGACGTCGACGCCGAGATCGAGTCGATAAAGAGCCATGCAGGGTGGACATTGCCGGTCCTTGATTTTGCCTGCTGTCGCAGTGAGAACGGTC
>ERZ888423.1995-NODE-1995-length-16293-cov-8.063308_pt1 | contig 16293 bp, 14 predicted proteins | sample MGYA00520523_ERZ888423 | MGnify/ENA primary metagenome ERZ888423 (study PRJEB32303, sample SAMEA104408611) | aquatic metagenome | biome: Brackish water; feature: Pelagic; material: water | place: Baltic Sea | collected 2014-06-08T10:24:00 | depth 30,27 m ...
ACTGCACCTTGGCTCAGCTCGTAGGCGCGTTGGCAATCGGCGCGTGACGTGTTCGTGAGCGCTGAGTGACGGTTCGGGTGTCGGGCTTGCTTGGGGCAGGTTAGCCCTTGCGGGCCTTGACCGCCTCGGCCAACTGGGGGGTCACCTTGAACAAGTCACCCACGATGCCGAAGTCGGCGATCTCGAAGATGGGCGCCTCTTCGTCCTTGTTGACCGCGATGATCGTCTTCGACGTCTGCATGCCAGCGCGATGTTGGATCGCTCCGGAGATGCCCAACGCGATATATAGCTGCGGGGACACCGTCTTACCGGTCTGGCCGACCTGGAACTGGCCTGGGTAGTAACCCGAGTCCACCGCCGCACGGGATGCGCCCACAGCGGCACCGAGTGAGTCCGCCAACTCCTCGACGACGCTGAAGTTCTCCGCACTGCCGACGCCGCGGCCACCGGATACGACGACGGTCGCCTCGGCCAGTTCGGGACGGTCACCGGCGACAGCCGGCTCGCGGGACGTGATCTTCGTCGCATTCTCGCCCGCAGCGGGCACCTCGACGCTGACAACCTCTCCGGCACCGTCAGCGGGCTCGGCATCGATTGCGCCGGCACGGACGGTGATCACCGGGGTGTCGCCGACAGTCTGGGCCTCCACGGTGTAGGCGCCACCGAAGATGGAGTGAACACCCACCGGGCCTTCCTTGACGCCAACGACGTCGACTAGAAGGCCGGAGCCCATGCGAGCGGCCAGCCGGCCAGCGATCTCCTTGCCGTCGGCGCTGGCGGCGAGCAGCACGGCAGCCGGAGTTGCGGACTCGGCCAGCGATGCCAGCACGTCCACATAGGGGGTGATCAGGTAGTTCTCTGCTTCGTCGGACTCGGCGACGTAGATCTTGGCAGCGCCGGCGGCCTTCAGCCCGTCTACAAGCGGTTCGGCCGTGCCGGGCTTGCCCACCACCACGGCGGCAGGCTCGCCCAATGCACGGGCAGCGGTGATCAGTTCAGCGCTGATCTTCTTCAGCGCACCCTCAGCGTGCTCCACGAGCACCAGTACTTCAGCCATGCGTTTCGTTCGCCTCTACGTCTGTCGGTGATTGATGTCTGTCGGTGATTGATGTCTGTCGGTGATTGATGTCTGTCGGTGATTGGTGGGTTGGGTGAATGAATGTTGCTAGATGATCTTTTGGCCGACCAGGTACTCGGCGATCTTGGTGCCGCCCTCGCCCTCGTCGGGGATCTTCTCGCCCGCGGACTTGGGCGGCTTGGGGGTCGACGACAACACCTTGGATCCGGCGTTGTCGACGCCGACCTCGTCGGCCTCGACACCGATATCGGCCAGCGTCAGTGTCGTCACTTCCTTCTTCTTGGCGGCCATGATGCCTTTGAAGGACGGAAAGCGGGGCTCGTTGATTTTCTCGCTGACGCTGATCACCGCGGGCAGCGGGGCTTCGATGGTGAACACGCCGTCATCGGTCTCGCGCTCACCGGAGACCTTGCCGCCCTCGACAGTGACCTTGCGCAGGTGAGTCAGCTGGGGCAGGCCCAGGTACTCGGCGACGATCGCCGGCACAGCGCCACCGACGCCATCAGTGGCCTCGTTGCCGGCGATGACCAATTCGGTGCCTTCGACGGTGCCCAGCGCGCGGGCCAAAGCCCAACCGGTCTGAACGACGTCGGACCCGTGCAGGTTGTCGTCGAGCAGGTGAACAGCCTTGTCCGCACCCATCGACAAGGCCTTGCGAATGGCCTCGGTGGCGCGCGCGGGGCCCGCGGTCAGGACAGTGACCGTGCTGTCACCACCCTCGCGCTCCTTGATCAGCAGCGCCTCCTCGACAGCGCGCTCATTGATCTCGTCGAGCACGGCGTCGGCGGCTTCGCGGTCGAGGGTCCAATCACCCTCGGACAGCTTGCGCTCCGACCATGTGTCTGGAACCTGTTTGATCAGGACCACGATGTTCGTCATGCTTCTGTTCGTCCTCCTCGGCGGGGCCGGTGACCGGCCTGCGGTGTCACGGTTCACGCAATCGCCACCATGTTACGCGCGGGGTTACTCGCTGGTAACTTACAGTGGTTCGCAGATTCACCATAGCTGGTCGAGGTTGGCGATCCGCCGGGCCTGCGAGCAGGCCGGGTCCGGCCGACGATTCACCTCCGAGCGGTTACGGGTTAGCCTGCGTTCCAATGAGCGCATCTGTTAACGGGTCAGCGGGCTCGGACCAGCCTCCAACGGCAGCCCCCATGGCGCTGACCGGCGAGCGAACCGTGCCCGGCCTGGCCGAGGAGAACTACTGGTTTCGCCGCCATGAAGTCGTCTATCGGCGGCTGGCCGACCGGTGCATCGACCGCGACGTACTCGAGGCGGGTTCCGGCGAGGGTTACGGAGCCGACCTGATCGCCGATATCGCCCGCCGCGTCATCGGCCTCGATTACGACGAATCAGCGGTGGCCCACGTTCGCGCGCGCTATCCCCGCGTCGACATGCGCCAGGGCAACCTGGCCGAGCTACCGCTGCCGACCGCGTCCGTCGATGTAGTGGTCAACTTCCAGGTGATTGAGCATCTCTGGGACCAGGGGCAGTTCGTCGCCGAGTGCCTTCGGGTGCTGCGGCCCGGCGGAGTCCTGTTGATATCGACCCCCAACCGCATCACCTTTTCTCCCGGCCGCGACACACCGGTCAACCCGTTTCACACCCGCGAACTCAATGCCCTCGAGCTCACCGAACTCCTGGAGTCGGCCGGCTTTGACATCGAAGGCGTCTACGGGGTTTTTCACGGCCCCCGCCTTGCCGAGTTGGACGCTCGCCATGGCGGATCGATCATCGACGCCCAGATCGCTCGCGCACTGGCGGATGCACCGTGGCCGGCCGATCTGCTCGCCGACGTCGCGTCGGTGAGCGTGGAGGACTTCGACATGGTGGTTGGCACCGCGAATGACGGCGTCGAAGCCGGGAGACCGGACACCAACCCAGACAGGCACCCAGACAGGAATATTGACGACAGCCTGGATCTCGTCGCGATCGCGGTGAGACCGTGACTGTGGTCGATTCCGGGTCGTCTGCCACCGAGCCGGTGCCTGGGCTCTTCACGCTGGTCCTGCACACCCATCTGCCCTGGCTGGCCCATCACGGGCGTTGGCCGGTCGGCGAGGAATGGCTGTACCAGTCGTGGTCGGCGGCCTATCTGCCGCTGGTTCGGGTGCTGCGCACCCTTGCAGCCGAGGACCGCAGGCACCTGGTCACCCTCGGCGTCACCCCGGTGGTGGCCGCCCAGCTCGACGATCCGTACTGCCTGCAGGGTATGCATCACTGGCTGACCAACTGGCAGTTGCGTGCTCTCGAAGCTGCACACACCCGGACATCTTCGGGAACTTCGCCGATATCAGCTCCAGAAGCATTGCGGCAGATCGGCTCTCATGAGTACGCCGAAGCTGACCGGGAGCTTGAAGAATTCGACACGCTGTGGCGCCACGGCGCCAGCCCGATACTGCGCGAACTGCTTGACGGCGATGTCATCGAGCTACTGGGCGGCCCGCTGGCACATCCGTTCCAGCCGCTGTTGAATCCTCGACTCCGTGAGTTTGCGCTGCGCGAAGGACTTGCCGATGCCCAGCAGCGGTTCTCTCACACGCCGGCGGGGATCTGGGCTCCGGAGTGCGCGTACGCGCCCGGGATGGAGGCCGACTACGCCGGCGCCGGCGTCGGTCACTTCATGGTCGACGGACCATCGCTGCACGGAGACACCGCTCTGGGTCGGCCGGTCGGCGGTTCCGACGTCGTAGCGTTCGGTCGTGACCTAAAGGTCAGCTACCGCGTCTGGTCCCCGCGGTCCGGCTATCCCGGCCACGCCGCCTACCGAGATTTCCACACCTACAACCACGCCACCGGGCTCAAACCCGCCCGGGTCACCGGACGCAACGTGCCGTCGGACGCCAAGGCGCCGTACGACCCTGACCGCGCCGACACCGCCGTGGACGCCCATGTAGCCGACTTCGTCGACACTGTGCGCCGGCGGTTGACCAGTGAGAGTGCCCGCCTGGGCCGGCCGGCCCACGTCATCGCCGCCTTCGACACCGAACTGTTCGGCCACTGGTGGTACGAAGGCCCCATCTGGCTCGAGCGGGTGCTGCGCGCGTTGCCGGCCGCCGGGGTGCGGGTGGGCACGCTGTCGGACGCGGTAGCCGATGGCTACGTCGGCTCACCGGTCGAACTGCCGCCGAGCTCGTGGGGTTCAGGCAAGGACTGGCAGGTGTGGGCAGGTGAGAAGGTGGCCGACCTGGTCCAGCTCAACAGCGAGGTCGTCGATGCTGCGCTGACCACCGTCGACAAGGCACTCGCCCAGCCGGTGTCTGCAGGGTCGCTGGGCTCCCCGACACCCAGGGATTTTGTCGCTGATCAGATCCTGCGCGAGACGCTGCTCACCGTGTCGAGCGACTGGCCGTTCATGGTCAGCAAGGATTCAGCCGCCGACTACGCGCGATACCGCGCCCACCTGCATGCCCACGCCACCCGCGAGATCGCCGGAGCGCTGGCCTCAGGTCGGCATCAGCACGCGCAGCGCCTGGCGCAGGGCTGGAACCGCGCTGACGGGCTGTTCGGAGCGCTCGACGCGCGGAGACTGCCGAGGGCTTGACCCGATGAAGATCCTGCTGCTGTCCTGGGAGTACCCGCCGGTGGTAATCGGCGGGCTCGGCCGCCACGTGCACCAGTTGGCCACTGAACTCGCGGTGGCGGGCCACGACGTCGTCGTGCTCAGCCGCAGGCCGACGGCTACCGACCCGCACACCCACCCAACCACCGACGAGTTCGCCGAGGGCGTGCGAGTGGTTTCTGCCGCCGAGGACCCGCACGAATTCACTTTCAGCACGGACATGATGGCCTGGACGCTTGCCATGGGTCATGCGATGGTGCGCGCCGGCCTCGGGTTGGCCGATTGGCGGCCCGATGTGGTGCACGCCCACGATTGGTTGGTCGCTCATCCGGCCGTCGCATTGGCTCAGGCCTTCGACGTGCCATTGATTTCCACCATTCACGCCACCGAAGCGGGTCGGCACTCGGGCTGGGTGTCGGGAGCAGTGAGCCGGCAGGTGCACGCAGTGGAGTCGTGGCTGGTGCGCGAGTCGGATTCGCTGATTACCTGTTCGGCGTCGATGCGCGACGAGATCAGCACGCTGTTCGGCCCAGAACTCGCCGATATCTCAGTCATCCCCAACGGAATCGACACCGAGGGTTGGCCTTTCGCGGCGCGTCGTCGACATTGCGGACCTGCCGAGCTGCTGTATTTCGGCCGCCTGGAATACGAGAAGGGTGTGCATGACGCCATCGCCGCGCTGCCCCGGATCCGCCGCGCACATCCGGGAACCACGCTGACCATCGCCGGAGACGGCACCCAGTTGGCCTTCCTGAAAGGACAAGCTCGCAAGCACCGGGTCTTCAAAGCGACGAATTTTGTTGGCCTCGTGAATCATTCGCAACTTCTATCTTTACTGCATCGCGCCGATGCCGCCGTACTGCCGTCACACTACGAGCCGTTCGGCATCGTGGCGCTCGAAGCCGCCGCAGCCGGGGCACCCCTGGTCACCTCCAGCGCGGGTGGTCTCGGCGAAGCCGTGATCGACGGTGTGACGGGGTTGTCGCACCCGCCCAAGGATGTGGCCGCGCTGTCCGCCGCCGTCCAGGTGCTGCTCGACTCTCCGGCCGGCGCTCAGACACGGGCCGAGGCGGCCCGCGCGCGGCTCACTTCGGACTTCACCTGGCAGACGGTGGCCGCCGAGACCGAGCAGGTGTATCTGGGCGCCAAGCGCGCTGAGCGCCGGGCGCACCACCGCCGACCCATCGTCGATCGCGCACTTCCGGACCGCTAAGAGTTGGCTTTCTTGCGTTCAATATCGGCCAGCGCCGCGGCCAACTCTGCCCGCTGGGCCGCTGAGGTTTCCCACGCCGACTTTCGGTTCTTGACTACTCTGGCAGGCGCGCCGACGGCGATCGAGAAGTCCGGTATCTCGCCCTTGACCACCGCGTGCGACCCCAACACACAACCACGCCCGACGCTGGTCCCCCGCAACACTGTCACTTTGGTGGCGATCCAGGTATCGGGACCGATCCGCACCGGGCTTTTGAGGATGCCCTGATCTTTGATCGGCAGTTCGATGCTGTCCATCCGGTGGTCGAAATCGCACACATAACACCAGTCGGCCATCAGCACCGAATCGCCAATCTCGATGTCGAGGTAGGTGTTGATGACGTTGTCGCGGCCCAGCACTACTTTGTCGCCGATGCGCAGCGAACCTTCGTGGCAGCGGATGGTGTTCTTGTCGCCGATGTGCACCCAACGACCGATCTCCATCTGCGACAGCTCCGGGGTCGCCTGCATCTCCACGCCCTTGCCGATGAACACCATGCCCCTGGTGATGATGTGCGGATTGGCCAGCTTGAACTTCAGCAGCCGCCAGTAGCGGACCAGATACCACGGCGTATAGGCACGATTAGCCAGCACCCACTTCAGTGATGCCACAGTCAGGAAGTTGGCTTGACGCGGATCCCGTAAGCGCGAGCCTCGCCAACGTTTGTGCAGCGGCGCGCCCCACATCGTCGTCATGGCAGGAAAGCCTAACGGTTACCCTCACCAGTACCCGAACAACATCAGGACGCAGCAGGCAGCTGCGAAATTCAGAAGGGATCCCGTGCTCCGGCGAATCACCGCGTTGGTCGTGACGGCACTGATCGGGGGTGCGCTCGCCGGCTGCGCCAACACCGATTCCTCGGTCGAGGCCCGCGCGGCGACAAGTTGGGCCGCTCAGTATGCCGATGCCGCGAACAGCAGCTATTCGCCCGTCAGCGGGTCCGACGCGCTGCGCCTGGAATGGGCACGTTCGGTCAAGGGTGACCTCGCAGCCCAGGTGGCGCTCGGCTCCGACAATGAGCTGGCCGTCAACGGCCAGACGGCCGGCGGCTGCTCACTGATGGTCTGGGAGAACGACAATTACGCGCGCCAGCGCTGGTGCACCAGGGTCGTCCAGGGCGGCGGCATCGCCAGCCCGCTGTTCGATGATTTCGACAACCTCTACATCGGTCAGCCCGGAACGGTGTTGTCGTTTCCGACGACCCAGTGGATCCAGTGGCGCCGGCCCGTGATCGGGATGCCGATGACCATGCGCATCTTGTCGCCGGGCAGCCTGCTGGTGGTGACGCACCTGGGACAGATACTGGTATTCGACGCTCACCGTGGCACCGTGACCGGCACGTCGCTGGATCTCGTTGCCGGCCTCGACCCCACCGACTCCGAACGCGGACTCGGCGACTGCGGCTTGGCCCGCCCAGAATGCCCGGTGGCCGCGGCCCCCGCCTTCTCCGACGTGACCAACGTGGTCGTGCTGACGCTGTGGGAGCCCGGTGCCGACGCCCCCGTGCTCGTCGGACTGCGCTACCGACCGGGGCACTCCCCCGTGCTCACCCGCGAGTGGACCAGCGACGCCGTCGGCGGTGGGCCGCTGGCCAGCCCGGTACTGTCCGCGGACGGATCGACGGTGTACGTCAACGGCCGCGACGAGAGGCTCTGGGCGCTCAACAGCGACGACGGCACGGCGAAATGGTCGGTCCCGCTGAACTATCTCGCCCAGACCCCGCCGTCGGTCACTCCCGACGGTTTGATCGTCGCCGGCGGCGGGCCGGGGGCCCGACTGGTGGCGATCCGCGATACCGGTGAGCAGGTCGAAGATGTCTGGAACCGCGACGAAACCTCACCGCTGTCCACCTCAAGTCTCGCCGGGGTCGGCTATACGGTAGTGGGTGACGGCGGCACAGCAGGCAGCGAAACCGGCTCTACGGAAGCCGCCACCGGGATGTCTCTGCTGATCTTCGACCTCGATGACGGCCACACTGTCGACAGCTATCGCCTCCCCGGTGCCACCGGATGGCCGGTCGGGTTGTCGATCGGGCACGACAGACGCGTCGTCACCGCCACCAGCGACGGCCGAGTGTACGGATTCGCCCCGGTCTAAACCTGGTCTGAGCCGCAACGGTCTAGTCGGATGGCGTGAGCAACGGCGCGATCTCACTGCGCGGCACGGACGCTTGCAGCGCTCCCCCGGCACCGCCCATGATCTGGCCCTGGCCGAAGAAAAAGATCACCGAATCGTCGGTAATCGCGAACTGCTGGTAGTTCGTGGAATCCATACCGTCAGCCGGCGAGATCAGCGCAGCCGCGCCGAGTTGCCGGGACAGGTCAGCATGCACGATCGGAAAGATGACGTCCAGCGGATTGGAGTTGGGTTTGAACAGCGTGTCGAAAGTGATCGGAGCCTGGGCCGCGACGTCCCAGTTGAAAGCCTTGAACCAGGTCTGCGGATGTGCACCGCCGACGTTTTCGTAGACCTCAAACACCACGCTGCGGGTACCGGCCTCCTCGGGTCCTGACCGGTAGGCGGTCCCCCTGCCATCAAGGACGTAGGGCAGGTTCCACGACCCCGGCATGTCCGAGACGTTGACGAAGCCGTCACGGGTCTGCGTCAGATAGGCGGTCAGAGCCTGCTGGTCGGGATAGTCGGCCGGGAAAATGAAGTCCAATCGGTAGGCGGGGTTCTCCGCATGCACATGACAGGTCTTTTCGGCGTCGACCGTGCCGCCCAGATCTGCACAGGCCGACTGGGACGCGGCCACCGGGGCGGCTACCCAGGCAGCCACCACACCGGCAGTTAACGCAGTGGCGGCGAGAATGCGCATCGCGGGCCTTCCTTGTGATTTGCGCCGATCGGAGCACGGCGCAATTGATGCAAGGGTACGTGGCCGTTCACCGTGATGGACGGCATACAAATGCAGTTGCCCGGCTTGCCGCCCCGGAACCCAGCCGAATCAGCACCACAGTCAGGTGCGTCGAGCCTCGCAGTCGGAGCCGCGACCGCAGCGCATCAGGGTCGAGGTCGAGGCCGCGGACCAGGATTTCGAGGGCTCCCACTGAGCGCGCCGACAGCACCTGGCGCAGGCTGCGTTCGCTGAACGCCAACTCCTCGAGGACCTCGAACCCCCGCACTCCTTCGGGTAGTCGGTCACCTGACAGGTAGGCGATGTCAGGATCGAGTTGCCACAGACCGTGCCGGGTCCCGTAGTGGCGGACCAGTCCAGCGCGAACCACCGCTCCGTCAGGGTCGACGATCCAGCGACCGGCCGGCCCTACCCCGCAACTGTCGGGATCGGCGTCGGTGATCTGCTCGGCGGTGTCGAGCATGGTGGCCCGCCGCCGCACCTTCGTATCGGCGAGCCCACGCGACCAGAGGCAGGCTTCGCGGACACTACCCGCCAGCGAGGTCACCTCCACCTCACCCTCGAATCCCAGCTGCCGCAGTACCGCAAAATCGACTCCGGGAGCGCACTTCACGACGTAATCGCGAGCGTGCAACACCTCCAGAAGCCGGTCCAGCGGCGGCACGTAGGCGCGTGGATCGAACCGTCGCCTAGAACCGCTCCGCCGCGCGGGATCCACGACGACGACCGCACCGGCGGTGATGGGCCGCAGCGCATCCGCGCGGCACAGCGGGACCAAGGCGCCACCCAGCCCCAGGTTATGGCCGGCCATCGCCAGGCGCACCGGGTCAATATCGCTACCAACGACGAAATCTGCCCAATTACGTAGCGCCGCAAGCTCGGTCCCGATAGAACACGTCGCGTCGTGGACGGTGGCACCGGCCAGGCGCCGCGCGCGGTGCTCGGCGACCGGCCGGGCGGTGGCCTGCTGGAGCGCCTCATCGGTGAACAACCATTGAGCGGCTTCAGCACCATGGGCGGCTTCGGCACCACGGACAGCAGGGCCGAACTTGGCGGCCGCCTTGCGACGCAGCATCACCGTCTCCACAACGACAGCCGCCCGTTCGGCGAAACGCGTTCGCACTGAAGCGATATCGGCAACCAGAGTCGCATCGCTCAAGTGGTACCGCGCGACCTCATCGCACGCCAGCTTCCCCGCATCGCTGCAGAGATACCGCACATCGTCGAGGCCGAAAGCTACGACGACTTGACCCCGGTCACCATGACGTTGTAAAACCAGCCCTTGGGGACCACGCGGCGCCAGATGTTGGCGTCCACCCACGACAGTGTGGTCCAGCTGCCGAAGGCGAATTTCGCCCAGCCCCAACCCAGTTTGCCCGGCGGTACCGTCGATTCGAACGTCCGTATCGGCCAGCCCAGCATCGCCGCGCTGAATTCCTCGCTGGCGGTCTGCACCTGCACCGCCCCAGCGGCGGTCGCCATCTTCTCCAGCTCGGCCGGATCGAAAGTATGCAGATCGACGACCCATTCCAGCGCGGCGGCCCGGGAGTTCTCATCGAGCTCATCCTGCGAGCGGCGCCAGGAACCCAACCCGGGCAGCTTCATCGCCCGCACGGTCGTCTTCCAGGTGAGGTCGGCCAGTGTGCGGGCGTAACGATTGCCGACTGTGGTGGGTTCACCTGCGAAGATGAACCGTCCACCCGGCTTGAGTACCCGTACCACCTCGCGCAGCGACAACTCCACGTCGGGGATGTGGTGTAGCACCGCGTGCCCGACCACCAGATCGAAGGTGTTGTCCTCGTACGGGATGCCTTCTGCGTCGGCCACCCGGCCGTCGATGTCCAGGCCCAGCGATAGGCCGTTGCGGGTGGCCACCTTGACCATGCCCGGCGACAGGTCGGTCACCGAGCCGCGACGGGCCACGCCCGCCTGGACCAGGTTGAGCAGAAAGAAACCGGTGCCACAGCCCAGCTCCAGCGCCCGGTCGTAGGGTAGGTCCCGCTGTACCGACTCGGGAACCGCCGCGTCGAAGCGGCCTCGGGCATAGTCGATGCAGCGCTGATCGTAGGAGATCGACCACTTCTCGTCGTAGCTCTCGGCTTCCCAGTCGTGGTAAAGCACCTGGGCAAGCTTGGTGTCTTGCCAGGCAGCTTCCACCTGCTCCTGGGTCGCACGCGGCTGCGGCGCCGGGTCGGTGACATCGGAACTCGTCATGCAGGGCAGCCTAACGTCCGCTGTGGTCCGCTCGTCGACCGAGAGCCTCATCGGGTCCAAACGCGGCTTTGGCGGCCGCCAGCACCGCCGGTGAATGGTCCAGAAACCGACTCGCCCAGGCGAGGGCCGCGTCGTACACCGCGTCCGGCGCCACCATCTCGTCGATCAGCCCCAGTTCGAGTGCCTCGCGCGCGTCGACGAAGCGGCCACTGAATACCAGGTCCTTGGCCTTGCTGTCGCCGACCACGCCGGCCAGCCGGGTCGCGCCGCCGCCCGCGGGCGCCTGCCCGGCCAGGATCTCGGTCGCGCCGAACTTCACGTTGTCACCGCTGACCCGCCAATCCGCCGCCAACGCCAGCGTCTGACCGGCGCCCAGCGCGTACCCAGTGATTGCGGCGACGGTGGGTTTTCCCACCGCGGCGAGCGCATCGACGGCTTGCTGAAACACCCGGCCGGCCTCCTCGGCCTCGGCAGCATTCAACGTCTGCAACTCGGGCATGTCCTCGCCCACCGAGAAGATCTCATGGCCGCCGAACACGATGACCGCACAGACATCGTCACACGTGCTGAGGTACGCGGTAGCCTCCGCGATTTCCCGGCAGACCTGACGGGTCAACGCGTTGGTGGGTGGCCGCGACAGCAGCAGTGTCGCGATGTGGGCCCGCGCACCGCCCTCGGGTAAGACAACGGTGACGAATTCGGTCACGCGAGTGGCGCCCCGTCGGTGTAGCCTTGCGGCCCGCGCCGGTTTCGCGCTTCGTTGTAGCCGTCGTTATTGAAGAACTCGATTTCCCAATTTCCGCCGCTGTCGGCCCTCAGATGCGGTTCAACAACGACGATCTTGCGCTCGACAGCCAGCACTTCGGCGACCGTGTGACCGTTGATCGAGTCGAGCTGGGTCCAGGTCGGGGGCAGCAGAAAGCTGCTACCTCCGGCGAAATCATCCAGCGCGGCCTGCGGGGCGACCCAGTCGGCCTTGTCGGTTTCGGTGTTGTCGCCGTCGGCGCGCTGGCCCTGCGGAAGCGCACCGACAAAGAAGTACGTGTCATAGCGGCGGGTGCGTTCCTCTTTCGGCGTCACCCAGTTGGCCCACGGACGCAACAGATCGGCCCGCAGCATCAGCTTCTCCGACCGCAGGAACTCCCCGAACGACAGCGTCTTGTCCTCCAAGGCGGCGCGCTGGTCGCGGTACACCGAAGCGTCATCGACAAGTAGGTCCGGGTCGTCGGCGGCGCCGGCGAACAGCACACCGCACTCCTCGAACGTCTCACGGGCTGCCGCGCACACCAGCGCCTCGGCAAGCTCAGCGTCTACGCCGAGTCGGCCGGCCCACCACTGCCGGTCGGGTCCGTGCCAGGCAACGTCGGCGTTGCGGTCGCGGTCGTCGACGCCCCCGCCCGGGAACACCATCACACCGGCCACGAATTCCATGGCCGCGTGCCTTCGCATCAGGAAGATTTCGAGGCTATCCGCCTGGTGTGCCTTGTCGCGCAACAACATCACCGTCGCGGCGGGTCTGGGCATCAACGGTTCGGTCATGCCGGCACTCCCCCTACCCTCCAGGTGGGCGCTACCCCCACCCGCAAGCGCTTGTCGGTCATTTCCGCCTCCTGTGCGCGGCGTGACTGCGAGTCCTACGCGCGAAGTAGCGCCCATCGAGGAAGTCCAAAGCGATCGACTGCCCGAACGCCCTCGACAGGTTGTCCGCGGTCAGCACGTCAGCCAATAGGCCAGAGTCCACCACGTTGCCCTCCGACAGGATCAGGCAGTGTGAGAACCCCGGCGGGATCTCCTCGACGTGGTGCGTGACCAGCACCATCGCCGGAGAATCCGGATCGGCCGCCAGATCACCGAGTCGCGCGACGAGTTCCTCGCGTCCGCCCAGATCGAGTCCGGCAGCGGGCTCATCAAGCAGCAGCAACTCCGGATCGGTCATCAGTGACCGCGCGATCAGCACCCGCTTGCGTTCGCCTTCGGACAATGTGCCGTAGACGCGCTCGGCGAGGTGTTCGCCTCCGACGCTTTCCAGCATGTCGAGTGCCCGGTGGTAGTCCATCTCGTCGTAGCGCTCGCGCCAACGGCCAAGCACCGCGTACCCCGCCGACACGACCAGGTCCCGCACGACTTCGTTATCGGGTACCCGCTGCGAAAGTGCCGAACTGCTCAGCCCCACCCGGGCCCGCAGTTCGGCCATGTCGACGCGGCCCAGCCGCTCCCCGAGCACATAGGCAGTACCCGAGGACGGATGCTCCATCGCTGCGGCGATGCGCAGCAGCGACGTCTTACCCGCGCCATTGGGTCCGATCACCACCCAGCGCTCATCGAGCTCCACCGACCAGGTCACGGGCCCGACCAGCGTCCGGCCGCCGCGTCGCAAGGTGATCTTCGCAAAGTCGATCAGCAGGTCGGGATCGGCGGCTTCTACCTCTTCGTCGGACCTGTCCACTGGCACCCACCCATCGTAGTCAGGTGGCTTCGGCGCAATCCGTCACGCTCACCGTGACCGGCTGCGCCGAAATCGACCTAGTCGAGGATGTCGACGCGGCCCACGATTCCATCGATGGCGTCAGCCGCCTCGATCTCGCCGCGAGTGACGCCCAGGATGAACAGGACCGTATCGAGGTACGGGTGGTTCAGGGATGCATCCGCCACCTCGCGCAGCGCAGGCTTGGCGTTGAACGCCACCCCCAGACCCGCCGCCGACAGCATGTCGATGTCGTTGGCGCCGTCCCCGACCGCCACGGTCTGCTCCATCGGAACACCCGCTTGTCTCGCAAAATCGCGCAGCGCCTTGGCTTTTCCCGGCCGGTCGACAACCTCGCCGACGACCCGGCCGGTGAGCTTTCCATCAACGATTTCCAATTCGTTGGCGGCGACGAAATCCATCATCAGCTCGTGCGCGAGGGGCTCGATGACCTGGCGGAAACCACCGGACACTATGCCGCAGTGATAACCCAGCCGGCGCAACGTGCGCAGGGTGGTCCGCGCCCCCGGCGTGAGTTCGATCTGATCGGCTACGTCATCGAGCACCCTGGCGGGCAGACCTTCCAGCGTGGCGACCCGGCGGTGCAGCGACTCGGCGAAGTCGATCTCGCCACGCATGGCCGCGGCGGTGACCTCGGCCACCGCGGCCTCGGCGCCGGCGTGCGCGGCCAGCATCTCGATGACTTCGCCCTGAATCAGCGTGGAGTCGACATCGAAGACAATCAGGCGCTTGGCGCGCCGCGACAAACTGTAAGCCTCGATCGCGATATCAACGCTTTCCTGAACCGCCACCCGGGCCAGCACCGTCTGCAACTGTCCGTAGGCCCCCCGGGGCACCGATACCCGTAGCTCCAGGCCCGTCACCGGATAGTCCGACACCCCGCGGATGACGTCGATGTTCACGCCCAGCGTGGCTGCTTCCCTGGCCACCACGGCGAACGCTTCGGCGGTGATCGGACGACCGAGCACCACGATGGCGTGCGTGGAAGGCTCCCTCAGCACCGGCATTCCGTCACTGTGCTCGATGGTGACCTCGAGGCCCACGCCGTGGATGGCCGACTCCACCTCAGCGCGGAACTCGGTGCCATCAGGGCCACCGGCAACCTCGGGCGGGCCCGCGACGAGCACGCCCAGCGTCAGCCGTCCGCGAATGACCACCTGTTCCACATTGAGCAGATCCACCCGGTTCCGGGAAAGCACTTCGAACAGAGCCGAGGTGACACCGGGCTGATCGCGACCGGTAACTGTAATCAGCAGCGACGAGCGCATGAGCTCACCCCCGGATGCCGCGTACGCGTCCGGTCAGGCTCGGACGCTCCCGTCATCGAGCCGTGAGACATCTCCGTCATCGGGCCCATGTGCACGACCGACATGGGCCTCAGTGCGCATCCGTTCGACCATATGCGGATAATGCAGCTCGAACGCTGGGCGTTCGGACCGGATCCTGGGCAGCTCGGTGAAGTTGTGCCGTGGCGGCGGGCAACTGGTCGCCCACTCCAGCGAGTTACCGTAGCCCCACGGGTCGTCGACGGTGACGACCTCGCCGTACCGCCAGCTCTTGAAGACGTTCCACAGGAACGGCAGCGTCGACACACCGAGAATGAACGCGCCAATGGTCGACACGATGTTCAGCGTGGTGAAGCCATCGCTGGGAAGGTAGTCCGCGTAGCGGCGCGGCATTCCTTCGTTACCGAGCCAGTGCTGAACCAGGAATGTGACGTGGAAGCCGATGAAGGTCAGCCAGAAGTGCAGCTTTCCCAACCGTTCGTCGAGCAGACGACCAGTCATCTTCGGGAACCAGAAGTAGATGCCCGCGTAGGTGGCGAACACGATCGTGCCGAACAGCACGTAGTGGAAGTGCGCGACCACGAAGTAGCTGTCCGTGACATGGAAGTCCAGCGGCGGGCTGGCCAGCAGCACACCCGACAACCCGCCGAGCAGGAACGTCACGATGAACCCGACCGAGAACAGCATCGGTGTCTCGAACGTCAGCTGGCCCTTCCACATCGTGCCTATCCAGTTGAAGAACTTGATACCGGTCGGAACGGCGATCAAGAACGTCATGAATGAGAAGAACGGCAGCAGGACGGCTCCGGTGGCGTACATATGGTGGGCCCACACCGCCACCGACAGCGCCGCGATACCCAGCGTGGCGTAAATCAACGTGGTGTAGCCGAAGATCGGTTTTCGGCTGAACACCGGGAATATCTCGCTGACGATGCCGAAGAACGGCAACGCGATGACGTAGACCTCCGGGTGACCGAAGAACCAGAACAGATGCTGCCATAGCAACACACCGCCGTTGGCCGGGTCATAGACGTGCGCGCCGATATGTCGGTCGGCAGCCAGGCCGAATAACGCCGCCGTCAGAATCGGGAAGATAAGCAGCACCAGGATGCTGGTCACCAGGATATTCCAAGTGAAGATCGGCATCCGGAACATCGTCATGCCGGGCGCGCGCATGCACACCACGGTGGTGATCATGTTGACGCCGCCGAGAATGGTGCCCAGGCCACCGACGCCCAACCCAAAGATCCAGAGGTCACCACCGGCGCCCGGGGAGTGAATCGCGTCGGTCAGCGGCGAGTACGCCGTCCAGCCGAAGTCCGCGGCGCCGCCCGGGGTGATGAAGCCGCTGAGGGCGATCAGCGCGCCGAACAGGAACAGCCAGAACGACAGCGCGTTCAGCCGGGGAAACGCGACGTCGGGGGCACCAATCTGCAGGGGCAACACCAGGTTGGCGAAGCCGAAGACAATCGGCGTGGCGTAAAACAGCAGCATTGCGGTGCCGTGCATGGTGAACAGCTGGTTGTACTGCTCGTTGGACAGGAACTGCAGACCGGGCA
>ERZ888423.1996-NODE-1996-length-16293-cov-7.145338_pt1 | contig 16293 bp, 6 predicted proteins | sample MGYA00520523_ERZ888423 | MGnify/ENA primary metagenome ERZ888423 (study PRJEB32303, sample SAMEA104408611) | aquatic metagenome | biome: Brackish water; feature: Pelagic; material: water | place: Baltic Sea | collected 2014-06-08T10:24:00 | depth 30,27 m ...
GCGTTGGCGGTGAAGTCACCCTGCGCAGCTGGGCCAGCTACCGGCCGGTGGCGGTGTTCAATGCCGCCGATCTCCAGGGCGAGGCCCAAGGGGCCAAGGCACTGCCCGCCCTGATTGAAGCCCGCAAGCCCGCTTTTGGTGTGAAGCCCAAGCCGGAGCCCAAGCGTCTGGAAGCAGCCGAGGCCGTGTTGAGCGCCTGGCCGGTGCCGGTCAGCTTCGGGGGAGATCGCGCCTGCTATCTGCCCGGCATCGATCGGATCCAGCTGCCCGATCGCGCCAGCTTCCACTCACCCGCTGCGTTCTGCGCCACCTGGGCCCATGAGCAGATCCACTCCACCGGCCACGAATCCCGGCTCAAGCGTGATCTGGGGGGAGCCTTCGGGAAGCCGCGCTATGCACGTGAGGAGCTGGTCGCCGAGCTGGGGGCGGTGCTGCTGGGCGATCGGCTGGAGATCGGCAGCGAAATCGAGGGCCATGCCGCCTATCTCGGCCATTGGATCGAGCTGCTCAAGGAATCGCCCAAGGTGCTGTTTCAGGTGCTCAGCGAGGCGCGGCAGGCAGCGGATCTGATCTGCCCGGAGGCGCCTGAGCGGCTGGAGCCCTAGGGCGAGTCGTCCGCAACCTGAAAGCTGCAGGCTTGCGCCAGGCCAGCAAATCGCCGCTGGAGCTGATCACGGATGCGGCGGAACTTGCCGGATCAGAACGGCGCATCGTCCACCAGAGGGGGTGGAAATCCTGCAGCAAGAACAATCAGACGAGAGATGGTCGGCTCAATTCATCTCCAGAGCCTTGAAGGTCGCTGTCTTCACATCGTTGTAGAAGATCGGGTCGATCTTGTCGATCACATCCGTGTTCACCTCAAGGAAGCTCCTCTTGTTTTCCGCAGGGATCAGGGCGCAGCGGGCGCCGTTATCCATGGCCACCTGAAGGGGTTCCACTAGGGAGCGGGCGGCCTTGATGTTGCCCTGAATGCTCATGTCCCCGATCACCAGCATGCCTGCGCGGGCCGGCGCTCGTCTGATGGCGGAGAATGCCGCGATGAAGAAAGCAACCCCCACCTCTGCACCAACCTTGTTGCCGAGCAGGTCGATGGCCTCCACGTTGTAGTCGTAGCTGTCGGCTTCATGGCCGATCGAGAAGGCGTGCTTGTTGGCCTGAAGGTAAGCAAAGGCCCGTGTGATCGACTCCTTCATCGCCCCACTGATGCCACCAGCAGGCTTGAGCTTGCCGTTCCCTGAGGCGATCGACACCTCCAGTCGGTAGAGACCCACAGTGCCATCGCCGGTGACGGAGGTTGCATAAACCGAACCGGGGGCCATGGGCTCTGCCGCAATCAGATCCTGGCCACCCTGCTCAGGCACGCCCACGAAGTGCTCCTCGCCCGTCTCGTTGTCGGAGTAGCTGAAGGAGGTCTGGCTGTACTCGAAAGAACCCATCTTCTTCAGTTGTTCCTTGACGCGACGCCTGCCCTCGATCGCCAGCTTGAGGATCTCCTCCAGGTCTTCCTTAGAAGGTGCTCCGTGAGGATGGATGATCTTGACCAGGCCCGACACCGTGCGCCGAACAGCCTTGCGATCGCGAGCATTGAGATGGGTACCCATGCCGAAGTAGGTGTCGCACAGCTCGGTGTAGTTGAGTTTGCGCAGATCCCGCAGCGCCTCGGCGAGATAATCGATCACGAAGCCGTAGTGATCGGTGAAGAACTCATTGCGCATCTTGGGGATTTCCCAGCCCGGCAAGTAGCAATGCAGGCGATCGATGAAGGCCATGTCATCACGGATGACATCGGGCATTGGCGCAAACAGATGCCCTGTCTGCACCATCACGTCGATGGGCTGCTGGGTGTTGCCAAACATGGCGATGCTGGCATCACCGGCGAAGCTCTCGGCCCCGCGTTGGAACTGACCCGATTCGCAGTAGGTCTTCATGGTGGTGATGACCTCCTTGGGCATCTTCTGCAGATCGGCCACCTCGTCAAAACCGACCACATCCCAGATCGACACCATTCCCTTCACCTTGCCGTTCATGTGCCCAAAAAGGTTGGCCACGGTGGTGGGCCCAGTGAGCAGGGCCGCATAGGGAGAGAGCTCCTGCACGGCAAAGCTCTTGCCCGTGCCGCGAGGGCCCAACTCCACCAAGTTGTAGTTGCGCTCGCAGAGCGGAATCAGACGCAGCAGAAACAACAACTTGAGCCGCTGGCTCATCTCTGAGGGCTCATAGCCGATCGAGCGGATCAGAAGATCAATCCACTCGTCGGTGCTGAACTGGGTGCGCAGCTTCCGGTACTCCTCCAGGTTGAAGGTGGCCAGCTGGATCGGGTTGAGCTGGCTGATCGAGAAAGGCGCCTTGCTATCGGTTTCATCCCACTCCACTTCCACCTGGGCCCAGACCCCGCCAGTCAACAGCCGCTCAAAGGCATGCACGTCCTCATCGGCGATGCGAAGGTTGCTGCTGCCGAAGTTTACGCACTCGGCCACGTAGGTAGAGCCGGTGAGGCGCACCTTCACCTTGTCGATGAAGGTGTAGCGCCCTTTCTGCTTGACCTTGCTCTGAGCCTTGGTGGCCTCGTCGGGGCGGATGTAGTTGTTGGCCAGGGTGTCGCGCACCACCGCCAAGCCCAGCTCGATGGCGGCGGAGTCGGAGGAGGCGCAGTATTTGCCCAACAGGTACTCGAGCACGAACACCGGCACGTTGGCGCCCACCTTCACCGAGCGCACAAGATCCTTGCGGACGCACTTGCCAGCAAAAATCTGGTTGACCTTGTCATCGAGGCTGTCGCGCGGGGGGGTGGTCATAGGGGCGGGATGTTCAGGCGATCAGATCGACGGCGATGGCCTTGGACTCGAGCAGCACCACATCGGTGTTGGCATCGCGCAGCTCCAAGCGGAGCTTCCTGGCACTGACCTCGACGGGCAGCATCAGCCCAACGGAGGCGCGCACGCCGGCCGTCAAGGTGATGCGGTTGGTGTCCCGGTCGAACTCGGCCTGCAGGGCCTGGATCGGGGTGGCGACGAGGCCACCGGTGTTGACGTCATAGGCACCTAGCAAAACGTCCTTGGACGCACCCTGATTGAGGAGGCCTGAGGCGAGCTCCACCGTCACCATCAGAATGCGATTGGTGATCCTCTCAGGGAACTCCCAGGCAAGGTCGTCCAGGCCGTTGGCGTTGGAAGCGACCGGAGCGCAGCGAAAGCTCAGCACGGGGATCAAGAGCTCCTGCAGGCTGGCGCCCCCATGGTGGAAGCAGAGGCTGCCGCCTGCCTTGAGCACGCCTGTGGAGCGGGGCACCACGGTGGTGAGCCCATCGACTCCGTATCCCAACGCATCTGGGGGGATCGCCACGCAGGGATCGGGGGTGGTGGCGGGATGGCCGACCCAGCAACGGCGGTGCAGATCGAACTCCTTGCCTGCGGGGCTCGTGATCCTCATTTCCATGGGCTTCGGCTCGCCATGGAGATAGCCATGGTCGGCGGTGATCACGAAGCGCTCGATCGGGTGAGCCAGGGAAAGGCTGGCCAGCTTGCGGACCACCGCCTGAATCGTGTCGAGCTCCCGCTGCATGTCTCCACGGGCATTGGCCAGGTTCTCACCATCCTTCTCACCGGCTTCATCGATGCCCTGGCTGGTGATCACAAGGGGGGCGGCATGGTCGAGCTTTTCAGCCAGGGTGGAGGGCTTGGCCTTCATCGCCTCGAAGAGGGAGAGCACCGTGACCTTGGGCACCCGCTGTTGCAGGTGGGCCAGCCGCTTGGCCTTGTCGGACCAGCCCACGGGCACGTCATCCACGATCGAGGTGGGCTTGCCGCCCTTGGCCGCCACGGCAAACGAGCGCTCGGCGCCGGGCAGCAGGGCCGCCATCCCCACCGGGGTGATGGTGGGAAGGGCCGCCTGGGCCGGCTCAAGGCGCAGGTCGCTGATGCCTTCGTTTTGAAGGGCCAGAAACCGGCGTTCAAGGGTCACTCCCATCTCGAAACGAAGCGCATCGACCCAGAACACCGCCACACGGCCACGGCCCTTCTGCACCCGTTCCGCCCAGATCTGCTGCTGGGGCAAGAGCCCCGGCACTGACCAGCTAGCCGCCGCCAGTGCGGCTGTGAAGCGAGAGGTTTGTGCCTCCAGTTGTATGTCGTAGCGCTGGCGCAGCTGCGCCAGACCCTGGGGAATCTCGCAGTCGTCAGGGGCCAGCTCGCCCACCTGCTGCTCAAGCTTGCGCTGCAAGCGATCCACCTCCTGGCCCCTGTCCACGTAATCCTTCGCCCACTCCTGAGCCCCGGATTGCGCGGAGAGCGGATGGGTGGCGGCGTTCTCCAAGGCGATCCCCAGGCGAGCGGCCCATTCCGCCACGGCCCACTGGGCGCGGCGCTTGATCTGGCGCTCATCGGCCTGGGCGCCCCTGAGCCAGAAGCTCTGCTGCCGTTCGAGGATCAGCTGTTGAGCCTTGGCGTACTGCCGATCAGCCAGAAATTGATCAACGCTGCGCAGCAGGAAGCGTTCCTCACAGGGGAAGGTGTCGATGGCGCCGAGCACCCCGGGCCGTTCCTTGGCGATGCGCTCTTGCACCTGCAGTTCGGCCTCGATGGCGGCGGCGATGGCGGCGTAGGGGCCGGGATGGTCACGGCGCAGGCCGCGAACGTCCTCCAGGGACTGGGCGATCGGCTCTTTCCCCAGCGGCAGCGGCTGGGCCTTGAATGCCGACAGCTCGTCGCCGCGCCAATCGGTGAGGAACTCATGCAAGAGCAGGCTGCGCTGGCAGCGATTGCGCCATTGCGCCAGGGATTCAGCGGGAGGCAGGGCGAGGCCCCAGCGGCTCTTGAGTAGTTCGGCCAGCTCTGCCTCCAGCCCCTTGGTGGCGATGGCGGCATCACATTGATCGGAAACCAGCCAGAGCCGCACGACATCGCTGTTCTCCGGGAGCGCCCCACGGGGTTGTTGAAACAGCCCCTTGAGCTGGCTGAAGCCTCCACCGGCGGACTGCTCCAGGGCCTGGGCAATCTCGCGGTAGGTGAGGCCAGGGCGAGCGAGGAACTCCCGCACCTTGGCCGGCTCCATCACGGCCTGCAGAGCGCGGCGGGAACGGTTGGCCAGCTGGGGCTTGAAGACGACACCGGCTCGGATCAACTCCATCAGCACCGCTTCGGCTCCGGGCTGCTCGTGCTGGGGCAGGTAGATCAGCAACGGCTCAGGGCGCTCGGCGGCCACGAACGGCTCCAAGGCCAACCGCAGCTGGAACAGGCTCGGCCCCGCCAGGGCCCAGTGCACGGCCATGTCGCCCAGCTCGATGGTGCCGAAGCCTCCCGGTTGTGGCACCTTGGTGGCCACCTCATCGAGGAAGGGCCGAAGTTCGGCGGCAGGATCAAAAATGAGCACCAAGCGCCGATCGCGCAGCTCTTTGGCCAGGCCGCTTGCCAGCAGTTGGAACAGCTTGTTGGGAGCAGGCACCGGCATGGATCAGGAGGGGAGCCTGCGGATCAGCATCCGCAAGGAGGGGTCCAGGAAGCGGCCGTTACGCGCAGATTACGAGGATGCGCGTAACGATACGAGCACGCTTGAAAAGTGCTCATATGCTCGGCCCCGGCCGGTAGACCCGGCCCTTGCCCTGCCCTTCCGGGATCAGGTCGCCCCGCCTGCTGAGCCGCTGGAGTGCGTGAGTGGCCTGGTTTTTTTCCAGTCCGATCGCCTGGAGCACATCCCGGCGGCGCAGCTGGCGTGTTTCGCGGGCTAGGGCAAGAATCCGCCGGTCGATCTCCTCTGAGCTGAGCACGGCCTGGCGGGCATAGCCGGCTTCCTGATCGAAGGCCCGGTAGACCGGCTGGGAGAGGGTGTAACTGCGGCCCCGGCCCTGGCTTTGTGCCGCCACCAGATCGGCCTCCACGAGCTGCTCCAGATGGCGACGGACGACGGCTTCATCGCGATGGAGCTGGGCGGCCAACTGGGCGGTGGTGAGCCGGCGCTGCTCGTGCAGGGTGTGGAGCAGCAACAGGCTGAGCAGGCCCAGGGGCTCTCCGGCACGGCGCTGGTGCTCATACCAGAGGGCCACCAGCTGCAGATTGGCGGGCTGGGTGCTGAGCTCCACCACCACGTCATCGAGGCTGGAGCGGCCGTAGTTGGGTGCGGCGCGACCGCTTTCGAGCATGCCTTCGTAGATGCGGTCGATGCCCCGGCCGGTGCGCTCGGCCAGCCCGATTCGCTTGAGGGCATCGGCGAGCACGGGATTGCGGGAGCGGGGCGGGCTGGAAAGCAGGGTGTCGATGGTGACGCCCCGCACGAAGCCACCGGGATTGCTGATCACCAGCTGCTCGCCCAGCTGCCAGGTCACGTGGACCGCTGCAAGCCGGGTGTAGTCGCGGTGGGCGAGGGCGTTGATGAAGGCTTCGCGGAAGGCTCGCTTCTTGAGGTTCGGCACCGGCACACGAAACAGCCCCACCTCCAGCTCCTGCTCGGAGATGAAGGGATCGATGCGCTGCTCTACCTCTTCCACCAGGGCGAGGAGCGGGGAGCGCAGAAAGCGGTTGATGCGCACCTCCGTGCCTTGAAGCACCTGAAAGCCGCATTCATGGCCGGGGATGCAGCGGCGAATGGCGGCGGCATGGCCGATGAGCAGCAGCCCGGCGAAGGTGGGTTGGAGGGTTCCCTGGGAATCGGGCACCACCAGCGCAAGAGCTCCATCGAGCTCGTCGTCGCTCAGCTCCAGGAGGGTTTCATCACCGCGGTAGGTGCGCACCATGGCCCGCAGCCGCTGCCGTTCGGCTGGATCCAGATCGGCATGGCTGGCGGCCGGCACAGGCTGGGCCGACCAGTCGACTTCGAGCTGCTGGTTGGCGCGCCGCAGCACATCCACGGCGGTGGCGGGCCGGCAGAAGGGTTTGCCTTTCTGGTCAAGGCCGCGGATCTGGCACCGGCCATCGCGGGTGAACACCGTGCCTTGGATGGGCGGCACCTGGATCTGCAGCACCGGCTGGCCCTCCAGCATGAGCGGCTCCACGGTGACCCCCAAGGGAGGTGTGGTGAACTCACCGATCACAGCAGCGAGGTTCCGGGTGCGATCACGGCTGGGATGGAGGCCGGTAACCACACCGTTATCTTCCACGCCCAGATAAAGATCACCTCCATGAGCATTGGCCAGGCAGACGGCCGCCAGAGCCAGGTCGCGATCGGAGAGCTGCACCTTGCGGTCGCCCTTGAACTCCACCGTGAGGGTTTCGGCCGGCGGGATCTGGGGCGCCTCCGCCATCAGTCCATGCCCCCCTCTGCCTCCACGGCGGCCAGGCCGGCGGGGGAGAGCCGATAGCGGGCGCCGCGTTTCTGGCCAAGCTGCTCGATCTGGCCGCTCTCCTTGAGCTGCTTAATAACCGCGGTGAGCAGGACATCCTCAGTGGCATGAAGCTCGGCGATGGCGGCCTTCGCCAGGCCTTCAGGGGGAGCAGCGGTCAGCACCAGCTGTACCTGACGGATCAGCTCCGGATCCAGGGTTTGTGAGGTGCGGCGAGCTTGGCTGGTGCTTCCTGAAGCGGTCTGCGTGGCCCGTGGAGCGCGGGCGCGGGTTGCGACCAGTGGCGGTGGTGCAGCGAGAAAGCGCTGCAGGGCATCGCTTCTGGCATGGTTCGTGTGAGCCGCGACCACCTGGGCCAGCTGCTCCTCGCTGTGGGGGATGGGCTCCCACTTGCCCTGCCGATTTTCGCGCCAGAAGGTGGCATCGAGGCCGTGGGCAATGGCCAGGCTGCGGTCAGTGGTGCATTTGGGAATCACCCGGTCCGGCCAGAGGTGAAAAGCCAGGTGGGCCCATTCGTACTCCTCATTAACGAGCCTGTCCCAGCACTCCTTCACCTTCTTCTGCCAGGGGGCATAGGGGGTTAGCCGCCAGAGGATGGCGTGGTTGATGATCACACCATCGTTGAGATCTGGGCTCCAGAGGGGAGCCACCAGGCTGAGCTCGGCCTTGAGCCGCTTGAGATCATCCAGCAGCGCCTGGGTGCATTGAAGCTGCTGGGCCGCATCGGTGGTTCCACCCAATGCCAGTTGCTGCTTCCACTCGAAACAATCTCGATCAGCCTGGGAGATGCGTGGTTCCACGTACTCCTGCAGCACCCGATAGAGCGTGTCTGCGGTAAAGCGGTGGTAGTAGAGCCACACCGAGTAGCTGCCATTGCCGGCAGAGAGCAGCCAGTAGATGGGGGCTTGGCGACGGCTCTTGGAGTAGCGCTTCAGGTGATCGGCGAAAAAGCAGGTGGGACGGTGGAACCATTCCCGAAGGTTAAGAACTCCGAGCAATGAGCATGCCTCCTGTACCAACTGCTCGGCTTGGTCGCCCCAAATCACAGAAAAGGCTGCCTGGACGCGGCGTTCGATGTCGAGCGGGTGCTCCGGGTCGTCCACGACAATGCCGTCCCAGGCCACATCGAGCGGATATAGACCTTCAGCCCGCAGTATTTGGCCGGCTTCTGGCGACAGCGGAAGGCCGTTGTCTCCTTGGAGCATCCCGGGTGGACAGACCGGCAGCGGCGCAAACGGGTCTGGCAACTCCGGCACTGACCGCTCACCCGTGGCATAGCGGGCATCCCATCGGCCGAAGACTAAGCCGATTAGATAGGAAAAATGCGTCTTCTCCGTAGCCAAGGGCGAGAAATCTAATACGAAATCTGGATCTTCTTGTTCGCCATCACCTTCGGCCGTCCCTACGTTCTTCTGCAACTTCAGAGCTTCTCTCAAATCGCGTTCAATGCTGACAACTTCGTCTGCGTCAAAGCCAAAGCTCTGGGCTACTAAGCCCTCACCCTCCTCATCTAAAAGAGATTCTGGATTGAAGCCTAACGCAACCCCATTCTCACAGAAGTCAAGTACTTTGATAGGCAGCAAGAACTCGTGGAAGGGCTCATGGTTTTGATAAGCTCTTCGCCGCCTCAGAACCTCCTCATCCATGCATTTCTTTAGGTGCTGGCGCACCTGCTCTGAAATCTTTGGCCAAGGAAGGCGCTTGACAGTCCCGACAAGAAACTTAGGCCAGGCGAACTTCTCACCATAAAAACGCAAGAAAGCAGAAACCAATCTCGATGAGCAGATACCAATTGCCTCAGACTCCATTCCATTTTGCGGAATTGCGATATAGCGACTTGCCGACGGAATGCAGCCCGCAGGAACAATGTAAGGAATAAAACGAACGGATCGGAGGGTCCAGCTGAAACCAGGGCGAAAGAAATGCATCTTGATTGCATCCCGTAGCATCCAGATATTTGAGCGGACAGATCCTTTGGGGTTAAGATTGTTCCAAAGTTCAGCAGCGTCATCAGCCCACCGAACTAATAGCGTTACAGGTGAATACCACGGTTGAGATGGACCAGCAAGGATGTATGGAACCCATGCTCTATTTGTTGCAGAAGTCCACTCTGATGGATGGACTTCCCAGATGCCTCTTGCAAATCGCGGGTTGTCAGCAGTGGCCAAACCTTGTCGGACATCACCAACTAAGTCCTTGAAGGATCCCAAAGTTGAAAATTTCTTAATTGCAGATCGTTGAACCCAGTAAGCAAATGGTATGCCTGGTAACAGCCCAAAGCTGGTTTGCTTGGCGAGAAAGACTCTTTGTTCTGGACTGCCGGCCTGATGCGAGTCAACGCAGGCTTTGATGGACTCTTCACGGTCACGATCCGCGATGCAGCGAAAAATAACTGCGGCCGTCGATGGTCGAGCCTGTTCGAGCACATACGCAGCCGCTTCAACCATCGCGCCATCCATGACGCCTTGACCGAGATCGGCAATGATTCTTAGGGCGGATCGATCCAAAATAACTCTCTGACGCCATTCGGAGAAGCTACCGGCGAAGAAACATGTGCGTGCTGTGATAGCTCCGATGCGACCCGATTGGCCTAGTCGCGCAAGGAATCGATCAACAAATGCTGCTAGGATGTCATTATAGATGTTCGGATAAGCGTCCTGGTCGACGACTACGTCTTTCCACTGCTTGGAGAACTCTCCAAACGGTGGATTCATAACGACCGCGTCGTAGTGCTTGCGGCAAAGGTCAATGAACGCAAAGCCCTGTGCAGCGTCGCCGGCAAAGAGGCGACGCTTGAATCCGCCTCCATTTTCAGCCTGTTCTGCATACGTTTCAAGCGTGTCGTAAATCCGTTGCTCGGCCCGCTCCCAGAACTGCTTATCCGTAATCCCAGAAAGGTCCAGTCCCAATTCGCCCTGATCCGTAGTTCCGCCAGGCCTAGAAAAGAGCGAGGCTTGCTCGTAGCTGGGCCCCTGTTTCCAGAGTCTCTTGGCGTCGGCGATGGCGGTGCGAATGTCCTCCTCGATACGCAGCAGGGAGCCCGCCTCGCCAGCAAGAGTCATCTGGTCGAAAATGGTTTCCAGCAAATGCGTAAAGGCGGGTTGCTCGCCAGCGGAGAACTCCTGCGCTACAAACTCCCGCAACAGTTCCTTCTCACCCGGCATCGGCTCGGCGCACACCACATTCGCCCGAGTGATGCTGGGCCGATCGGCGATCGCCACACCGATCTGCTGCCAGGCGCGCTGGGTGCGCAGCCAGAGGCTCAACCGCGCGATTTGCGTGGCACGTGGGTCGATGTCGATGCCGTGGATGTTGTGCTCCACGATCAGGCGCGGCACCTCACGGAGGAATGCCACTTTGTCGGGAAAACTGGCCGCAAAGGCAACGAATGGCACAAACGTGGCTGTGGACTTCGCCGAATCGTCAGAGCCATGGGCAATGTCCCAGGCTTCCTCGTAGATCACCGTGAACAGATCGAAGGCGTAGAGCCCGAAGTGCATCGAGCCGCAGGCCGGGTCGAGCAAAAGGATCGCGCGCGGATCCTTGAGTGGCCGATAGGGAATGTGCACGGGCTCGCGCAGCAGCTCTTCTTGCGAAAGGGTTTCTCCATCACTCTCCCCATGACCGGTGGCACTCTCTGGTGCAGCCTCGCCAGGCTGCAAAAATATCTCCGTGGGCCGGCGGACCAGGTAACGGCAACGGTCCCTTAGGGACGTTCCACCGCGCCGCATCTCATACCAGAGGCGGCCGAGGGTGTTATCAGTGAGGAACTCCACCACATAGCGCGGTGTGAAGAACTGGTTGCGCACCGCCAACTCGCGGCTATTGCGAGGTGCGCCACCTTTGACGGCATCGCGCATCTCCTTAACATCGTTGCCATTGAAGTATTGATACACCCAGCCGATCGTTTCGTCTTCGCTCCAGAGCTCGGCCAACTCCGGCCGGTTGAGAATCTCCAGCAGCTCCAGCAACGCCGCCCGCCGCGGCCACAGCAAGCTGGCCGGATCGCGGGGATCGAAGAGCACTTTCACCTCCCGGCTCACGTCCTCAAACAGGCACTGCAGAAACAGCTGGTAGCTGCCTTCTGGGTCCGCCAGCAGGGCTGGCGCCAGTCCGGTGAACTCCTCGAAGCCACTCGATTGCATCCCCTGGCTCACGCACTCATGCACCAGGGCGCGCGCCTCCATCAGCTTCAGGGCCACGAAGCGGTTCAGGGCGGTGAAGGCCATCTCCCGCCGGAACAGCAGCAGCGCTTCCTTCAGGTCGTTGCCGGCGGCCTGCTTATGGGCAATCGCGGCGGTGAGCTTGCTGCGCAGGAACCTCTGCTCCCCATCGAGATGGCTGCCGGGGCCATCGGCGACCCTGGCCTTAGCCACGTCGATGTCGAACACCTCCAGCAGCTGGGAGCCGAAATCCCCCTCCAGCAGGTTCCGTGCATCCTTCACGGCCCGCTGAATCGCGTTGCGTTGCTCCTTCTCCATCGCCTAGGGCCTCACTGCAACAGCACCTTGCGGCCGTTTCCCAGCTCCTCCTGGCACCGCCGCTCGATGCGCTCCAACAGTTGCGGCAGCTGGTCTTCGGTGATCGGTTCCTTGCAGATCTCCCGCACCAACACCGTGGCCACCGTGGCTTCCGGAAATGCCCAGCTGCGGGCGAGGGCCTCCTGTTGCCGGGCAAGGCCCTCCACCACCGCGGGCTGCTCCTTCAGCCGCACTAGATCCAGCGCCTGGGCCTCCTCTTGCCGCAGCAGCAGCGGCGCCTTGAGTTGCTCCTGCTGCTGCTCCTCCAGATCGGCATACCCCGGGGCCTGGCTCAACGCTTCCAGTTGCTTCTCCACCACCTCCACCAACGTGGCCTTGGCTTGTGTGCATCGCTCTACGTAGGCCAGTTCCAACTGGCTGGTGAGCTGATCGATTTGGGGAACATGCTCATAGAAAGAAAGGGACTGCAGCCGATCTGCCAGGGAGTCCCTCGCCTGTTGCAGCGCTTCCGGTAGCTCTGGCTCCTTCTCGAGCACTCCCCACAGCAGTGGCCCCAGGGCCTTCTGGGCCCGTTCGAGATCCACCAGGCGGCTTTCCAACACAGCCTTGATGCCCTTGGCGCGTTGCCGTTCTGCTTTCATCGCCTCGGCGTTGCCGCGGAACGATTTCACAACCTCTTCATCGTCACTGTCCTGCCAGGTGGAGAGCTGATCCACAGCCGCGGCCAGTTCCTCAGTGCCGGGCAACTGCAGCGGCGTCATCGACACCACCACGGCATTGAGCTCGGCGATCAGCTGGCGGGCCTGATCGCGAATCTCCCGCGCCAGGGGCCCTACCTGCACACCCTGAACCACCTTGCCCGAAAAGCCGCTGAACAGCTTGCTGGCCTCAACGATGTCTTTGGTGGTGAGGCTCGCCTCATGCAGCTGAAACGCTGTGCTGTTGAAGGCCGTGTTGTTGCCGAACCATGTCTTCACCTTCGGGTCGGAGCTGCCTACAAAGCTCTGGGCCTGGTGGGTGGCCTTGAGCAAGTTGGCCCGTTGCAGCGCCCCCACCAGGAACTTCACCCCATCCACCGTCCAGCCGAAAGGGGGCGCACCGAAGTGGTCGCGCAGGTCCTTGCCGGTCAGTGGTCCCTTGCTCCTGATGCGGTTGAGCACCTCCTGTAGGGCCGGCCGGCTCGGATCGATCACCCATTGCCCCTCCTGCTCCTTGCACAGTTCCAGCGTCTCAATCGCGCCGATGAGGCCCTTGAGGTTGTCGGCGATCAACAGGCTGCTGAGCTCTTCAGCTGATGGGCTGATCGGGGCATCGGCGAAGCGGTCATAGATCGAGGCCAGGCCATCGCGCAGCACCTCGTTGAGGGCATCCGGCGCGGAAGCTGCCGTGGGTGTGTGGTGCTGGATGCCGCCATTGAGCAGGATCGTGCCGCCCTTAAGGGCCCGCTCCAGAGCCAGCACCGTGTCCTTTCGGAATCCATCGAGCTTGCGGTTCTCCTCGTTCACCAACTGCACCTGCCCTTTGCTGTTGGCGTCGCGGCTCTTGAGGGCGATCACCTTGTCGGAGCAGAACCACTCCCCCAGTGCGCGTTGCAGCTCCTCGCTGGGCTGCACCGCCCAGAAGAAGGTGTCGCGCTCCTGCTGGCTGTTCTGCCGCAACTCATCGGTGCGGCTCTCGACGTTCTCGCTTGGATCCACCAGCACCACCGCCACCGGCACGTCCCCCTTCACCAGTTCAGCGCCGCGAAAGCGCAACCCCGCCTTGAAGCTGCGCAGACCCTGGCCCAGCGCAGCCTGGGGCTGGGGGTTCCAGATCAGGGCGAGGGCCTTCTGCAGCAAAGCATTGCGGTCCTGCTGGCTGGGGGCCTGCTGGCTGCGCACCTGCTCCCAGTCCTCCTCCTCGGGTTTGGGGATCCGGTACTGGCCATCAGCCTTGCGGATCAGGTTCCGCCCCACCAGATCCCGGCAGATCTCGATCACCTCAGCCTTGAGGGAATCGGCCGCTACATGGGGGTGAAGCACCACCGCCAGCGATTCCTCGGTGGTGGGCACATGGTCCACAAACTGGAGCAGACAGATCGCCTTGGCCACCGCCACGGGCGACAGCTGGTGCTCGGGCTTCCTGGGGAGTTGGATGATCTGGCTGATCTTGCTGCGGTATTGGGAGTCGATGAAGTTGCTCTGCAGGTCGTAGACCCGATCAAGGGTCACCAGGGCGCCTGTCTCTGCTTCTGCCAGGCCACACTGCGGGTTGGTGAGCAACTCCTGGGCGAGTTTGATGATCGTGCGGTTGGCGCCGCCGTATTGCTTGCTGGCCCCGCCCGAAAGTCGTAGACCTGACACGATGCTGATGATCAGCTCGATCTGATACGGCAACAGCGGGTAGAGATCGATGAAGCCTTTGGCGGTGAGGGCCGGCTGTGGCAGCTTCGATTCGAGCTTGGTGTTGCTCGACAGTCGCCCCTGCACCTGGTTGAAGAGGGCGCTCAACTCCTGCTCGCCCTTGGCGTCCTTACCCAGAACGCGCTTGCTCGTCACTTCAGCAATGTCGGACGGCTCCAGAGTGGGTTTGTAGGGGAAACGGTCCTGCAGGCGGGCCAGCTCAGGTCGGTTGTCATCCAGAGCGCCCACAACGTCCTGCAGGCGTTCCTGGGAGGTGACCATCACCCATACCCTGCCGCGGCCTTTCACCCCCAGCTGCTGCACAATGGCTTGTAGATCAAGCATCTTCTGGACATCGCGGGCCACGTACTGGCCCACCTCGTCCACCACGAACAAGAGCTGCTTGCCGGGACGATGGCGGGTCATCAGCTGGATCGCGCGATCGGCAAACACAGCCGTGGTGATTGGAACCTGCTGACCACGGCTGATTTCCGCCCAGCTCTTCTCATTGGGATAGGTCTGTGGCTCCAGCTTGTGCATCACAGCGCTGGCACGAGGCAGGGCCTGGGTCTGGCGGGTCTTGGCTTCTTCCCAGAATTCCTTGAAATTGAGCTGCTCATACTCACTGAGGAAGGCATCGAAGCGGCCCTGCTCCTCCAGTTCGATCTGCAGTTCAGCCACCTGCAGGTTGTTCGAATAGTGCAGATGCTCCAGCAGCTGGCGATAGAAGATCTCCGTGATCGACTGGTCGGCACCGATCGAGCGCTCTGCCGACACATCAAAGATGATCGCCTCGGTGGGGATCTGAACCTTGATCGTCTCCAGCAACGCTTTGATCCTTGCGCTGTTGGTCTGCTGGGCCAACCGATCCGCAGCGCCAACTCCTTGAATCGGGCGATTGCTGATCGCCAGGCCTAGATATTTTGCAAAACTCGATTTCCCTGAGCCGAAGAAGCCCGAGACCCAGGCAGCAATGCCCTCATTGGGTTTGTTGGGTGCTTCGCGATAGGCTTCCAAGACGTCATGCAGGCTGCGCTCAATCGCTTCGGTGATGATGTATTCCTTGATCTCCTGCGCAACGATCTCCTCATCGGTCTGGTCGACCTTGATCACCTCTTCGATCTTTCGATCGATGTCACCGGCAAACAGCTCACGAATCAGGCGCATGGGTCAGGAAAACAGCTTGGGCCGATAGTTGTGATCCGCTTCCGCGGCATCCATGAACCGCAGGCCGGCGGGCCCATCGCGTTGGCCGGGATAGAACAGAACCAGAGGATGCAGCACCTTGCGGTGCAGGTTCTCCAGCAGCGCCGACGGTCGGTGCAGGCCGAACAGGGCCCCCACCCGTTCCAAGAACACGATGTGGCGGGTGTGATCCCTGCTGTTGTCAATCTTCTCGGCGACGAGGTCATCGAGGGGACGACTTCCCTTCACCTTTCCCCCGAGGATCCCCTGGATGTCGGCTTGCACCAACTCGATGCCCGAAAACTCTTCCGCCTCAGCCATCTCCTCCACCCCGAAGTTCGCCATGGCCAGGGCTTCCTCCAACAGCTTGGCCATCGAAATCCGCTGCACACTCTTGCCCAGGTTCTCCAGGCGTACGGTCAGATGGCTGATGGCCTCGCGGAGCTCCCACTCATCCTCAGGAGGATAAAGGAAGATCCCAAAAGGCAGATCGGTGGAGGTGCTCAAGCCCACCCGAGAGTCTGCCGCCGCCAACACCGGCTCCAACTGCTGCTCGAGGCACAACTTCCACTCCATCGCTATCCCCACCCCTCACGAACCAGTCGCTCTGGGCCTGGGGCTGGCAACTTGAGTTCCACGACCGAGCCGGCTCTGTAGTAGCTGATCACCTTGCGTTGATGGAGCTCCAACAGCCGATGCTCCAGTTGCTCCTCTGTCAGGCGGAACCACCGCCAACGCCGGTCGGCCAGGGCGCCAGCTGTGGTGCGGTTGCTGGCCAGCAGATCAGAGAGCACATAGAGGAGGGCCTCATCCGACAAGTAGTAGGCCGTGAAGCGACGCCGCACCTTTCCTTGCAGGAGATCGAAGTCCACCGCAGCCTTGAGCAGGCCCCCGGCCACCCGCTTGCGGGTGCTCAGGCTCCAGTCCGCCACTTCAGGGTGATCGCGTTGTGGGGCCTGCTCCAGCCACTCCAGTG